>Ga0315543_1004242_pt1 | contig 12144 bp, 7 predicted proteins | sample SalMarSW160210MG_2_FD_203098 | JGI IMG/M metagenome (GOLD analysis project Ga0315543, IMG submission 203098) | Salt marsh sediment microbial communities from the Plum Island Ecosystem LTER, Massachusetts, United States - Salt Marsh Sediment SW1601-210 ...
AATCTACGTCAGTCTCCCCCCGAACTGAACAATTCTAAGGAAAAGGAAGGCTATGACAACGGGGCCGCACGGCCACCCACCCAAGTGTTGAACTCGCGATGAGTTGCAGAGAGCAGCACGCACGGGCCAGGTTTCGTGGCGATATCGCACTCATCCTGAAGGGGCAGCGTCTCCCCATCAGAGGGTGTTCTCCGGTCGCCGCGAAGCTTGCGTTGCCCCACGCGGTCATTCTGGTTACAATCGGCCGACCTACTCTCCGGTCTGGTCGTCCTGCAAAACGCTTTTGTCTTTCTGGACCCCAACCTTCGTCAAGGATGACAGGGTAATGAGCAAGGAAGCCGCTGCCGAATCCACCGGGCTGAGCCCGTTCGAAAAAGTCCGCCTGGCCCGCGAAATCCTTCAGTTGGAGAGCCGCACGCTGGCCGACATGGCCGGGCGGCTGGACCGGCGGTTCTGTCAGGCGGTCGACCATCTCTATTGCTGCCGGGGCAGTGTGATCGTCTCGGGAATGGGCAAGGCGGGGCTGGTGGGGCAGAAGATCATGGCGACCCTGGCTTCCACCGGCACGCGAGCGCACTGCCTCCACCCGGTCGAAGCGGTCCACGGCGATTTGGGCCGTGTCCACAAGGATGACGTGGTGCTCATGCTTTCGCAAAGCGGCGAGACCGAAGAGATCGCGCGACTGCTGCCCTCGCTCTTGGAACTGGGCGTGCCGATCATTGCCATCACCGCCCGCGACGACAGCACCTTGGGCCGCGCGGCCACCGTCACCATCGAGATGGGCCCGCTGGAAGAAGCCGGAGCACTCGGTTTGGCGCCGAGCACCAGCACCACCGTGATGCTGGCCGTCGGCGACGCATTAGCGTTGGTAACCAGCCAGATGCGGGACTTCCGACGCGAGGATTTTGCCCGATTCCATCCGGCCGGTACGCTGGGCCAAAAACTGAGCCAGGTCCAGCACGTCATGCGCCCGTTGGCCGCGTGCCGCGTGGCCAACGAGCAGCAGACCGTTCGCAACGTGTTGATCAGCGTCAGCAAGCCGGGCCGCCGCAGCGGGGCGGTGATGCTGGTCGATCGCAAGGGCAAGCTGTCGGGCATTTTCACCGATAGCGACCTGGCGCGGCTGTTCGAGCATCGCCGTGAGGCGCAACTCGACGTCGCCATTCGCGAAGTCATGACCCCCCGTCCCGTCACGATCCAAGTCGGTTCCCTGGTGGCTGACGCGGTGGAAATCATTGCCCGCCGAAAGATTAGTGAGCTGCCGGTCGTCGATGCCGAAGGTTGCCCGGCCGGCATGATCGACATCACCGACGTCATCGGAATGTTGCCCAAAGAGCACCAATCCGGTGCGGACTCGGACGATTACCAGGTTTTTGCCGAACCCAAACGGGAGTCGGCTGCGTAGAGAGACCTGGCCATGAACGTCGACCAGAGATGTCAAGCCATCGAGTTGATCCTCTCCGACGTCGACGGGGTGTTGACCGACGGCCGGCTGATCTACGACAACCAGGGCGTTGAATCCAAGGCGTTTCATATTCGCGATGGGCAGGGAATTCGCCTTTGGCACAAGGCCGGCTATCCCTTTGGCTTGATTACGTTGCGAGACTCCCAGATTGTGCGAATGCGGGCCGCCGAGTTGGAAATCGACATTCTTCGCCAGGGCGTCGGCGACAAACTCGCGACGGTCGAGGGAATTCGCGGCGAACTGGACCTCCGGCCCGAGCAGATCTGCTACCTCGGCGACGACTTGCCCGACGTGCGCGTCATCCGCCACGTGGGACTGGGCGTGGCCGTGGCGGATGCGTCCGAAGAAGTCCGTCTGGCGGCCGATCACGTGACCACGGCCCTCGGCGGCGCCGGCGCGGTCCGCGAAACGATCGAGATGATCCTCCGAGCACAACAACGCTGGGAAGAAGTCGTACGCTCTTACGTGACGTAGTCCTCCGCATGTGTAGAGCATCGAAACACGATCATCACGTGATGAGAATTGTCGTTAGCCGTCCCCGGCGCCGGGGCTCGACGTATGGGCGACGCGCCCCCGCGCGGGCACAGCGGCCAACATGCATCGTCCACAAGCCGTTATTATCTGTTTTGACCGCTGGAATCGCTCGAAGCGTGTAGGGCTCTGAAGATCTTTCACGGCTGGCCAGTCAGACAACTAAACGCACGTCCACTTTCGCGAGTGCCCAACGATCTTCCTAAACACTTGTTTCACACGAACTTCGCATCGGAATCCCATCCTATATGCCGTTGATTCGGCATAATCAGAACGGCTTCGGCACGGTACTTGCAAAACAAGCAAGGGCCGCACCGACCCCAGGTCGCCAGACTTCTCACTCGAATGATCCACGAGCCCTCAACCGGTCCACGACCATGACCAATCTGTTGAGAATCGCCGGCAGCTTTGTGATCGTATTCGTCGCTTACGGGACCTATGCCGTGACGGCAGTGCCCTTGATCGAGCCGTCACTTGATCCGAACAAGCGTATAGAGGTATCGAGCGATAAGATAAAAAGGGCCGAAGGCCACGCGGATCGGCAAATGGCCGAATTGGCGGTCTTGTTTCCGCCCGGCTCGCTACAAATTGAGAACCCCAAGATCCTCCAGAGCGACCGCGCCAAGCTCTTGATCGGCGAATACGAGCCGAAGGAAGATGGTCACGTCATCAAGATTTGGCCCTGTGCCATCGTCTTTCTTCCCGAGGATGAAAACATCACGCCCTCCGAGCGACTGGAGCGAGCCGTGGTGCTCGAAGCGCCCGAAGCTTGGCTCGAGTTCGACGAGCCCTTCGATCTAGGGCAAGCGAAGATGGGCCAACCCATCGGCGGCCGGCTCAACGGCAAAATCACCATTCGTAGCGCCGGCAAGCCCGACGATCCAGACGATGACTTGCTCGTCCTCACCCGGGACGTGCAACTCGACTTCCAGCAGGCCCAGCGGCACATTTGGACGCGCCACCCGGTTCGATTTCGCTATGGGCCCCATTTCGGTTCGGGACGCGACATGCACATGTACTTGTTGCCCGGCGACAACGTCGGCTCGAAGCGAAAAAACCGCCGGGGGCCCAACATTGCGGGCCTGGAATCGTTCGAATTGACCCATCTGGACCGCCTGCACCTGCGGTTGCCGAGAAAGAGCATGGCGATCGGTTCGGCCCCGGTGGCACCGCGCTGCGGCGCGACGCCCTCGTCCCAACCACCGCTTGCCGCTGCGGCCAAGGGCGCCACGCAGTGTGAGCACGTGCCCCTGGAGATCACCTGCGCCGGCCCGTTCCGCTTCGATGCGGTTCAGCGCCGAGCCACCTTCCAGAAAAAAGTGGTGGTTACGGGATTGCACCCCGACGGGCAACACGACCGGCTCGAAAACTGCAGCCGGCTGACCGTCCATTTCACGCCGCGCCGCGACCGGGACAAATCCTCGGGCGACGACCCGATTATTCCGTCTCCGAGCAAGGCGCGCCGGCCGCTCGACCTGGAGCCCTGTCGGCTGGAAGCCGTCGGCAATCCGGTCGTGTTTCGCGCACCGAGTGAGTCGGTCGATGGGCGAGGCGGGCGCCTTCAGTACGACCTGCTCTCCGGACAAATCGTCCTGGAAGGCGATGAGCCCGTCTTTCTCCGCCGAGGATCCGACGAGATCGAAGCGCCCCATCTCCGATACCAGACCCCCGAGCCGGGACGCCGGTTGGGCCGGGTGGGGGCGGAAGGACCCGGTCGGATTCGCACAGTCCTGGACGATCAACCGTTCGAGGCCCGATGGAACCATTTGCTGTTGGTCCGGCCCGACGGGCAGAACCAGGCCATTTCGCTCTACGGCGCCGCGGAGTTGCTCTACAGCCGTCTCGGGCACCTCTCGGCCGGCGAAATCCATTTCCGTCTGAACGAAATCGCCGACCCGAAAGACTCAACCCGGTTCAAGATCGAGCCCGACCGGATGCAGGCCGACGGCGACGTCAAGCTCAGCTCGCCGAAGATCTCCGCCGCCGTCGAGCAACTGCAAGTTTGGTTCGTGCAGGATGAAAACTCGCCCGGTGCCACTGCTGAATTGCCGAGTGCTTCGAAAGGGGACAGTCCCATTTTTTCTCCGGCTGCGCCTCCGCAAAAATCGGGACAGTCCCCGGGTGCCGCTGCTGGCTTGCCCAGCAGTGAATGGGCTTCCTCCGGAGCACCGCCGACCCCGGTCCCGGGGGCACGGCCAACCGGGCGGTTGCCCCACGGCGAAGCGTCGGAGCCGTCGTTGGATCGGCACTTCCGGGTCACCGGTCGGTTGCTTCAAGCGGAAATTGTCTGGCACGAGCGCAAGGCGGACGTGGCCGACCTGATCATTTCAGACCACGTCGAGTTGGTCGAAACGCACACGGCCCGACCGGATGAGAAACCCGTCACCGTCCGTGGCCAGCGGATCCATGTCAAGCACGCGTCGAAACCGTACGCGACCGTGGGAATCGAGGGAAACCCGGCCACCTTCGAGGGTCGTGGAGTCTCGCTGAGCGGTACGAACATCAACCTCAACCAGGGTACGAACCGGCTGCGGGTCGAGAAGGCCGGTGTCATGAACTTGCCGCCGATAGGCCGCGATCTCGAAGGTCGACCGACCGGAAGCAACGAGCCGCTGCGCGTCCACTGGCAGGACCGCATGGAGTTCGACGGACGCACCGCTCGCTTCGAAGGCAAAGTACGCGCCGCAAGCCGACTCCAGCAACTGCTCACCGAGACCTTGGAGGCCAGTTTCGACCGCATGATTCGCTTCGCCAAGGTCGACAAGCTCGACGGCCCGTCGTCGTTCCGACTCCAAGAACTCCGCTGTCAGGGCGGGGTCTGGATGGAAAGTCGATCGTTCAAAAATGGTCTTCAAGAATCCTTCGAACAAGTCGAAACCCAAAACCTCGTAATCAACAACGCCAGCGGCGCCGTGACCGCCACCGGACCGGGCTGGATCCGCAGTGTACGCCACAAATCGGCCGCGCTGGGTGAAATGGTCGGGCTAGCCGGGGCGCCTTCGACGACCCAGCAAAACCCCACGCCAACCGCCGATCCTTCAGCAGAAGACCCGCTCATGTATCTACACGTGCGGTTTCAAGGAGGCATCAGCGGAAACCTCCATCGGCGAGAAATCACGTTCCACGACCAGGTTCGTGCCGTCTATGGCCCGGTGGAATCCTGGGAAGCCACGCTGCCGGAGGACAACCCCGAGGCCCTGGGGCCGAAAGGGGCTCGGCTCGGCTGCGACAAGTTGACCGTGCGCCGAATGCCTTCGCCGCTTTCCGACCAACCATCGATCGAACTCGAAGCAACCGGCAGCGCGCGCGTCGAGGGACGCGATTTCGCGGCGCTGGCTGCCCGGATGAGCTACAACCAAAACAAGGGCCTGATGATCCTCGAAGGCGACGGCTGGACCAAGGCCACTCTGTCCCGTCAGACCCGCGTAGGCGGTCCTCGGGACCTCGGCGTTCCTGCTCGGCAGATCCTTTTCTGGCCCGAGACCAAAGAGGCCCGTTTCAGCGACGTCGGCTCGCTCGAGATAAACCAATTTCCCTCGAAAAAGTCGCGACAATAATCATCAAGCGGTTGCATGCTCGCCGCGGGGCTACCCTCATGGCTACCGGCCGTCTAGAATAAGGCGCGTTCTACATTGCAACTGCGCGTTCATTGTGGGAAAAGGAGCGTGTTTTCCCGAAGGGTAAACACGCGGCGAAGCGCAGGAGCTATCGAAGATGGATATAAAACCCGGCTTTGGCAGGATCGGTAGCACGAGGAAATGGCCTGGTGAGCGCCTATCGAGTCGTCTTCATTACGCGACACTTCTGGCCCCATTGGAACGGCGCCTCGCGCACCATCGGCAACGTGGCGGCGGCGTTGGTCGAGCGTGGTTGGCAGGCCACGGTGCTGACGGTCCTGAAGCAGTCCGAGCGACCGACCCGCTTTGCATGGCGCGGCGTCTCGGTGACTCGTTTCCCCTACGACCAGCAAAGCCGCCGGGGTGAAATCCGCTGGCTGCGGAGCCTGGCCCGTTGGCTTCGTGCCCATCGTAGTCATTACGATTTGGTCTGTGTATCGATGCTCCGCCGTGACGCGTACGCCGCGTTGGGAGCGGTCGGTCGAAGTGTGCCCGTCGTGCTCCGGGCCGAAGCGGCCGGCCGGTGGGGTGACTGCCTTTGGCAACTGGATGCGAAGTGTGGTCGAAGGATCAAGCAGCGATGCATGAAGGCCGCCGCGCTGGTCGGCCCCAGCCGATCGGCCTATCGCGAGTTGATCGCAGCCGGTTATCCCCGAGAGCGCATCCACTACATTCCCCACGGCGCCGCAAAGCAGCCGATCCGCACCGAGCTGACAAGAAAGGTGGCCCGCGACTCGCTGGCCGAGAGCCATTCGAGCCTGATCCTGCCCGAGGGGGCGCCGCTGGCGGTTTATGTCGGTTGGCTTCACCTCGGCCGAGGACTGATCACCCTGGTCAATGCCTGGGAGAGAATCGTGGCCCGCTGGCCCAGCGCTCGGCTCTGGCTGGTTGGAGGAGGACCACACCAGGCAAGCCTGCAAGAGCACATCGACGCCCGAGGCCTGGGCGGCCGCGCCGCCCTGGTCGGCCAGTTTGACGAGGTCCACACACTGCTGGCGGCGGCCGACCTGTTTGTTCTTCCCGCGCCGGAAAAAGACTTTTCAGTGGCCCTGTTGGAGGCGATGGCGGCCGGGCTGCCGGCGGCGGCATGCGACAACTCGGGCAATCGGGAATTGCTGGAGGACGAGCACCAGGGGCTATTGGTCCCCCCCGGCGATACCGATGCCATGGCCACCGCGCTGGCGCGGCTGATCGACCAGAGCCAATGGGCTCGGCGGCTCGGCGACTCGGCCCGAGACCGCACGGGGCAGGATTTTTCACTTGCCAAGATGGTCGAGGCGCATGTAACGTTGTTTGAGGACCTTTTGGCACGACCATGTTGAATTAACCACAGAGACACGGAGACACAGAGATCAAAACAAATGTAGGTGAGGCAAGCAATGCCGGGAATAAGCGAAGTGAGCCCTACCACGATTCGAGGATTTCATCTTGGTAGGGCGAATGCTGTTTGCACTATCCTACAAGAATACCTTCTCTCTGTGTCTCCATGTCTCTGTGGTTTGTTCCGCAGCAATTGAGACCGACCCATCGTGAAGCGACGAATACTGCAAATCATCCCGACACTGGATCGCGCCGGCGCCGAAAAGCAGATGACGATGCTCGCCGGCCGTCTGTCGCGCGACGAGTTCGACGTCCACGTCTGCGCGCTTAGCCGCGGCGGGCCGTTTGAGCCCGAACTCCGCGCGGCCGGTATTCCGACCAAGGTCATCAGTAAGCGTTGGAAGCTCGATCCGCAGGCATTCTGGCGCTTGAAGCGTCACGTGGCGCAGACGCGCCCCGATTTGATCCACACGTGGATTTTCGCGGCGGATGTCTACGGCCGGGCGGCGGGCCTGGCTTGCGGTGTGCCGCACATGGTTTCCGGACTGCGGTGCGTCGATCCCTGGAAAAGCGGTTGGCAATTGGCCGTCGACCGGTGGCTCGCGCGGCGCTCTTCGCGGATCGTGGCAAACAGCCCAGGCGTGAAAGAGTTCTATGTCGCAAAGGGTCTTCCGGCCGAGCAGATCGAGGTGATTCCCAACGCCGCCGAACCCCTGCCGCCAAGCCCCATCACCCGGAGTGAACTCCTCTCGGAGTTGGGCCTGCCCGAGGACGCCCGGCTGGTGGGCCTGGTCGGCCGACTTTGGCCGCAGAAGCGAGTGAAAGACGCGATTTGGGCAGCCGACCTGTTGAAGGTGATTCGCCAGGACGTCCACCTGTTGATCATCGGCGACGGACCGCAGCGCGCCCGGCTTTGGCGCTACCGCGGCCAGGTCGAGATCCGCGACAAGGTTCATTTCTTGGGCGAAAGAGACGACATGGCTCGACTGATGCCCCATTTCGACGTCCTCTGGTCGACCAGCGGCTACGAGGGCCAGTCCAACGCGATCATGGAAGCCATGTCGGCCGGCGTGCCGGTCGTGGCGACCAACATTGCGGGCACGCGGGACCTGGTCGTCGACGGCCGCAGCGGCTACCTGTTTCCGGTCGGAGATCGGGCCATGCTGGCCAAGCACACCAATAGGATCCTCAATGACGCGGCCCTGGCCAAGCAGCTCGGCCAGGCCGCCCAAAAACGAATGGCCGACGAGTTCAGCGTGGAAACCATGGTCAACCGCTACGCGGACCTGTATCGACGCGTGTTAGGTGATTCTGTTGGGAACCACAGATAAACACAGATGGACACAGATAAGAACGCGTGCCACTGCTGGCTTGCCCAGCAGTGCTTGATTGACTCGGAGCCGAGCCATGTAGGTCAGGCTGTGCCTGGCATGAAAGCAACATTTCGGGACGATTTGTCAGGCACAGCCTGACCTACATCTCTATCTGTGTTTATCTGTGTGCATCTGTGGTTCCCTAATCGTCTGAGTGAAACGGCAAGCCCATGTGCGGCATTACCGGTGCAATCTGGAGCGATCCGGCACGGGCCGTCGAGGCGGACGTGCTTCGACGGATGACCGACGTGCTCGCTCATCGGGGCCCTGACGACGAAGGACAATATCGCTCCGATTTCCAATTGCGGCCCGGGCGCGACAACCTGCCCGGCGTGGCGCTGGGTCACCGCCGACTCTCGGTGATCGGTCTGGCCAGCGGCCATCAACCCCTGGCCAACGAGGACGAGACGGTTTGGGCCGTCGTCAACGGCGAAATCTATAACTACCGCGCGTTGCGCAACCGGCTCGAAGGCGCCGGCCACCGGTTCCGCACCGAGAGCGACAGCGAGGTGGTGGTGCATCTCTACGAGGACGAGGGGCCCGAGATGCTCGCGCATCTCGACGGCATGTTTGCCCTGGCTGTTTGGGACTCGCGCCAGGGGCAATTGCTATTGGCCCGAGACCGGCTGGGCCAGAAACCGCTCGTCTATCGGCACGAGTCCGACCGACTGCTGTTCGCCAGCGAGTTGAAGAGCCTGCTTGCGGTGCCCGACGTGCCCCGCCAGATCGACCCACAAGCCTTGGACGAGTATCTCACCTATCAATACGTGCCCCATCCACGAACCATTTTCCGGGGCATTGCCAAGCTGCTGCCGGCCCACTATCTGCTCTATCGCGACGGGAACGTGGCGGTCGGCTGCTATTGGAATCCCGATTTCAACGCCGAAGACGACCGGCCCTATGGCGAGCTGGTCGGCGAGTTGCGCGACGTGCTCACCGAGGCGGTCCGCGCGCGGCTGCAGAGCGAAGTGCCATTAGGGGCGTTTCTGTCGGGCGGGATCGATTCGACGATCATCGTCGGACTGATGCAGAAGCTCTGCCGGCAGCCCGTGCGGACCTTCTCGATCGGCTTCCCCGTCGCCGAGTATGACGAGACAAGCTATGCCCGGCTGGCGGCCGAGCGGTTCGGCACGCTGCACGAAGAGTTTCGGGTCGAGCCTCGGGCAATCGACGTGCTTGACAGGCTGGTCTGGCACTATGACGAACCGTTTGCCGACAGCTCGGCCGTGCCGACCTGGTACGTGTCCGAGCTGACACGACAGCACGTGACCGTGGCGCTGACCGGAGACGGCGGTGACGAGTTGTTTGCCGGCTATCCCCGATATCGCGCGGCGCAATTGGCCGATCGGTGCGACCAGCTGCCCGGCATGTTGCGTCGGCTCCTGGCCGGCCGGTTCTGGCAGAAGCTACCGGCCAGTCCCCGACAGAAGTCGGTCCCGCGTCGGTGGAAACGGTTTGTCGAGGTTTTGGGCCAGTCTCCCCTGCGGCGGTACATGGACTGGATTTCGATTTTCAACGAGACCCGTCGGGCGGAACTCTATAGTGATCATTTCCTCACGCAATTGCCTAATATTGACCCCATCGAGTGGCTTTGGGCCGCGGCCGCGCGGAGCGCCGGTCGCGATCCGGTCACCATGGTTACCCTGACCGATCTGGTGACTTATCTGCCTTGCGACCTCATGGCGAAGGTTGACATCGCCTCAATGGCCCACTCTTTGGAGTGTCGACAGCCGTTTTTGGACCATCGGGTGGTAGAACTCGCCATGAGGATTCCGCTAAGATACAAGTTACGGTGGGGCCGCGGCAAACGTATTCTGTTGGACACGTTTGCCGACCTGGTTCCGCGGAAGATTCGCCGACGGCCGAAGATGGGCTTCGGTGTGCCGCTGGATGCGTGGTTCCGTGGTCCCCTGGCCCAGTTTGCACGGGATATCCTGCTCGACCCAGGCACCCGCCGGCGGGATTACTTTCGGACCGAGTCGGTCCAGCGCCTCATCGAAGATCATCAGGCCGGACGATTCGACCACAGCTATCGCCTATGGGCCCTGTTGGTGTTTGAGCTATGGCAACGACGATGGATCGACTGACTCATTGTGCAATGCGTGCTGAAAAGTAATTTATTATTTATACGGCATGGAGTTTCGGGCCAGCCGTTTAGCGGGGCCGCTTGCGGCCCGTTGCGGTCAACCATGAGAACGGCGCGTCTTCTGCCGCTCGGCCCAGATTAGAGTATTTGTCCCCAAAAAATCGTAAATCTAGGCAAGAAAGGTATAAGCAATAGCCTCTGGCGATTGTACATGACTTTCCAGGTGGCATATACTCTCTTGGGTTCGGTCGACGAGCCGATACAATGAAAGTCGGAAGAGGTAGGCAAGGTTTGCCGGGTGGAGGAACGAGACAAAGCGCCATGAAAGACACGCTGGCAGTGATTTTGGCGGGTGGCAAGGGTTCTCGTCTGGAGCCGTTGACGCGAGACCGCGCCAAGCCGGCCGTGCCGTTCGGAGGGGCCTATCGGATCATTGATTTTACGCTCTCTAATTGCCTTAACAGCGGAGTGCGTAAGATTTTGCTGTTGACGCAATACAAGGCCGCCAGTCTTACCCGACACGTCCACCGCGGTTGGCAACCCTATTTCTGCCGCGAACTGAGCGAGTTTGTCGACGTCGTCCCGCCGCAGCAGCGGATTGACGAACACTGGTACCGCGGCACGGCCGACGCCGTCTATCAGAACATCTACACGATCGAGAAGGAGCACCCCGAGCACACGGTGATCCTGGCCGGCGACCATATCTACAAGATGAACTATCACAAGATGGTCGAGTCGCACGTCGAGAACCGAGCCGACTTGACCATCGGCGTGCTTCGCGTTCCGCTGGGCGCGGCTCGCCATCGTTTCGGCGTGATGGAGATCAACTCCGAGGAGCGGGCCATCGACTTCGAAGAAAAGCCCGATGCGCCGAAGGCCATTCCCGGCGATCCGGACCATTGCTATGCCTCGATGGGCGTCTATGTCTTCACGACGCGATTCCTCTTCGAGCAGTTATGCCAGGACGCCACCCGGCAGGGCAGTTCGCATGATTTCGGGGGTGACGTGATCCCGTCGATCATCCAAACCCATCGCGTGTTCGCTCACCCGTTTCTGGACGAGAATCGCAAGCAGAACGCCTATTGGCGCGACGTGGGAACGCTCGACGCCTATTACGAAGCCAACATGGACCTGGTGGCCGTCGATCCGCTGTTGAACATTTACGACGACCAATGGCCGCTGAGAACCTTCCTGCCCAGCTACCCGCCGCCCAAGTTCGTCTTTGCCGCCGAGCACCGTCGTGGTTATGCGATGGACAGCATCGTCTGCCTGGGGTCCATCATCTCGGGCGGCCAGGTCCGGCGCTCGATCCTCGGTTCGAATACCCGGGTCAACAGCTACACCAAGGTCGAGGAGTCAATCCTCTTCGACGGCGTCAACATCGGACGCCACGCCAAGGTCCGCCGCGCCATCATCGACAAGGGAGTGCACCTGCCGGCCGGATTTGAGGTGGGCTATGATCATGACCTGGACCGCCGGCGCGGGTTCACCGTCACCGACAACGAGGTGACGATCATCGCCAAGACCGACGGAATCGAGCATTTCGCACCGGGTGGCGAAAAAACGGAAATCCGCGAAGCGCTGCCCGGGCAGGTCTGAACGTCGAGGGAAAAAAGGGACAGCACCAATCCTGTTCGGCACAAGATTTGCGCATTGCATGGAACCCCGCGAAGGTGGTATTGCGCGTTTTCGATAAGTGCGCATAATTTCCGGCATGGCTGGCAAACGCCGGGAAAAAGTGCGTGAAGAGGA
>Ga0315543_1004243_pt1 | contig 12141 bp, 14 predicted proteins | sample SalMarSW160210MG_2_FD_203098 | JGI IMG/M metagenome (GOLD analysis project Ga0315543, IMG submission 203098) | Salt marsh sediment microbial communities from the Plum Island Ecosystem LTER, Massachusetts, United States - Salt Marsh Sediment SW1601-210 ...
AGTAAAAAACCAATTACGAATAAAACACAACCCCCAGATTTCGCTCGTCTTCCTTTTACCATTCTTCCTCCGCATCTATCACATATTAATTCGTTTGGCTTTCTCACTACATTACTCCTTTTTATTAATTATACCTAAAACAAAACAACTTGTCAAGATAAAGGTGGAGATATCGGAGAGGCGTTCCCCACCTATGCCCCACTTTGGGTGAAAAATGCAGCTGGATCACTGGGCGGCCAGAAGAGTCTTTCCCCACCTGTCATCCACTCGTGAAGAATGGGGGAGAGCAGAAGGTTGTTAGTTTAAGTGGGCTTGATACTATGGAGAAAATATTTGAACTGTAAAATAAGAATGTTTGGCCGTTTTCCGAGAAATTAGTAAATCACAAAATCAAAGTTTTCCAATTGCTAAAATCATTATCTTTTAATTGGTTACTAGGTTTATCAAAAAAGACCCATCTCCCGCGGTAATGTCGCTGATCTGTATTGGTTGTAATCCCGCCAAATAGGTTTTTGTGTTTATCTTTTTCTTTTTGAATATATTTGTATAATCCGTCTATTTTTGCCCCAGCGATTTTTTGAGTGTAACCTGCTTTAGTGTCAAATAACCCGATTCTCTCATCTTTTAGTTTTACAATAAAATCAACATAGAAAGGCTTATCTTCTCCGTTGTTATAGGGTACGGCAAAAAACGTAGCATCTCTATCACCGTTTTTAAACCACCACTCAATACTTGGAGAGTTTTCTAAAAAATCAATAAAAGCTGTTTCCGTCTTCCATTTTTCATCGCTGAAGAAAGGGTTCATAATTGATTTCTTCCCGGTCTTTTTGATATATTCTCTGCCAAAAGATAAGGTTTCTGGCACATTCCAATTTTTTACATCAACCATTTCACCTTCTCTTTTCAAGACTTTTGCCTGATACTTTTCTTTTGCTTTGTCTAAAACATTAATGAAATGCTGAGAATTTTTACCACTCAAAACAATCTGGATAATTTCTTCCCATCTATCTGCGATTTTCTCCCAATCTTTTTCAAAAAATTTATAGATTGACTCTTTTACTCTTCCGACCGACCTATCTTCAGGATAGAAAGGAGTTAAATTATTACCCACGAAAAAGTCAAATAATTTTTGTAAGTCGAAACCACTTACCTTTATTGCTTTGACGCCGGTAATTTTTGCCCCAACTAAAGAATCAACATTTTCGGCTTTGTAATCAGAGATAATTTTTAGGTCAAGTTTTCTCGCTTTGGTATCAATATATTTTTTCAAATCGTATTCTTTGGCTTCCTTTAAAAATATTTCTATGAATAATGGCGATAACCTTGTTTTTTCGCGGTGTCTTTCTGGATAACTAGAAAGTAAATTTATGGGTTTATAATCAACGCATCTTTTACTAGTGTAAATAGTAATGTAGTCTTTGGCAATATCTTCCTGAATTTCTATATTATCTAAATTGGTGTAAATATAACCATAATTTAAAATTTCGCTTTTATAATGTCCTTTATCCGGCTCTGGCATGCGCATAATTCTACCGACTGTCTGAATTGAAAAAATAGAGCTGTGCCACTCTCTAAACAAAACTAAAATCTGTGCTCTCGGGCAGTCCCAACCTAAAGCTATTGCCTGTTTAAATATTAAAACTTCAACCTCACTGTCTTGTCTTTCAACATTTTCTTTGTTGATATGTTCGCCTGATAACCAAATCGCCAGTCGATTATTACCTTTTTCGGTTGAGATTTTATATTTATTTTTCAGAATACTTTCCACCCGTTCTCTTATCCTATCTTCCAAACTCGTTTTTCTGTCAGGCAGTTGGATTAAAATTAAAGGATTACCAGTAATCCCTTCATTTTTAAATTCTTTGACTAATTCATTCCTCTTTTTTAATGCTACGTCTATGACCAATTCTTCGCTACCACCGCTCATTTCTTGTGTTTTTATTTTCTCTTCGCGGATAAAATTCTCAAAGCCATCGTTCAAAATAACGGCTTTTTTAATCATTCCTTCTTTTTTAACATCGTCTAATTGAACAAACACTTTTTCATCTTCGTCAGTAATTGTTGCTGGCGTTGCCGTCACCTCAATTGTCAATTTTGAATCAATCATTTGAATTAAGCTCTGAGAAATTGTGCTTGTGGCGTGATGATGAGCTTCGTCAATAATCAAAATTATCTCTCCCCCTTCTTCTTTTGTTCTTTCTAATACTTTTGATAAATTAAAATCCTGCTCGTTGTCTCGAATGTAAATATTGTCTGCCCTGTTAATGCTTTCCCAATTAAAAAACAAAATTTCATTTTCATCGATTTTCCTGTCATCTAAATCTTCAAAATAAGAGCATTTTAACGCTCGACTTGTCTCAAAGTAATTTTCTAATTTATCTCGACTTTGAGTATGAAGTTGTCTTGGAGCTGTCCAAACGAAACATAGTGATTGCCTAACTTCTCTATCATCACCTAACTGCTTCAAAAATTCCGCCATCATTATCGTTTTGCCTGAACCGGTTGGCGACTTAAAAACCAATTTTTTGCTGCCGGAGTAGCCCAAAAGCCTTTTGGTCTTAGCCAGTAAATCATCTATTGCGTTTTCTTGATATATTTTTAGTTGCATAGCTAAATTAATATGCCGGATATTTTCTTTTTAAATTTTTTAACTTTGTTATCATCTATTTTTTTATTTTGATAATACCACATGACACTTAGAGGTTTTTTGTCTGGTCTTGATTCTTCTGGAATAGCTAAAAAGTCTTCCAGATTATTCTTAAAGGAATCAATTTTTAGAGTAAGTTCATTTTTATTCTTTGTAATAAATTCGTTTACTTTCGTGTGATAGATGCTATTATTTTTATTTTCGTCACCGTCAAACAAAACCGAATGTTTTATCCCGAGTTCTTTAAATAAATTCATATACCGATGGATATTCTCCTTCCCAAGGGCATTTAAAATATAAATTTCTTTATTCGGTGTTGCGATCTCTTTATTTCTTATTAAATAATCAATCAAGATTTTTTCTGAAGCACCTTCGCAAATTAAGACAAAATTAGCAAAAAACGCACAACATCTATCAGGATCCAACCATAGAGAATATCTTATTGCTTCTAAAACTAAATCTCTTGATTCAATCTTCTGACCTAAAATATTTTTCAACTCTTTATTGGCTATCAAGATATTTTTTAGTTCAGAATCAATAATCTGAAAAATTTTTGTTTCACAATTCCTTTTAGAAAGTTTTAATATTGATGGTAGAACATTTATATTTTTGCTTACAAAATGCGTAGAATGAGTCGATATTAGAATTTGTTGTTGCCCCTCTTTGGACAAATCCTCTAAACTTTGGTTCAATATCCCTTGTTGAGAAGGGTGCAAAAATGCTTCCGGTTCTTCAAAAAGAACAAGAGTAAAATCCGGTGAAAACTCCTTCTTCTCTTTTTTGGATACAGGTTCTTTATATCTTGTGGACAATCTTATTAAGGTGTAAATAAGATGTCTTTGTAGCCCTTGCCCAAAAGAGTCCACTGTCAATTCTTGTGCTCCCAAATGTTTGTCTTTTAAAAAGTGACTAATTAAAATTTTTGTTATATCTTGGGGTTTAATTTCGTTTATTTTTACTCCAAAAGATACGTCCCAATTTTCTATCTCTCTATTTATATCATCAATAAAATTTTGTATCGATATTCCGTCTTTCGAAATATCATTTTTAAATTTTTCATTAAATTCGCTAAATGATTTACTTAATTCCTCAAATGATTTGCTATTTTTGATAACTTTTTTTATTAAAAAATTTAAAGTATCTCGAAAAGCAGAAGGCCCACTCAATTTAGTATATTCGTCTACTTTTGCTACCTCTGGGATATAAACAACATCGCCTATTTTCGCCTCCGAAATATTTTTAGCACCGTAAAAAAGGTTATTTGAAAGAACCCCTTTTTCGTATCCATAGATATTACTTTGGTTAGATTTTACTCTCTCTGGATGTTTCAGATATTTTCTTACTTTCAAAATATTTTTTTCTTGTTTATATTCTTCTCTTAAACCTGAAAACTCATCGTCTGTTAGACAAAATTCCACTTCAATCCAACTCTCTTGATCATCAGTCTCAAATTTAGGAAAATCATCTTTATTCCATTTTTCCTTTTCATAAAAAACTCTCAAAGCATCAATAATATTTGTTTTGCCAGAATTATTAGCACCGACTAGGAGAGAGTAATCAAGTAATTTAAAGTTCTGATTTTTAATGGAGCGAAAATTATGGATTGATATTTTTTTTATTTTCATAATCGATTACCTGAAAATCCTTCTATAAACTCTCAAAATCGCTTCAGGTATAGGGGATAATTTAACTTTTTGTTTTACATCTTTAAATTCCTCATCAAAAGTTTCGTCACCTAAAGAAAAAACGTAGATACTTAATTTCCCTTTTATGTCTTTAATTGTTTTTTTGAAAGATTGGATTGAGTTTTGATCCCAAATTATGCCGGTGTAATGGTTGGAATTCTTGAAAATTTTATAATCTTTACCACCTCGGATTAAATCAAAAGTTCCTTCCTTCACGCAAAGCATTTCGGTTGCCTGTTTTGTAAGTTTTATTTTGTTTTTATCTGTTGGTTCATCATAATCAACAAAATCAGTCTTGAAGTATTTTAGATTGCCGCCTAAACCATCTCTAAAACCTTTCACGATTTTCACTCCATATACTCGATACTTATTATCTTCCACACTTTTAATAAATTTCTCGTACTCATTTGATTCTTGATTTTCTTGTTCGAAATTTTCAGTTTCACTAATTAATTTATCTGCTTTCTTTAGTAAAGAAAAATTAAGCTTTTGCTCTAAAAGTAAAATTTTGTCTTTACCTTTATACTTATAACCTTTAATAACATTTTTAATTCTAGGATACGTTATTTCTTCACAAATTCTGTTTTCATTATTAGTACACAAAATAAATTTCCTGTTTCCCCCATCTTTTTTATTTATTTCAAGAACTGCGTGCCCAGTAGTTCCTGATCCTGCAAAAAAATCTAGAATTATGGCATCTTTTTTATCTGTTCCAGCCTTTATTGATTCGTAAACAGCATATAAGCTTTTTGGGTAGGGGAAATCATTCTCCCCAATTATTTCTGTTAGAAGTTCAGATCCATAGGTGCTCCCATCATATTTGGGGCCGGTCCAAACCGACTTCCTTTTCTTGGGCTTTCCGGGTTTCCAATAGTGAATTTCTATCTCCCCTCTAATTGTTTTAGCATATACATTACCTTTTTTCGCTTCATCTAACATTGTCCTCGCCGCATAATACCATCTTCTCTCCACTCCCTTTCTATCAATAGGATATATATATACCGTACCTATTTTTTTTGATTTTGGTAGCGAGACATTCTCAGGTATTGGATCTGTAGCTGATATTATTTCAAGGGTTTCCTTGTTCACTTCAATACCATAAAAAAGAGTCGGAGATTCTTCTCTTTTAGAACCTTGGCCTGTTCTCCTTAAATTTCTTCTAATATCATCTGACACTTCCTCTTTTTTAGTAATTAAATCTTCTCCTTTGTTTACAGCCCATAGGGCATATTCATGAGTAAGGGCAAAATTGTTTTTTGCTCTTCCCCTAAAATTATGTTCAATTACTGTAACGATGATTTCCTTATGCGGAAAAGTTTCTTCCATAAGGTGACGTATATTGTGTATTTCATAATTATCAATAGTAACGCAGATGATTCCTTTTTCCGTTAGTAAGTTTTTTGCAAGCTTTAGTCTCTTCTCAATAAAAGAAATCCATTTGCTATGTTTATACGGATCTTCTTCATCAACATACTTGTTGTTATATTTCCAAGTATTATTACCTGTGTTATAAGGAGGGTCAATGTATATAAAGTCGATTTTTCTACTATGCGTGTAATTCAACACAGAAAGAGCATGATAATTATCACCTTCAATTAGCAAATTTGCCTGTCCGTTTTTGTTGGTGATTATTTCTTTCTTTTTTACTTCTTTCAGCACTGGCAGTCTTTCTTTACACATTTCAAACACTTCTTCGGGTTTTTCTTCCCAGACGAGCCCATACTTCTTTTTTTTCTTCAATTCTTTTTTAAGCCGTTCGACCTCGGATTGTAATTTTTCTATTTCGGACTTTTTATTGCTCATCTTTCTAATTTTCCATCGATTTTTTTCTTAATTCCTTACAGAATACATGCCTTTTACCATAAAATCAAGGGTGTTTTTGTATGGGGTGGGTTTTTAAAACGCTTATACGGGCTTCTATGTAGGTGATAAATTAAATATCTATACATAAAAATGGATCCATGCCGTTACAGTCCTCTTTTTTTACCGGGACATAACTTATCTTAGAAAACGGTCCAAATTTTCCGGAGTATTTACAATAAAATACAGTTTTCCCTGAATCTGTATTTGAGTCCCGGCTTTTGATTTTTTCAAAAGGGATTAATCCTATTTTGTACAAAGTTATTTTTTTGCCTTCTTTATTTTTCCCGCTGGTAAGACCCGTTATTACTACGAATCCTTCATCTCTTATTCTAACAGGCTCTGTTTTATTCGGACTCCACCAATATTCATTTCTAGGGTTAAGCCTTTCCGGTCTGTCAACATCTTTAACGATTATGTCTTGACAATTAAATCGAGCCGGACCAGTTAGAATTTTTGAAGGGTCAAAGGGCTTTTTAAATTCTTTTTCCATTTCTCTTTTCATTTTTTTATTTCTTTCAATCGTTTTAATATTTATCTTTTCCTGCCAAGATAAAATGCCAATAATTAAAAGAGCTATAAAACTAATTAGCAATGGAACAAAAATTATCTTATAATTCAGAAGCGCCCATGTCAAAAAAGGAATAAAGAACGGGGCGAGTGCTTTCCAATTATCAGTGATAAAATCTCTTGTTTTTTTCAACAAGTCTCCCTTTTCATTTCCCTTGGATGTATTTTATAAATTCTTTTCTCAATAATTTTTGCCTTTGTTTACTGAGTGACTCAATTCCAAAATATTGTTGTGCTGTGAAATAAATTCTATCTCGAGCAACTATTAAAGGTTCTCCATCTTCTCTCTTTTTTAATTCCTTTATCATTTCTTCGTTTTTTATAAAACTGTAAAAATCGAAAAAAGCATCCCGTAAAGATCTTGGCAAAAGAACGTTTTTCTCCAAATATAGGCTAAAGAATTCACTCTCTAAATTGCTAAGTTCCTTTTGCTCTTCTTCTATGCCGTGAATTTTACATGCTAGAAAAATCATCATTTTATTTATAAACCCATTTAGCTCAAGAAAAGCCTCAAGTTGTTTAGAATAAAGTTCCTGTTTGTAATGTTTTGTCCTCGCTTTATAAGTAAAAAAGAGACCTAACCCTGATATAATTATATACCCTATAGTATTAATGATCGCAAAACAATTCATCGTTACCTCCTAAAATTTTTCAATGCGTCTTCGAGGTCTCCGTCTTCCAGGTGAGTGTAAATTTGTGTTGTGCTCAAGTCGGAATGACCCAGGGCTTTTTGAACTAACCTTATATTGTGTTTAGATTCTTTATAGAGATCGGTCGCGAAGGTGTGTCTTAACGTGTGCGGAGATACGTTCTTTTTTATTTCAGCTTTTTCTGTGTACCTGTAAACCATTTCTCTGACGTACCGGTTGTCGAGTTGTTCCCCTTTTAAGGTCGTAAAGACATATTCCGGATTTTTGCCGGTTACTTCGATTTGTCGCTCTTTCCATTTTTTAAAATACATTAAATCCTTCTCGCTTAACCAGAGAGTTCTATCCTTCGCGCCTTTTCCTTCTCGGACCATTACCTTTCCGCTCATAAGGTCGATGTGGATCCATTTTAAGTTTGTCGCCTCGCTTAATCTGAGACCCGCATTTAACATTAATCTCATTATGAGATGATTTCTTTCTCCGGTAGGATATCTCATGTTCGGTTGATCGAGTAAAGCGTACTGCTCTTCCTTGGATAAAAACTCGGGTAATTTTTTCTTTCTACTCTCCATTTTTTAAAAACCCTCCATAATACCTATTAGGTAGAGAAACGGTATTATATCGACAATATATCGGAGATCCGGAAAATGTCAAGGGTAAAAGGTATTATATCACCAATTCGGTCAGATTTGGCTTTAGAGAGAATTTTTGCGTTTTTGGGTGTTTTATGTATGAGGTGTGGGGGAGAAGTAGGTTGTGGGGCGTTTATGTGGGTTTCTTTTTGCCTTTAAAACGATGGCCACAATAACGACAGACTTTTGCAATTTTGTTCACGGTTTCACCGCAGTTGGGACAGGTCTTAGTGTTTTGTCTCTCAATTTCTTTTTCTAATCTTTCAAAGGTCGCTATGTAATTGGCAGTTGATTTCATTCCTAATAAGAAAAAGACAACCCCAAACAAAAAAGAAATATTGCTGAGCGGACCGAAAAAGTTTGGCTTGAAATTAAATCCCACTTTAAAAACTTCTGAAATTACAGATAAAGCAAGAAGAAAAAGAGAAATAAAAAATCCTCGTATGAAGGCGTTAAAAACCCAAGCAGTCTTTTTAGAGGATAAAGAGGATAGAATGGATATATAGAGAAGTATTGCAGCGATGAGAGCAATACAGTTGTTAATCACTTGTTTTTATTGCCCTTTTTATGAGAGACGGCTCCGACAACCTTTTTCAGTTTTTCTGTTATTTCTTTTGCTTCTGTCGCAGCATCCTTTTTGGCTAGCTCTTCCCCAAGTTTTGGAGGGTAAAGATAGTACCATAAAGGTATCTTATTATTTTTAGTTAAAGTTTTCATTTGTTTGCCTCCTCAATAAAAGTTACTATTCACCACTTATTTTGTCAAGGGTTAAATTTAATTCTTGTGAGGTTTGTCTGTCTCGAGGAACTCAACGATTCTTTCTGCTATGTATTCGTTTTCGGATTTTAGCTTTACCAGTGGTTCGTCCGGATACGTTCCATAATAATTTTGGGCGGCGCACAGGTATCCTTTGTGGCTTTCCCTGGCGTTCTCGATTACCCTGGTTAATTCTTCCGCTAATCTGTTTTTTTCTTTTGTATCGATACTTTCCCCTCCGAAAACAAGGTATTAGTGTAAGGATGTGGCTTAATGTTTTAAAACGCCTCCCTGGGCTTGTATGTGGGCGTAAAAATGCGGATAAAAGACGTTAAGAGATATCGTGCTTTTCTTTTAGCCAATCAGCGATCTCGGTAACTTTCCCTTCTTCAATTTTAATGTTGCTCTTAGGTAACCATACATCTTTCTTTTTATCATTCTCAACTAATACAGCTTTATCCGTTTCCTTCTTAATTGCTTTTTCCATTTACTCCTCCTTTTTTATATGTTTGTGGTGTCCCTCTCCCCTACTTTTCTTTTCCAAGACGGCCATTTTTTAATTTTGTCTGAGATAAAACACGTGGTATTCTTTGTATAAACGACTTGTAAATTTTCGCAGAATAACGCCTATCGATTCGTTGTCTCCACCTTTCTGAGAGTAATTTATTGTAGCAACTGTTTGTGCTGTTTTAGAGTTATAGAGTTCCGCTTCAAAAGACTCAAAGGTTGGGAAATACTTGTATCTATCGTAAGCTCCTTTCGTCCAATATTTCCCTCTCATTGGGACATACGAAAACGTTAGAAAAAATTCCGCTTTGGTTATGTCTTCTTCACGAGAAAGGACATTAAAACCTTTTTGCGTAAAGCTGCTTTGAATTTTTCGTTTAACATTTAAAGAGTCGTTTACTTCTGTATCTAAAACATAAATACTTTGATAAGTGTTGAAAGGGACAGGATAACAAGTTATATTCTGATGATCTGATTCTATACCATCTACGAGAATGTCTTTGGCGACATTAAACGCGCATCCGGATAATCCTACAAAAACTAACAGAAGACTTAATTTAAAAGTTTTCATGATCGCTTCTTCTTTAATCTTTATTTCCAAAAAAACTACTGATCCCGAGTATACCACCTATACAAAAAAGCCCCTTAGCCATCCCCCCTATTATCTTCAAAATAACAAGAAAAATATTTCCAAGCACTTTAAAAAAATTCATAATCACCTCACTTAATTTGTGATTGAATATCCTGTCCCTGCCCGGGCTTCAATTTCAATTCTACTCCCTCCACCAAGGATTTTAGTTTGAATACCGTGTTCGACTGTTGTGTCTGCGCCGAAAAAGATATTAAAATCAGTATTAATCTTCCCATCCCTAAAAAAATAAGTAGTATCCAAAGGGCTAATAAATATTTCAATATCTGCTATTGCTGCTTGTTCCCCCCAAGGCAAATCTTTAGGGTAAGCAATCGAAAATATTTTTTCTCCAGGGTCAGTAACCTCTCTTTCTTCATTAGCACTCCCTAAATCCTCTTTCAGAATATACCCCTTTTCGCAAGTATGCATTATATCTGTTGTATCCGGATCGATCCCCGCAGTACTAGCATGAACAACGCTAAGTATGGCAATCGCACTATCGATGTACGCGAGAGTATCTGGCAAATTTTCCAAAAGGTTTTCACCAGAAGAAACAATCAAATGAAAATCTCTTACAAACTCTACATCTTCTTCCGGACCCGTTGAGTTATCCGAGCAGGAAACCAGCAAAGTAGCAATTAGGACCACTCCAAACAAAACTCTACACACTCTTTTCTTCATATTCGCTCCTTTTTACCATTATAATACAATACACAAGGATTGTCAAGAGGCTAATTTTAGTATAAAACCTAAGCCAAAAATAAAACTACCTGTTGTCATTAGAAATAACGCGAATCCTGCCCGGCTTTTGAGGGCTTTCTTTCTCCCCAGGATCGATAAAAAGAATCCCGCGCCTGTTAAAATCAATCCCAGGATTTTTAGAATTTCTGAGAAGTTTATCATATACCTCCTTAACTTTTAACATATACTTCAAACCATATATCGCTTTTCCATTGTGATAATGCGACAACCCTTTCCAAGTCCATCCGTACTCATCCAGACAATGCCTGAGTATATACGCGCTCCATTTTAAGTTGTATTCCGGATCTCTGATAAGTTTCGCGCTATCTAACTCTAATCCTTTTACCCAAATTGTATTTATCTGTCCTAATCCGTAGTCTGTTGTCCCGTTTGTGTTTCTATTAAGTGCTTTGGGGTTTTCTCCGGACTCTACCATAACAATACTCTTTATTAATAACGTATCGGGGATTACATCGCTTACGGAAGAGTATAAAGATAAGATAAAGAGAATCATTTTGTTTTTTCCTGTCTATTTCTAAAAAGTTTTTCCAGGTAAATGGCTTTCGCGATATTATTTTTTACTTCTTCTCTGCCGGTAACTCCTTCCGCTATAACGTAGGCATTAGTCGTTTTTGGAAAGTAACAAACCATCTGCGGATAAAATTCTATATTCCATTCTTCTTTCATATTAACGTTTTTTATAACAGTGAAATGAAACCCCCAGGATTTGATATTATCTACATGCTGACTATCGACAACCGCCTGGACATTAAGAGAGTCATATACATACAAAGAGTCCGCTGTAAAACTCATATCACGACAATGACCGCAATAAGGACTCAGAAACAAAAAAACCGTAAAAGAAATCATTTTTTTACTTTCCCTTTCTTACAGCAGCTCCACCGGCTGTAGTTGCCGCTCCTACCGCGGTATTGATTACTTTAGATCCGGCGGCAACCATTGTTCCCCCAGCCGTACCTATACCTTGAGCCATTCCGGCAAAGCTTCCTCGAGCTATTATAGCATAAGACATAATAGGTATTAAAATAACAAAAATAGAACCCACTCCTTGAGCAATAGAACTGGTAACAGAAAGTCGCTGCATTGTTCCAAGTTCCACAATTCCCCTTGAGAGATCTGCCATCACGCGATTAACCGTATTGATTTGAGTAAAGCTATTTATGATACCAGTCGCGGCAACGGTAAAAGGCAGCCAAGAAAAAACCCAGATCAATCCTCTAAGGTATTCTATAATAATCATTCTTCCTCCGGGGATTAAAGAGAAAAGGATAATAATGGGAAGCCCTAAAAAATACAAACCAATCGCAAACGCCGAAATATAGGGGAAAGCTCTCCACAAAGTATCCGAAACAATTCCACCGAGAAAAGAAGTTCCATATTCCGCGGCAGACCCAAAAATTTTAGAAAAGAATCGAAAAGCCTTGCTTCTCTGACCTCCTGACTG
>Ga0315543_1004246_pt1 | contig 12134 bp, 12 predicted proteins | sample SalMarSW160210MG_2_FD_203098 | JGI IMG/M metagenome (GOLD analysis project Ga0315543, IMG submission 203098) | Salt marsh sediment microbial communities from the Plum Island Ecosystem LTER, Massachusetts, United States - Salt Marsh Sediment SW1601-210 ...
ACAGCACGTGAATGAATCCCTGGGTGCCACTGCTGGCTTGTCCAGCAGTGTTGCCGGCACTGCTGGACAAGCCAGCAGTGGCACCCTTTGTTTGGCAATCGCGCCATTCGATGTAATACACCGGGTACGTCGTCCTGCGCCCTTTCTCCAAGGCAATCGTGGCCGTCCAGTTCGACGCCCCGGCAAATGGCTGTAGCCGGGCCAGATCGTCGACGCGGAGCACGCCGAGCGGCTCACCTTGTTCTCCAAGTTGAAAACGTCGGAAGCCGTCGCCGGCGCCCTTGGTTTGAAAGAGCGTTTGCGTAATGACAAAGCCCAGTCGTCCACCACGCCGCAAGTAACGATCGGCCGCGCGGTAGAGCACCAGCATCGAGAGATCCTTCTTGCCGCCACCGTGCCGCGCCTGCGTCGCAGTGAGTGAAAACAGCCCGTAGTGTTGCCAAAGCGACTTCGTCCGCGCGCGATAATCGTCCGGCAGGTTGTCCCAGGCGACCCAGGGCGGGTTGCCCACCACGTAGTCGAACGGCTCGTCCGGCTCCGACGGATCAAGAATCGCATCGCGAAGATCGACCGGCGGGGCAGGGGGTGGCAAGTCGTCCGACAGCAGGTCACGGACGGCCAGCAGGTAGTTCGCCCGGGCCGTCAGCACGGCCAGCGGGTTGACGTCATAACCGGCGACGTTCTCCAGAATCCGCTGGCCGAGCTGCACGGGCAGCACGTCGCTTCCGGCAGCCGCGCGAATCCGGCGGATCGCCGCCAGCAGAAACACGCCCGAGCCGCACGTCGGGTCAAGCAACCGCCCGGTGCCGGGGACTGTCCCCTTAGGATCCCCAAGATATCCAACCGTATCCAAAACGTGCTCGGCCAGCCAGTCGGGCGTGTAGTACTCGCCCAGGGCGTGGCGGAACGAGCGGGGAAACAGGTCTTGATAGAGCGGGCCGAACAGATCCACCGCCGGCGGCGGTCGATCGGGCGAGACGGTCGTGTCGTAGCCGGCCAGTTGTTCCCGGGCCAAGGCGAGCCATGTCGATTCAGAGGGGCACAGTCCCATTTTCGCTGCGCGAAAATCGGGACAGTCCCCAGTACTGGCCCTCAAGCAGCCAATGGCATCCAAGATGTCAGGGGTACCCAAGACATCAATGCCACCTAATGCACGATCCACTACCAGGCGGACGATCGCCTGGTAGTAGGTCTCCAGCGCCAGTCGCAGGCGATCGGGCGAGGGACGCTTCTCGGCCAGCCCGAACCGACGCCCCAGCGCGGCAAGCTTCGCATCAGATGGGTGGCATGGCCTCGCTTGCGTGGCCATGTTCCGTTGTTGAGAAACATGCTCACGCTTGCGTGAGCATGCCACCCTCAATTCCCGGACACCCTGTGACGAGCAGCCGGTGGCACCCAGTGGACCCAGCGAGTCGTACAACGCCGCGACGGCCTGCCGGGCAACCGTCGAACGTGAGCCGAAATCCGCGGCTAGCCGTTCGGGACAGAGTTCTATCCGGTCGCATTGCGACATGTTCACCTGCGCCGACGGGGGCCCGTGGACGTGCTGAAACACGTTGATCCGTAAAGACTTGCGCGATGCCGATATCGCCTTGTGTTTCCGGCCTGATCGGACTAGGATAGCATCCATAGTCGGGGTATGCCAGATGGGCCCAGTGGTGCTCTTGGCACCACGCTGTCTCTTCGCGTGCACGGAACCCTATGAGTAACGAAGCTTCGTCACATCCAGATTCCTTTCAACCGCCGGTGGGAATCGATCTTGGCACCACACTCTCGGTCGTTGCCTATTTGGACGCCACCGGCCGGCCGACCACGTTGCCCAATCGCTCCGGCGATCTGCTCACGCCCAGCGCCGTGGCCTTTGAGGACGACTGCGTGATCGTGGGCCGCGAAGCCATCAAAGGCTCGGTCATGACGCCCGAGGCGTTCGCCGATTGCTTCAAGCGCGACATGGGCCGTGGCGCCTACCATCGCACGGTCGGCGGCCAGGAGGTTCCGCCCGAGGTGTTCAGCGCGTTTCTTCTCGAGCGGTTGAAACAGGACGCCCAACAGCGCCTCGGCCCTATCCGCAAAGCGGTGATTACCGTGCCCGCCTTCTTCGACGAGCGCCGTCGCAAGGCCACGCAAGACGCGGGCCGGTTGGCCGGCCTGGACGTGTTGGATATCATCAACGAGCCGACCGCGGCGGCCGTGGCGTTCGGCTATCACAGGGCGATTCTGGCGGCCGCGCCGCGACGGAGAAACCAGCAGCCCGAGCGGCTGTTGGTCTATGACCTTGGCGGCGGTACGTTCGACGTGACCATTCTGGAGATCGACGGCGGCACGTTTCGCGCCGTGGCCACCGACGGCGACGTGCTGCTCGGCGGCAAGGATTTCGACCGGCGGCTGGTCGACTACGTGGCCGAGAACTTTCTGGCCGAGCATGGGCTCGATCCGCGCAAAGACCCTCACGACGAGGCCCAGCTTTGGATCGACGTCCAGGAGGCCAAGCACGCGCTGAGCGAACGCCGCAAGACGACGATCATTTGTTCTCACCGCGGCAAGCGGATGCGCCAGGAGATCACCCGGGAGACGTTCGAGAACCTCACGATGGATCTGCTCGGACGCACGCAGACGACCACGGGGCTGGTGCTGCGCCAGGCAGGCTTGCAGTGGGCGGCCATCGATCGGGTGCTGCTGGTCGGTGGGGCAACCCGGATGCCCATGGTCGTCGACATGCTTCGCCGCGCCACGGGCAAGGAACCCGACCGGTCGCAGTCGCCCGACGAGGCCGTCGCCCACGGCGCGGCCCTCTATGCGGCCATGTTGATGCACAAAAAGGGAATCGCCCAGATGCCAAACCTCCGGCTGATCAACGTCAATTCACACAGTCTGGGCGTGGTCGGCGTCGAACCGAGCACCGGCCGCCGGCTCGCCGTCACGCTCATCCCGAAGAATACGCCGTTGCCGACGTCTCGCTCGAAGCGGTTCCAGACGGCCCGGGCCGGCCAGCCCTCGGTTCGCGTGGCTGTGGTCGAAGGCGAAAGCCCCCGGCCCGAGCATTGTATCCCGTTGGGTAAGTGCATTATTCGCGACCTGCCGCCGGGCTTGTCGCAGGGAACCAGGATCGACGTTCAATACGAGTATGCGGCCAACGGGCGGCTTTCGGTCTCGGCCCGAATGCCCTCGACCGGCCAATCGGCCGAGGTCGAGATCGAACGAAGAGTAGCTGAGGAGCTCGACGACCTCGACCAGTGGCGACGGCGCCTTTGCCCGGCCTTGCAAACCGAGGAGGACAAGGCGCAAGCGGTCGAGGTGCTACGGGCCTCCGAGTCGAGTCCGCCGCACGGTCCGGAACGAACGGTGCTGCTGAAGCAACTCGATGAAATGTATATCCGCGTCGGGACCCGGGCCGCGGGCGGCCGGGTGATCGAGTGGTTGGAGGAAGTTTGGCAGGCGGCTCACGACACGGCCGAGGCGATGCGCGAGGCGGAGCAGAGCCTGCAACGCGTCGAAGCGACGTACGAAGCGACCGTCGATCGGGTTGAAAAGCCCCAGGTGGCGGCCATGGTGGCCAAGGCACGCCTCGACGTGCAAAACGCGCGAGCTAAGGCCCGATTTGCCCTGCTGGATCTCGGCCGCGAGTGTGTCGACATCGACTTCGCCCCACCCGGCTTGGAACCGGTGCTGGCGGAAATCGGACGATTGCAGCAGCGAGTGAAGTGAGAAGGATGAAGTCAGAAGTCAGAAGTCAGAAGTCAGAAGTGTGAAGGAGCGTGTTAGCCGCCGGGCCTGCCCGGCGCGGATGTCGGTCCAGAGTGCAGAAGAAAACAACACCGTGGAGTCAACCGGCCATGCAGTTCTCGCTCAAACGCTTGCTCCTGTTGACGGTCATCGTGGCCTGGATGTTTGGCTGGGTAGGCCGATACTGGCCCGTGGGTACCGCCGCGGCCGTCGTCGTTTGTGTGGCAACCGGCGTCGTCCTTCTCGCGTTTGGCACCGTCAGATCGTGGCGACTGGTCGTCTGGGTCGTGGCCGTTTTCCTCGGGTCCTTGATCGGCAGTCGACTCGGTTTACCCCTTCACAGTAGGATCGAGGTCTGGCCGGTACCAGCAGTGGAAGCCTGTTCGCTATTGCTTGGAGCCGTGCTGTTTGGCGTCGTGGCTTTCATGGTGCTCGTGTTTCTCGCACGGAAGTCGGCCACGAGTCGGTTAGAGGATGTTGTGCATGACGAGCGGTAGCCGGCCGAAAGAACCGGTTTTCCGCGAGGCGGTTCGATCTGCGATCGAGAAAATGGCCGAGCAATAATCGTCTGTCCCGTTGATTGATACTCCGGCACTGTACTATATTGTAGTAGAAGCCGCGGCTGAGTAGCCTGTGCAGGGCGCAACGTTTCTCCATTTCTCCATCAAGGAAAGGAGTATGACGCAATGAGCAAGAGCCACCTCTTCTGGATGACGGTTCTTCTGATCGTGGCAATGCCGCTGGGATGCAACGAATCGACAACCGTCGAGGGACCCGACGGCGGCACCGCCACGGTGACCGAGAAGGGAAACGAGGTCGACGCGACCGTCGCCGTGGCGCTGCCCAACGATTTCCCCAAGGATGTGCCGCTTCCGACGAAGGCGGAACCAATCCGCGTCGGGGACATCGTCGGAGGCATGAACGTCATACTCAAAACGACTGAATCCGTTTCCGAGATTGTTGCCTTCTACAGGGCAGCGTTGGTCAACAAGGGTTGGACGGTGCAACACTCGTTCCCCGTAACTCGGGGTATGATGATCGGAGCGACTAAGGGAGACCAACGGGAGTTGACCGTGGGTGTGGCCAAGGGTGAAGCGGCGACCATTATCACCTTAACCTTGTCGAAGTGACGGAAACCCGGTCCCATGACGCCGATGAAGCCGCCTTCACCGACGGACAAGGATTTTGAAGACACCTTGTCGTTGGCTCAGGTCTGCCGGCGTCTTCGGATCTCACGCACGCGCCTGCATCGGATGTTGGCCGCCGAGGAGCTTGATTTCGTCGAGATTCGCGGCCGGCTCCGGGTGCCGCTGGACGCATTGCGCCGCTACGAGCAGCAACGCGGCTAAGGAGATCCGCCCGCGATCAAAAAAACGCCGCCCCTTGCCAAGCAGCAGGCACGGCAAGGGGCGGTCGGTGCAAGTCACGCTCGTTGATACTCAGACCGGTCAGGTCGGGTCGCGTCACGGTCATGCCCGAGAAACTCGGGCTGCCGATGATCGCCCTGCCGACATGACTTCTCTGAGACTCAATAGCCGGTGGACTCGCCGTGGGGGCAGCCACCGCTCGCGCAGCAGTCGCCCGTGCAGAAGCATTCGCTTCCGTCGCCACACGCACAGCCCTGATCCTCACAAACACAGATTGGGCAGGTGCATGGGTCACAGCACGAACATGGGCTGGTCGTCGTCGATGACGACAACGCAGCTACCGCTATCGTCGCCGCCACCAGAACCACGGCCAGGGCCACAAAGAGAATCCTGGTTCGAGACATCATGATTTCCTCATCGAAAAAATGAGTGAGTAAGAAACGAAACAACTACTCGGTTTCGATGAGGACTCTAGTCCAGCCAGACACAGAGGATCGCCTGGCGGTGGTTGCCGCCAGTCGACACCGGAGCACCAAGCAGATCCACACCAGCGACCGGTTGATCGTGCACAACCGACCGAGTCGGGCAGGCTGGAACCGGCTTGCCCGAATCTCGGTCCGCGCGCTGTGGTTCAGACCGTGGAGCAGTCGCGGGCTGGCGATCGCAACAGCCACAACCGGCCGCCTTGGCCGACGGCGCGGCCGGACCCTGCCGGTCCTCCAAAGCAGAAGCGCGACCCAAGCAGCCACAACCGGTGGCTCGTTGCTGGCAGCGGCAACGCCCTGCCCGATCGGTCGAGCAGCTACCGGCGGCCAACGCCGGCTGCAATCCCAGCGCGATCGAGACGCAGGCAGTGAGCACGATTCGCCATGGAATGCTTGTTCGCATCTTATGCCACCGTTGAACTGGCCTAACGGGCCGCACCAAAATCCGGACCGGAGCGATATCCGCCAAGGGTACCTTTCCATCGGGGATCGTGGAAATGGACCCACTTCTTCCTGGATTAGGCTATCCATCTATCCTGGAACAATTTGTCTATTTATATTGTACCGAGACTGTCTTGCGAGACAACGAATCCATCGGTGGTGCGGTGCCACGACAGAAGAGCGGGATGAGAGCGTAGGAGATACCGCGACTTGCCGGTGGGACGGCATGTGATTTGGGTAGGCAAACCGCCAATTTTGGCGCAGCAAAAAGCAAACGTCAGGCCCAGTCAAGGCCCGTCTCGCGACGCACCCGCGTGTCGAAATCGCCCAGCAGCCCACCGATCAGGTCCCAACCGTCGGCACGTCGAATCTCGATATCGCCTTGACGGTTGATGCGTACCACGCTGTCATCGTTCACGCCAACCTCAGCCAACTCTTCGGGACTGGGGCCTTCTTCCTTGGCCAACTTGAACAAGGTTTTGCCCGACATCTCGATGAACTGCATGGCGTTCTTTCTCGCGGATGAGCAACAGAGTTTTCGTGTGTCCTAATTCTATTGTGCCGGTCGGTTTCGTGTAGGGTTTATTTTTGCCAGCACACGTAGACAAAATCCGGTTCCCCGAACACGGCTGCCCCACCATTCCATGGTAACAAGCCACCTTGGGGGGTGTCAATTACCCGTCTGAGCACGCACGGCCTCCGACAACACCAGCATCGAGGAGACGTCGAGCTGCTCGGCCCGAGCGGTCCCCTGGAGGCCGAGCCGGTCGAGAATGCCATCCACCTCCGGCTTGTCCAGGGAGCCCTTGACCGCACTGAGGAGCACCGAGCGGAGGTATTTCCGCCGGTGGAGAAACATGGCCCGGACAAACCGGTGAAAGAAGGCCCGATCGGGGATCCGGCTGCGTCGGGCCTTATCCAGTTCGATTTGGACGATGGCCGAATCGACCTTCGGCCGTGGCCAGAAGACCGAGGGGGGCATGACGCGAACCACTTCGGCCCGACACTGACTCTGCACCCAAATGGCAAGCGAACCGTAGCTCTTGGTGCCGGGACGGGCGACGAGCCGATCGGCCAGCTCCTTCTGGATCGTGACGGTCATGCTCACCGGTGCCCGATCCAGCACCAGTAAGTTGGTGATGATCGGGGTCGCCACGTTGTAGGGCAGGTTGGCCACCAGCTTCAGCCGTCGATCGGCTGCGGCGTCGAGGTGCTCGTCGACCAGCGCCAGCACCGCCGGGTTGAACCGGTTCTTGTTGGCCAGCACGTCCGCGTGTAGCCTGTGAACGTTCGTCAAACCGTGCAGTTGCTCGCCGGCCAGTGCAAAAAGCGCCGGGTCAAGCTCCACGGTGAGGACCGCGGCCGCGTGCTGGGCCATCGGCGCCGTGAGCGAACCGGTGCCCGTGCCCACCTCCAACACGACGTCGCCGGGCTCAATCCGGGCTGTGCGCAACAACAGATCGTGCAGATTCAGGTCGATCAGGAAGTGCTGCCCGAGCTTCTTCCGCGGGTCGATGCCCGCCTGGCGGAAACGCCGCATGAGCGAAGAGAGCGTTTGCTTTCGAGAAGCGGGACGGGGCATGGAAGTGTGAAGTAAGAAATGAGAAGCGTGAAGGGATCGAAAGGGCCATCGTTTAGCGGTCGAGCTTGCTCGACGTTTCGCCGGAGCACTCAATCCCAGAGCCTTGCTTCATCGAGTCTCTGGACGTACTTGGCAAGGATGTCCGTTTCAAGGTTAACCCGCTCGCCAACCTTCAGCGGGCCCAGCGTGGTCACGGCCAACGTGTAGGGAATCAGGGCGACACTGAACCGCTTCGGCTGGCTCTCGACGATCGTCAAGCTCACCCCGTCCACGGCGATCGAGCCCTTCGAGGCCATCTGCCGGCTCAACTCCCGCGGCAGCGCGAACCAGAAAGTGGACCAATCGCCTTCATCGATCCGTTCGATGAGTGTGGCCGTGCCGTCAATGTGGCCGCTGACAAAATGACCGCCTAGTCGATCGCCCACCTTCAAGGCCCGTTCGAGGTTCACCGGGCTGCCGGGCTTCAAATCGCCCAGGTTGGTCCGTGCCAACGTTTCCGGGCCCGCCTGAAAGCCCACCGTGTCGCCCTCGACGGCCACGACCGTGAGGCAACAGCCGTTGACCGAGATGCTGTCGGCCACGAACGTCTCCGGCGCGATCTTCGGCTCGCGAACGATGAGCCAGACGCCGGGCGGCTCACTTCGGATCTCGGCCACGGTTCCCAGCGCCTCGACGATTCCGGCAAACATGCTTTCTGCCTTTATTGATTCTTCTCAAACACCACGAAGTCGCCGACGCTCCGTCGCCATAGCTTTGGAGCGTCGGCGACTTCGTGTTGAAAAAACGGTTAGAATAACGGGTCCTTTTGTTCGCGGTGCTGAACCACCTTGGCCCAAGCATAGCGAACGGGGCCCGACAAGGCAAATGCGACACAGAGGATTGGCACCGAATAGCCCTTGACGACCATCACGGCCACCAGTGCGAAGACGACGCCCACCACGTGGCCAAAACTCCGCTGCCCGCGAAGAATCTGGTTGGTGACGTGCGGATAGCACAGACGCGAAACCATCAGCACCGCCGCCAGCACCGCGAAGAAAGGAAGCACCGTCTGCAACACCGCATCGATCTGGGCCTTGTAGATCAGCGGATTGCCCGTATCCCGCAACGTGTTGAACATGATCGCAAAACCGGCGATGGCCGCCGCGGCCGCCGGCGCCGGCAGACCGCTGAAATAGAGATGATCCTCCGGGTCGTCGCTGGTCTCGACGTTGAATCGCGCCAACCGCAACGCCGCACACGCCACGTAAGAAGCGGCAATGATCCAAACCGCCTCGCGGTGCAAATACTCGAATCGCGGACACATCTTCACCAACAAAAAGGCCGGCGCCACTCCAAAGCTGACCAGGTCGCAAAGACTGTCCAGCTGCGCCCCAAAGTCAGTCATTGTGTTCGACAATCGGGCGAGTTGCCCATCGAGCGCATCGAAAATCATGGCCAAGAAAATCAGCCAGCCGCTGGTCATCAGGTAGTGCGAGTCAATCGGGTCGATCGTTACCGAATCCGGCCGACTCAGATTGGCCACCATGACGATCGCAAAGAACCCGCAAACCAGGTTGCCCAGCGTGAACATCGTCGGCAAAACGGCGATCGTTCGAAGCGGTTTCATCATTCTGTTTCCCTCAAGCGGTCGGACCGCCGTAGCGGGCCATGATCGTACTGCCCGCCTTTACCTTCTGACCAAGCGTGACGTCGATCCGCAGATCCTCCGCCTTGGGCATGATCAGCTCGGTGCGCGAACCCAACTTGATCATGCCTATTTTCTCCCCGCGTTTCAACGCGTCGCCGGAGCGCAACGGGCAGACAATCCGCCGGGCAAGCGTGCCGGCAATCGGCCGGACGACCATCCGCCGCCGCGTCGTCGTCGTTTCCTCAATCCCGATCCAGAGGTTCTCGTTGCGGATCGCGCTTTCGGGCTTCAGTGCGCTGAGGAACTCGCCTGGGTGGTAACGCAACGCAATCACACGACAGTCGCACGGCACCCGGTTGACGTGAACGTCTAGGATCGACAAAAAAATGCCGATCCGCACGACCGGGCCTCCCACGAACTCGTCGTGCTCCAACCGATCGATCGACACGACCTTGCCGTCGGCCGGCGAAACCAGCAACCCCGGCCCCTGCGGAATCCGTCGCGGCGGATCGCGAAAGAACCACGCCACCAGGCAAAGCGGGATCGCCGGGATCCACGCCAAGTACCAGCAGTAGTAGCCCAGCAGAGCCGTCAACGCCATCAGCGGCCAGCCCAACAATTGTAGCTCGGCCAGGCCCCATCGGGCAAAAGGCAGCCGCTCGCGCCAGGCAAACCGGTCGTCCTCCCGCCGCCAGCGGCACTCACATTGATTTGAGCAGTACTTCAGATCGCGCGGGTCGAGGATCTCGTGAGGCGCTCCGTCCGTCGAGCCCCGGCACAACGCCGCCATTCGGGCGACGTAGCCCGGCCGAAAACGCTTCAGATACCACCGCCGCCATCGTCCCCAGGCCAACTCGATGCGGTAGCAGACGCCGCCCCCGGGCTGGACGCTGCGGAGATTTTCGGGCATCGGTTCCGGCTCGGCTCGCGGGGCAGGCGTCTCGGTTATGCTCATCATGTCGAGGTCGTCCAACTAGCCTATGTAAAACCTCTATCGTATCCTTGACTTAGGCGATTGAGAAGGAGAGATGTCGCTTGCCGGGGTCGAAAAGGCCCCGTCGCCGGTATGTCTGACGGCTTTTCAGAAGCCTGGAATAGTCTACCACATCTGCCGCATATCCCCTATTTTGCCGTTGCGACGGAATGCCTAGTTGTCTCTTCAACGGCGGGTGCCTGGGGCATAGCGAAGCGGTGCCCCAGAGCCTCAGAAACCGGGCCTTCGCTGCGCTCAGACCCGGGCACCCGCCGCTTCGGAGGAGCAGATCAATACCAAAAACTAGTGTCATATCCGGCGCGTGGAACCGACCGTTTAGCGGGCAGACTTGCCCGCCGTTGATTTTCCGCGAAAACACTACTGCGGTAACGGGCCGCAAGCGGCCCCGCTAAACGGTCAACTCCACGGTTTAAGGTTGACAGACCACTAGCCAACCTCTGAACAATCGCGCAAAATAATTGGTTCTGAACGATTGCCCACGGTTACGTCGACCGCGTTGCCGACGAATCCTGGCATCTCTCTGAAAACTCCTTTGGAAAAAAGATGAGTAAGCTCATGAGTTCGACAATTGTAGATATTCACGCGCGGCAGATCCTCGACAGCCGCGGCAATCCGACCGTCGAGGTCGATTGTGTGCTGGCCGACGGCTCCTTCGGTCGCGCGGCCGTGCCCAGTGGTGCCAGTACGGGCGTTCACGAGGCGCTCGAACTGCGAGACGGGGACAAGAAGGTTTACCTCGGAAAGGGGGTCACCAAGGCCGTCGAGAACGTCAACGAAGAGCTGGCCGACGAGCTGTGCGGCTTCGACGCACTCGACCAGGTCGGGCTGGACGGGCGCATGATCGAATTGGACGGCACCGAGAACAAGGGCAAGCTGGGCGCCAACGCGATCCTGGGCGTGTCGCTGGCCACTGCCCGCGCCGCGGCCGATCACGCCGGCCTACCGTTGTTCCGCTATCTCGGCGGGGTCAATGCCCGAGTGCTGCCGGCCCCGATGATGAACATCCTCAACGGGGGCCAACACGCCGACAACGACGTCGACGTGCAAGAATTCATGATCATGCCGCTGGGAGTGGAAACGTTCAGCGACGCCATCCGTTGCGGCTCCGAAGTGTTCCACAACCTGAAGGAAGTGTTGCGGGCCAAGGGCAAGAGCACGAACGTCGGCGACGAGGGAGGCTTTGCCCCCGATCTGGCCAGCAATGCGGAGGCGCTGGAGGTCATCATGGAAGCGGCCGAAAAGGCCGGTTACAAGATGGGCGAGCAGCTGTTCATCGCCATGGACGTCGCGGCCAGCGAACTCTACGACAGCGACAAGAAACGCTACACCATGGACGGCAAGCAGATCGACTCCGCCGCCCTGGTCGACCTGTTGGACCGCTGGGTCAAGAACTTTCCGATCGTTTCAATCGAGGACGGCTGCGACGAAGACGATTGGGCCGGCTGGAAGATCATGACCGACAAGCTGGGCCAGAAGATCCAGTTGGTCGGCGATGACCTGTTCGTGACCAATACCAAGAGGCTGCAGCGCGGCATCGACGAAGGGGTGACCAACAGCATCCTCATCAAGGTGAACCAGATCGGCACGCTGACCGAAACGATCGAGGCGGTCAACCTCGCCGGACGCAATGGAATGACCAGCGTGATCAGCCACCGCAGCGGCGAGACCGAAGACACCACGATCGCCGATCTGGCCGTCGCCCTGGGCACCGGCCAGATCAAGACCGGCTCGGCGTCGCGAACCGATCGCGTGGCCAAGTACAATCAGTTGCTGCGGATCGAGGAGATGTTGGGCGACGCGGCCGAATATGGCGGCCCCCTCTTCCCGAAACGCGGCTAGTGTCCTGTCAGTGCGGTAGTGACGTGTTCGGGGTGCCACTGCTGGCTCGTCCAGCAGTGCTGGAAACACGGTTGGA
>Ga0315543_1004248_pt1 | contig 12130 bp, 9 predicted proteins | sample SalMarSW160210MG_2_FD_203098 | JGI IMG/M metagenome (GOLD analysis project Ga0315543, IMG submission 203098) | Salt marsh sediment microbial communities from the Plum Island Ecosystem LTER, Massachusetts, United States - Salt Marsh Sediment SW1601-210 ...
GCTACATCTGCTAGCGATTCTCAAGCTATCAATAAAATATCAGTCTGTGGGGGAACGGCATGTAATCCTGATTTCTGTTAATAAGCGAGAATATCATTCCTGGCTATGGCCGGTACCCGCGCACAAGCTCAATCCGCTTTTTCAAAGCCGGGTGATTATAGAACCAGAACTCGATCAGCCAGTGCGGGTCAGGGTCGGAGAGGTTAAAAACCGACAGCTTGTCGAAAGTAATTGCCGCTGTTTCGCCTGAAACGCCGCTTATGTTCATGCCATACTTGTCAGCCTGGCGTTCCATTATACGGCTGGCGCCGTTGGTCACCGGCTGGAAAACAAACGTAATTACCGTCAGATATAGCATCACCAGCGGCAATGAGGCAATGTCTGACAACCGGGCGAATCTGAACCGGCCTCTAAAGCGATTTATCACTGGCTGGATTGTCTTGCTCGTAAGCCAGAGGGCGAAGGTAATAAACAAGATTGCCACCAGCAGCCCCCACCAGATATGGTGCATAACATAATGCCCCATTTCGTGTCCCATGACAAACTTGATTTCGTCATACTCAAAATTGTCAATCATAGTATCGTACAGAACAATCCGTTTGGTGCCGAACAGGCCTGTCACGTAGGCGTTGATTTTGGACGACTGTTTAGAGGCGTTGACCCGAAACACATCTGAGCCTTCAATACCAGCTTTGGAGGTGAGGGTCAGAATCTCTGATTTCAGCTGCCTGTCTTTCAGCGGTTCAAACTTATTGAACAAAGGCGAAATCACCACCGGCGCGATGACAATAAAAAAAACCGCAAATGGAATGGCCCCAATCGAGAACCACAACCACCACTTCTTGAATCGTCCTACTAACCAGTAGAAAAACCACATTGGGATAATGCCAATAATGGCACTGATTAATATCGAGAGTAGGTCTTCCCCCCACCACTGCATAAAGGTCTGGTTTAAAAAGCCGTAGTTGCTTTCGATAATGAAACTTCGGTAGACGTGGAAAGGGAAACTGAGGATATAAACAGCCGCGATGACCATGATCAGGAACAACCAGACGATAAAAAATCTTTGTCTTGCCAGCTGCGCCCAGCTTCTCAGTTTTGCTGAGAAACCAGTGAACAATATCAGAAACAAGACTCCGATACTGACAAAGAACTCGACGAAACACCAGATGTTTTTAAAGCGTGAATATGAAATTAACTTCGCCCTACGCTCTGGTGATAAAGGGTAAAGCGGCTCTTCGGTGCTTGTAGCCACTTCGGCCTGAGTCGTGGTACCAATTGCCGACGAGTCGAATTTACCTGTAACAGTACCCGTCACCTGAGTTGTAGCCGTATCTGACTGAACGGCAGTAACCGGCACCACCAATAACAATAAGAGCAAAGACAACCAGTGAGCTCTTGACATGTCTTTCTCCTGATTTAAAAATAAAGGTCAAAAGTCTTGTACTTTTGACAATTTCACGCCTGTCGTGAAGATGATCGCCGAAACCACATGAGTTTCGGCTTACATTTGGTTAAAATAATAACTTCCTTGCCATCCTATTGGTAAATAACACTAAGAAGGAAAACCTGGGTAATATTGTGCTTCTTAAAAAGGGGTGGCAGCCAGATCGGCTGCCACCCAAACACAACTAAGTAACTTCAAACAACTACCTCATGACGTGCATCATGGTGAAGACATAGTAGCTGGTAAAGTCAAGAATAACCTGAGATTTCATCGTACCACCGTGTCCGGCCTCAGTCTCTTCATAGTACCAAACCGGTTTACCAAATTCTGACAACACATAGGCAAATCTCCGAGGATCAGAGGGTGGGACTCTCGGGTCATTATAGCCGGCTGTAACCAGTATTGGTCGGGACACGTTTTCTGCATAGAAGATCGGGGAAAGTTTATGTGTCAGTTCACTGCCTACCGGACCGTACTCTTTCTCCCACCCCTTGGCAAAGACCTGGCTTGAATTTTTATTGGTGTGGTCTACATCTGATACGCCAACCATTGAAACCACGCAGGCGAACTTCTCCGGGGCTTGTGTAGCCAGCCAGTTGACCACGTATCCACCGTACGATCCCCCCCAGATAGCAATCTTGCTGGGGCTTGACCAACCTTGGTCCACTAAGTAATCGAGTGCCCGTTCACAGTCAATAAGCGATGCATACCTTCCCTCAAGATTATCGGCTTTCTCAAACGCCGGCCCATACCCTGACGAACCGCGAACATTGGGAAACATCATTACAAAGCCTTTGCTTAATGCGAAAGCAATGTTGCGCTGGAAATGAGGACGGCTCTGAGACGGCGGACCGCCATGGTAGTTCACAATGGCAGGGTTGGTGCCATCTCGCTTAGCGTTGGCAGGGGTATAGAGCAGGGCTGGAATCTCCATGCCGTCATCGGATTTATAATGGATTACTTTTACATCAATATTGGAAAAGTCAAATCCGAAGGTCGATACCTCTCCGACCGGCTGTATGGCCATATCACCCAGACTAAATTTGAACGCGGCAGGAGCTGATTTGGGTGATGAAAAACTGAAAACCACATCTCCCCTATCGTTTGCTGTTATATCACCGGCACCCTGCCCACCCAGAACGCCAATATCAAGCTTCGGCAGGGCGACACTCTTGTCGCTGAGATCGAATCCTGCCAGCTCCGAGTAGCCGTCGTTATTGATGGCGATGACCCCGATCCCCTTCTTTCTCAGAAAGAGGAAGCCATCAGTTTCCTTACCCGGGTCGTACAGCACCTTAAACTCTTTCGGCTTAGCAGGGTCGACGATACAAATCTTCATGAACTCGTCCTTTTTCGACTTCTCAGAGGTCAGGGTCAGTATTCTGCCGTCCTCCGTAAAATTAGCTGTCCAGAAGAGGCTTGTATCAGAGAGATTAGTGACCTGGCCGGTGGCAACGTCCAAGAGGGCCAGTTGACCTGCGGAGAAAGAAATCCAGCGAATGAACGCTATCTTACCTTGGTAGTAATCAACCGGATAGTAAGCTCCGGGTTCGGAGTAGATTGTGTCAAGTTTACCGGTCGAAATGGTGTACTGCCCGAAGTGCATTTCTTTGCGGTTATCGATGTAAAGGAAAAACCGATCCGGGTTTTCATCATCAAAAAGAATACCGGCATAACGGACTGTTCTGCTTTCCAGAAGCGGCCTGAATTTCCCATCGCGGGTGAAGTACCAGATATCGTACATCTCATCACCAAACTTGTTCACGCTGACAAGGATATAGTCGCCGGACGGGTGGGCGGTATAAGGGGTGTAGGGATTGAGTGCAAATCCTTCCTCAGTCCAGTTATTCGGCGTGATCTGGTGAGGCCAACCCATGGGCTCATCCTCATAAAACAGCGCATCACTCTCACCGGTTATCCGCATGGCAAAGTAGATTCGACCGGTGTTGTCGATCTGAGGGCTGGCGACGTAGTCGATACCGAGCAAAAACGACAGGTCTCTCATCGTTGGCTCCCAGTACTCCGAGGCCTCCAGCATTTTCTTGGTGACGGTATTAGCGCTGTCGATATAGCCAAGTATTCGTGTGGTGTCGGTGGTGACCCACTGGTCGATCCCCGTGAGAAGTTTTCCGACCCGTTCTGAATCCTGAGCTTGTACAGCAAAGCAGATCAAAAGAACCGAAATGACGGTCAGTACCACTGTTTTGCAACTCATGTTTGTACCTCCAATATGGTTAACTTTGATGCCAATATATGCTAACCAGTCAGTAGGTCAAGCCCACTTGGGGCTTGATGTTCATTTTGTCACGCCGCGAGTCGGCGTGACCTACTGGCTGCTTAGTATCACTCCTACCATCCCATGTAATTGTGTGAGAGACAGCTTGATTAGTCAGTACAAGCCTTTCAGTCAACAGGAGACAAACCACCTGTAGATTGATCTTGACTACACCCTTAATCGGTTAGATATTTTTAGATGGTTTTAAAAAACGCATTTTCTTCAAACAGCAAGCTGGGAAAAGCTCTCCTCTTCGTATTTATTGTTTCACTGTCACTAAGGCTTCTTGTTTTCGTACTGATGAGCAATCAGGTTAAACAGTCCACCCTACCTGAACTGATAATCGATAGTCATAATTATGTTACAGCAGCCGATGACGTACGTGAAAACCTCCGTTTTAACGCTCACGGTATCCATATCTTTGGACCCGGCTATCCTACCTTTCTGGCCATTCTTCGAACAGTCACAACGGCTCCGCGTTTTATTACACTAATTCAGATTCTCCTGAGTGCTCTTAGCTCACTAATCCTAACCCTCTTTGCGTGGGAACTAACCAGAGACAAAATTGTTGCAATGCTGGCTGGTTTAATGCATGCGACCTCGAAAGCATCTATTGCCCTGTCCAATTTAGTAATGTCTGATTCAGTTTTCTTTTTCATATTGATATTGGCTTTGTTACTTTTAATCAGGGGACTTCGGACCAATCACTGGAAGTTTTATTTACCGGCTTCGCTTCTTTTTGGAATTGCTCCCCTATTCAGATCAATTGGTTTGTTTTTCTTCGGACCTATACTAATAATCTCAATAGTGCTGCTCTGGCCGTCCAGCGGAGAGAAATGGAAAGAAAAGAGAAAGCTATTTCTCTGGCCGATTATTACGATTGTAATTGCCCTGTCTTTCGTTGGAGCCTGGGCCAACAGAGACAGAGGATCGGCAGATCCACCTATTGCGTATTCCACATATAGTGGGATGTTTAAAGTAGCCGCCCTGACCCGTGCCAGGATAAACCAGATTGATTACTCTGAAGCTACAGCAGCGTTGAACGAAGAGATAGCTGACCTAATGCCGGCTTATGACAACAAGCTGTATGGGGCTTATATGGCTCACAGCAAGGCGGAATTTATCCGTATGTTCAAATCCTACCCCCTAACCACGACTGCCACTATCCTCATTAATGCCGTTGATAAGTCTAACAGTAGTAAGACACATCTATGGCGATGTCTACCCAGCCATGCTTTTTCTATCAACCGATTCGAGGATATGCTCGGGGAATACGGCCTGAATTACTTAGTGGCCGTGCTATCCATTATTGGGTTGGTTATGCTGATTGCACGTAAACAGTACCGCCTCATAATAATTCTCTCGGCAATCTACGTGTATTTCGCCATCCTGTCGGGCTTTACCGTATATGGGAATCGGATATTTTTACCAGGCCAGATCGCTTGGACGATCTTCTCAGCCTACCCAATACTGGCCATATTCAATTTCCTGCGGAACCGGATAAGAAAAGTGCGAAAGATGCAACCAGCTCGCGGTTGATACCTCGGAGTAGAATCGTTCACCACTTCAGCATATTCATTTCGCTTACAATGATAAGCAGGTTTAAGAGAATTTGCGATCCCAAGTATAGAGAACCTCCGACCATCACATGGATAGGTCTAACCAAATCCCGTCATCGAGCCTGCCCTGATTGTCAAACAGTCCCAGATGCAGCCAGGCTGACTGGGCGGAAAGGTTCAGGGCTTGATGTTGAAGGGTAGACTCACCCTTCTTCCAAAGGCTGGATGGGTGGACGGGCTACCGGCTCCTGGCGTAGGTAACAGGATGCTTGAGCCATCCCTGCATCAAGGAGTGCCAGCTTCGGCTACCGAATACAACCCCTGATACCCACATCCGAAGCGGTGCCTGCCACTGAAAGGCCCGACAATATAGCTAAAGGGCTGCCCCGGGTTGGGGATAGTCCGCACGCAGAAGACCAGGTCACCCTTGGTCCACTTGCTGGTTGAAACAAGAGGTGAAAAATCAAAGTTGCGAAAACGGCCCTCCTCACCGGCAACCGTGATATGCAGAAAGATACGATAGTCGACCGCTATATTCTGAAGCGCCTTAAACCCAAATACAAAACGAAGCGAATCAGCCGAGGTAACCAGATAGGCGGCTCTCAAGCTGATCGAATCACCAAATCGATGCGGCAGAGTGTTGGAGGTAGGCTGCTGCCACTTTTCGTAGTGGGCCTGCAGGTAGCCGTCGAGCATACCCCGACCGACAGGATCAAGATAATCGCCGAGCATCCGAATCCGAGCCAGGTAAGTCAGACTGTCTTTGAGATTCAAAGGCAAAGTCACTTCCCGGATCGAATTGAAGCGTGACGGTACATCTTTCACTCGATATAGACAATCACCTTGTTCTTTCGCAAACAGCAATGTATCGGAGACGACACTGGTATCAAATCGGAGATCCTTTCGCGCATACTTGTTCGGGTAATTGCTAAGGTAGACTCGCATCTCAAAATAGCCGTTTTTGATACGCGGCATGAAATAGTCAACGGCGTCAAAGATATTGTGCCGAAGGGCAATATGAAAAATAGTCGGGTCATCGACCCCCTGCAGGAGGTCGAGGAAATCGAAACGCTGCTTGATTCGCGATGCCGGGTGTGAGTAGTGCTCGTTGTTGGCAATAAAGGCATAAACCGGATAGAACGCATAAAACTCATCGTAGGGGGTAAGAAAGACTGTCCCTCGTATAGCCGGCATCTTTGCTTTGTCCAGATTCCAGGATGGCACCGTTGCCGTGCGGGCGGTGCGAACCATTTCTCTTTTAGCCACAGTATTGAAGTTATGCAGAAAGAAAATCACTGCAATCGACGCCAATACCGGAATAACGTAGCGATACCTTTTGGTCTTACGTGCCCAGGTCAGTAGTCCTGCCAGCACCAGACCGACAAACGGTCCGGCCAGGTAGATGACAAACTCGTAGGCTTTGATGAGATTGACCGGTCTGTCGATCATGCCTAAAAGTGTTCCCAGCAAGTAGAAGACACTGGTAGCGCCGGTGAGAAGCAGCAGTCCCCGATTGATCGGAATCCTCGGCCGCCTGAGGGCATACACAATGCCTCCCAAAAAGAGAATTCCAGGGAGTGTGAATGCCATATAGGGAAAGAGAATCCCGGTGCTGCCGAGATGATGGTAACGCTGCTGAGCGGGGTCATAGCCGTTGGTCAGTGCGGAAATCAACAAAGGCAGCCAGTATACAGCGCTCACGACGGCAGTCCCAACCAATACCATGCAGCACGCTCTCCAATGCCACCGCCCGGCCCATTGTATGAATGTCCACCGACGTGCCAATACCAGGCGAAGGACCAGAAGCAACCCACCTACGAAGAGAGCATAATAGTAGGTAAGAAATATGGCCGCGCCGATTATCCCGCCCGCTACAATGCACCGCCAATCCGGTTTCTTCCGTTTTATACCCTCGACAAAATGCAGCCACCATGGCACAAACAGACTGTTACCCACGAACGCGTGCGGCGAGACCAGAGTCGGCACTTTCCCCATCGAGCAGAACAGGAAAGTAAAAAGAGTAATCATGAATGCCTGTAGCGGCGTGACCAGCCTCCGCCATAGAAAGAAAAGTATGAACGGCCACAGCGCGTATATCAACTGGCTGCCGATCTTGAGCATCTTGAAAGCTTCCAGCGAGAAAATCCGGGCCCAGATTGATAGCAGGAAATAGTACAGCGGCGGATAGAATGTGGGCAGGCCCTGGTAATACATATCTGCCGGCCAGAAGGAATTCATGTATCTCATCACCATGGCGGTGCGAAATCTCTGATCACCCCAGTAGCCATTGATACTGAACGGAGTGCCGTCGAGAATCAAACTTACCGCCACCAGCCCGTACAACGACAAGCAGGTAATCATCAGAAACGACCGCGCCTTTCCACTCAGGCGAGAACACCAGAGAACAATGAGAGCAAACCAGAAGAGGAGAGCCCAGAAGTCAAGCCTGATACAATCCCAGATCAACAATTCCTCAGTGAAGATCTTCTTTGGAAGAGAATAGGAAAAGAGCCATATGCCGACACCGGCGACCAACAGCAGTGCAAGAATAACCGCCCCGTTCCCCAGTCTCGCTTTCGCAGAGACAACGAATCTGTTCCGACGGTCATATATCACGAGCAACCTTTCTTACCAGGCAATCACCACCACTTGGAGAAATCTCAACCCGGTTTAAAGTGTAATCTATGTAACCGGTCGTACAGTGTCCAGGTGCAGTATCTGGTTAGTCCAGGATTACCTTTTCTCCCCGGAATCCTCGAGGATCTTGCCGTCTGGCGCCACCGTTACTTCGACTTCCTTCTTGTCGGCGGTTTCTAGGACGATCTCGTACCCTTCTAAAGCATCCTTCCCATCACTAACCGCGGTAATTACCATGATCTCCTTGATGGCGGCCTTGGAGTACTTCGTCTCCACGGCCATCTTGACGGCATCGGGCAGGTCCTCGGCTGCGATCTCTTTCTCCCAGTTGTGGATCGTGCCGTCCTCCTTGATGTCCGCCTCGAACTTCTGGCCCTCCTGCTTGAACTCGATGTCGTAAATGACGATGTCGTCTTCTTTCTCCTTGGTCCACTTGTGGATTTCTGCCTTGGGGAACTTGGCCTTCAGGGCGTTCATTACCACCTTGGGGATTTTGTCCAGCTCGAGGTCGTCCTTGGCCTTCTTTTCGATATCCACCTTTTCCCCTTGCTGACTGCAGCTGAAAGTAAGACACAGCAAGAGAACTAATGGAACAATGGAGAATCGAAACATTGTGTTTTTCATTTTCTTCCTCCTTTCATCTTATGTAATGACTTTTATATATGGTGTGGCCGGATTCATTAAAGCTGATGCGTCGTGTTTTGTTCATTATCCCTTTTCGCCGGACCGCAATCGGAGATCGCAGCCACGCCAGCCACAAGTGGGCTTGAGCTACCAGACTATATCAGATTTCGTCTTGTTGCGTAGAGTAAAGGAATATCAATTTCTCGAATCCTGAAACCGGTTCCATGATTTCGAACCGTCTTATTCGGTTTGAGGTGCATCCGAATATCAATTACTATGCTTCCCTTTTTAAAAGATTCGATGAAATTTTGCGGCTTCGGATCTGTGAGGAGATATGCTTCATTAAAATGGAATTCTTCCTTCTTATCTTCTCTAATTCTTGAATCTGCTAATGAAATGAGTAATAACCTTTCTGTTTTATTCAAAATTTTTCCAACGATCGTATATACACTCCATACCGCAATTAAAGTGGGGGAAGACTCGTGTGTCAAATGGACTTCATTGTTTTTCTCATCAATCCTCAGAGTTAAACCTTGAGTATTGACTTCACCTACTCGTACCAAATTATATAATGTCAATCTTCCAGATTCGTCTTGATAACCATAATCTTCAATTAAGGTTTTTTGAGGAATTTGCCATACTCCTATGTTGAACGTGAATAATGTTATCAAAGAACTGACATTCCTTCGAGAAGCTTTGAGTTCAACTCTTCCCCCTACATCTGGAATGGCTACATTATTTTCTTTCAAATCGAGTTCCCTTTCAAGTGTATAACCTATTTTTGTCGGTCCTTTTCTTAATGAAGTTACATAACTTTTGTCTTTCATTAAATAGAATTTACAAAAAGAATTTGTTTGTTGAGTTCTAATAGTATTATGAATCTTAAGCCACTTGGTGTGATATAATAAACTCTTCCAATTTTAGCCAAAAGACCTAAATCAATTCCATAATTCGAATACATAACAAAGGCATCATTGGCAGCTTTAGCTGCCCATTCATTATGCTTTCCTGTTAGATAGCTGAAATATTTGATTGCTTCTTTTAATGGAACAGGATAGAAATATTTTTTAAGGCGAAAATCAGTAGTGTCCGGTAAAAAAAAATGGTCTGGTCATCCTAATTTCATGGGATAGATTATCCCGCCAAATACTCAATTTGCATAGGAGAACCAGACCATGCAGCAAATTAATACAATTATGTCAGAATTGCTAAGGATTTTTCCGATATATGAGTTTGAAAAGCTCGAAAAGCAGCATAAGGGGAACTACTACACCAAATACTTTACCGGTTGGCAGCAGTTAATGGTGTTGTTGTTTGCTCAGATAACCGGCCAGGACAGTTTACGGGAGATAGAGACATCCTTGATGGTTCACCAGGGGAAATGGTACCATCTGGGGTTGAAGGGGGTCAAGCGGAGTACCGTGTCGGACGCCATGGGTAAACGTTCTTCCGAGATTTTTGAAGGTGTTTTTTACAAGTTGCTTGAGAAATGCAAGTCCCTTACTCCTAAGCACAAGTTTCGTTTTAAGAATCCGCTTTTTACTTTGGATTCAACCGTCATTGAGTATTGATTATAACTGGTTGTCCTCCTTGGATAAAAGAGGGGTGTGTTTTGTTACTCGTGTGAAGGATAACATAGATTGCTCAGTGACCGGACAGCATACACCAATCAAAAACAAACATGTTGTCCGGGATGATATTGTCCGCCTGAAAGGTTACTACAGCAGACAGAAATATCCTGACCGCCTGCGAATAGTCGGCTATACCGACCCAGAAACAGACCGCTACTATGAGTTGTTAACCAATAACTTCGCCCTGGCGGCCAAAACCATTGCCGATATCTATAAAGCACGCTGGCAAATAGAACTGTTTTTCAAATGGATCAAGCAGAACCTGAAAATCAAATCGTTCCTGGGAACAACCCCCAATGCGGTGCTATCGCAGGTCTGGATGGCCATGTGTTATTATCTGCTGCTGGCTTACATCAAATATCAGACAAAATTTGCCCATTCCATTACAGAATTACACCGTATGATTAAAGAAGTTTTGATGCATAGAACCATGCTCATTGACATCTTGTCGCTCAACATGAAAAAACTGAAAAAAATTAGAGACCCCGTGCCCCAAATGACCTTATTTTAACCGGACAGTAGTGAATTGAGGCTACCTTTTGAATTAAGAGATACCCATCAACGTGGTCGCAGAGCGCCACAAGTTTAAGGAGGTAGCCTCATGAGGAAGACGCAGGATTTCATTGTTGAGGGAAAGCGTATATTCGTTGGCCTGGAGGATTCCAAGCGGACCTGGAAGCTCTGTGTTCACTGTGATGGAATGCTAGTCCATGAGACAAGTCTGCCGGCGGAATACGACAATTTGCATAGTTACTTAAAGGGTCGGTATCCTGATTGTGAGATACAGCTCATGTATGAAGCCGGTTTCAGCGGTTTCTGGCTTCATGATGCTCTAATGGCGGACGGGATTGATTGTGTGGTCACGCCGCCAAACAAGGTAACCCAGGAGAAGGTGAACCGAGTTAAGACGGACAAGATTGATGCTCGCCGTCTGGCCGTGAATCTTGAGAATAACGATTATGTAAGTTGTCATGTTCCCGATTCAGAGCGTCGTGAGGACCGTCAGATCAGCCGGACATTAAATCAGATTCAGAGGAAGATCACCTCGACCAAGAACCAGATTCGCAAGTTTTTGGATTTTCATGGACTTAACGGTGACATGCCCGCGGGAGCCTGGAGTTCTCGTCACTACCAGTCTGTGAAGCAATTGAGGCTGGGCAGGTCTTTGCAGGTTTGTTTGGATGCCAACCTGAAGGTACTGGAAAATCTTGAGGCGATCCGAGTCGAGTTGTTGGCCGAACTGAAGGAATTGTGCGCCAAGGATCGTTATCGCCAGGCGGTTGAACTCAAGCAGAATTGTCCCGGCGTTGGCTGGCTTTCGGCTATTCGCTTTACTCTGGAGTGGGGAAAGATGTCTCGTTTTGAAACCGGTAAGCATATGGCTTCCTTCGCCGGTCTGACCAGCTGTGAATACTCCACCGGCGACACGGTCCATCGTGGTCGAATAACGGGTCAAAGTAATGGCTATGTGCGGGCCTGGTTGGTTCAATGCGCCTGGCAGGCGATCCGTTCGGATCCGGTGTTGCTTGCGAAGTTCCGGGATGTTTGGACGAATTCGGGGAGTAAGAAGAAAGCGATTGTGGCGGTGGCTCGCAAACTGGGGGTAAGGATGCGGGCGATAGAATTAACCCAACAGCGCTATTGTATTGGTGTTATTGAATAAACGAGCATTAGGAGCAGAGCTTGGATTGAGAATTCAGAAAATGTCTTCACGAAAATAATTCGGGAGAAGGTGTATGACGTGAGGTTGTCTGTGCTTCGAGCACGTTTTATGAGTATGTTGACACCATTTCCGACTTTCCGAATGGGTAACATGTGGGAAAACCACGAATAGCAGATTGTAAAGACATTTATTGAAATTCCTATCCGAAACTCTACAAAACGAAAAATATGAAAAAGGACTGCCTCACGCAAAATCACCCTTGACTTTTATCATAGCAGACAGCCTCTGGACATC
>Ga0315543_1004253_pt1 | contig 12118 bp, 9 predicted proteins | sample SalMarSW160210MG_2_FD_203098 | JGI IMG/M metagenome (GOLD analysis project Ga0315543, IMG submission 203098) | Salt marsh sediment microbial communities from the Plum Island Ecosystem LTER, Massachusetts, United States - Salt Marsh Sediment SW1601-210 ...
AGCGAAGCGACGAGCACACCTTTTCGGGGTATACTATTGCACTGCCAAAGTGTAAGTATGCGTGGCGGTATAAGAAGAAGCGGCGGTCTGAGTAGGAGGAATGACAAGTGTGTAATTAACATTAATATTCAAATTATCAGCCGCCGTGCCTGAGCTTACGCTAGCTACATTAGTCCCTGGCGTGGTGGCAAACTGGGTAGAACTAGTTTGATATGTTACTCCTGAGTTAGGTATACCAGAGTTATAACTGGAGGTATAGGTGAAACTTGCCGAAGGAATAGTATTAATCCCTGAGGTCAAATCTTGATCTTTGGCTACTTTCACATCGTAAGTTGTCCCGGTAGTAGTAATTGTACAATTAATAGTACCATTTTTAGTCGTACCACTTGCCGCATCACCCCATTGGATATTAGTTAAATTAGAAAGAGTAAGACTTCCAGCAGGGGCGGCCTGAATTGTAATCTGCCCGGGTGAATAATCGTCCACCGGATCGTTCATGCCATCAGTGGCAATGCCGTAAACATAATAATCGCCTGCTGACATTCCGGTCGTATCCCAGGAACAGGTAGCTCCTGTACCTTCGGCCTGGTCCTGACAGCCAGTGATGGCTGTTCCGTCCAAACCAGAATCATTTGAATCATAATAAAAATCAACAGCAGCTTCATCTTCTGAATCGGAAAGGTCGTAAGTAATATTGTAGTTGTCTCCAACTGTCACCGTATCATCAACCCCATCTGGCTGGGAAACAGTGAGAGAAGGAGGATCGTTAACCGCCGGAGCAATGGCAATTTGAGCTCCAACCATGCCATCAGATGTTCCGTCTGAACTAATCGTAGCATCTCCTGTAGAGCCTTGGGTTCCTGTCATTGACTTCTTACCCCAGACTCCAGAAGTGTCACTATAACCAGTGGTTCCAGAAGAACCATCATCTTCATAGCTCCAACCAGTTCCAGACACAGAGAATGGGGCAGAGTTATTGCCATCACCGCCATCAAAAGACCCAAAGCATAAGGCAAGACAATCATCTACATCAGTCGTTACCGCTGTTGCGGTTACACTACTTCCGCGCAAAGTAGTTTGTGTCCCAACAGCGTTTATAGTGTTCGCTTCATTTGTGTCCACTCCTGAAATGCGAACATACCAACCTCCCCACTCATCTGAACCTGCCGATGTAACTTGCTCAGTACCACCTTCTGTCCCATCTGCTATCCTCCAGAACAGCCCTACATGGCTATCGGAAGTACCATTTCCAAAGTCAGCTATGAAGTTCCAGCCCGATTTGTTATCAGTAAATGCAGTGGCAGAGGTATCGTCATTTACAGCTATAATTAACAGTAGCTCGCCTACCTGAACTCCTGAAGGTTTTGAGAACGTTAAAGTTGTATTCCCGGTGGTATTCCACTGCTCAGTATAGTTTTCTATAACAGGAGCGGCTGCCGCTAGCGCTTTTTGAATTTCCGGCGGCACTGGCGGATTTTGCCAAATCTTTGGCCAGCTGGAAAATAGCCATCCAGCAATAATAGCTAAAATAAAAACAAACCTTAAAATTTTCTTTACAGTCTTCATCCTATTTCTAATACTACACTAAAATTATACCAAAAGACAAAAACAGGAAGATGGTTTTTAGAAAAAATCTTTCCATATTATAATTATTTATTTTTCTTTTTTCTGACTTTGGCAATATTCTTAACCTTATCATCGGATTTATTCTTTCTCTTATCTACCTTCCCCTTTATCTTCTCTCCGCAATAAGGACAGAAAAGACTATCTTTATCAATTGACTTCTTGCATTTAGGACAAGGCATCTTATTAGTTTTTGCCCGACGCTGACCTAGTTTATAAATAAAGACAATCAATAAAATAAGTAAAACTAGAGCAATCCCTATAATAATCAAAGTTTTTATAGGGATAATATAAAAACTAATGGTTTTTGTCTCAAGCTTTCCTTGGACATAAGCTACTTTACAAATAGCTGTAAACCTGCCTATAGCTGGCATTTCTTCCCATTCTCCTTTGAGTTTTCTATCAGTATTGGGCAGAGTAGTAATTCTTTGAGGTTCCGTCTTATGAACAGATTTGCCTCGCCAATTTAGAAAATCAATTGTATTTTCTATATTAAGATGAACATTGCCTGAATTATGAAAAACCATTTCCCAAGGTAAAGGCTCTCTTTCTCCCCAAAGCAAAGAACGAGACTTAGGGAAAAAGTATTTAGGAATAGTGAAAGATTTAATATATCCTTCCTCCCTCTCTTCTCCTGGCGAAGATTGTAAAACTACTGTCCCAATTCTTCCCTGCACTACTACCCCTGATTTACCTGGCTCAATAGAGCCAACAGACTCAAAAAAGATAATTGCAAAGTGGCCGCCTGGTTCTGTCTCTTCTGGAATAGTCATTGTAACCTCTAATGTCTCTTCTTCTCCGGTCGAAATACTAAAGTCTGCCTTATCTAAACTAATCCAAGAGGCAGCAGAATAAGATTCGTAACCAGGAGGAAAAAATGTGAATTCATTATTCTCATCAATCTCATAATCCATCACGTAAGTTCTGATATTGAGTAGTTCTGATCCTTGATTTAAGATTTTGATTTCTTCAGTCAAAGATTCTCCCGGACTTACAGGCATTTCTAGCTTTAAGGGATAGACATAAAACTTAACATCTTGGGCTTGGGCAGAGAAAGCAAAAAACAAGAAGAGAGAGCACAAAACAAAAATCAGCCCTTTACGAGTAATTATGAATTTCAGAGATTCTTTATAAATCATCTAGTTTTAAGTTTAGATTTTTTTAATTTTAAGCTTTTCACTTTTTTCTCTAAATCCATAGCTTCTTTATTCATCTTTCTATCTCTATAAACTTTAAGCAAAGCTTGATAGGCTTCAAGGTAATCTGGTTTGAATTTAAGAGCTTTTTTAAATTGACTAATTGCTTCATCATATTTTTTGTCCTTTATCTTAGCTGATCCGACCTCATAGTGCAACTTAGCGTTTTGAGTCTTGAGTCTCCTAATATATCGTCTAACAAAGATTATCACAATGACTATTGTAGCCAGCAATATCCCTAAGCCTATTAATGTCCTCACTGGAATAATATAAAAACTAATGGTTTTTGTCTCAAGCTTTCCTTGGCCATAAGCTACTTTACAAATAGCTGTAAGTTTACCAATAACCGGAGCATCTCGCCACTCTCCCTTCAACCGTCTATCTGTACCTGGAAGAGTAGTAATTCTTTGGGGGTTTGTTTTATGGATAGACCTACCTTGCCAATCCAGAAAATCAATAGTTGTCTCTATGTTTAAGTGAACATTACCTAAGTTTCCAAAGACCATTTCCCAAGGCACAGCCTGAGCGCCTCCATAGAAAAAGAACTTAGGGGTAGAGAAAAAATATTTAGGAATTTTTAACTCTTTGATATGCCCTTCTTCCCTTTCTTCCCCTGGTGAAGATTGTAGAATCACTGTACCAATTCTCCCTCGAACAACTACACCTGATTTACCTTGCTCAATAGAGCCAACAGACTCAAAAAAGATAATTGCAAAGTGACCACCTGGTTCCGTTTCTTCTGGAATAGTCATTGTAACCTCTAATGTTTTCTCCTCTCCAGCCGGAATAGTAAAGTCTGCTTTATCTAAAGTGATCCAGGAAGCAGCGGAATAAGATTCGTAACCAGGAGGAAAGAATGTAAACTCGTTATTCTCATCAATCTCATAATCCATCACATAGGTTCTGATATTGAGTAGTTCTGATCCTTGATTTAAGATTTTGATTTCTTCAGTTAAAGATTCCCCTGGACCTACAGGCATTTCTAATTTTAAAGGATAAACATAAAACTTAACATCTTGAGCTTGGGTAGAGAAAGCAAGAAACAAGAAGAGACTCGATAGTATTATAATTTGGAATATTCTTTTGGACATAGGTTTTTATTCCCGACCATTATTTTAAATTATGGCAGAAAAGAGATCGAATATAAAAGATAATAGGATTTATAAAGCAATTAAAGTGTAAGTGTGGGTAACTATGTAGTTGGAATCTGGGGTTTGGTCTGGAGGAATATTGAAAGCATAAGCTATATTGATTTTAAGATTAGAAACAGCCCTAGCTAAATTAGTGACTTCCCCATTCTCCAACGTGGAAGTAAGTTCAATAGGGCTCGTTTGATAAGTTATTTCTTTGGGTGTATTGGGGTTATATTTAGAGACGTAGGTAAAAACTGGAGAAACAATACTCTTTTCTTTTGAAGTCAAAACTTCATCTGTTGACACTTTGATATCATAAAGAGAAGCGTTAGTATCAATTGCACAATAAAGCGTACTGTCTTTGGCAACTCCTTTGGCTGCATTACTCCACTTGGTATTAGAAGTACCTGAGAGACTTAAGGATCCTCCTTCAATGACATTAACCGAGGGGCTGATAATGTTACTTACTGCCGCATCAGTTTCCTTTGAAAGGCTAATAATTGTCAATCCTTGTAAAATAATAAAGACTAAGATATCAAATAGAATTTTCTTTTTTCGCCCTAATATTTTGTTTCGCCCTAACATTCTGTTTCCTCGTTATATTATTCTCTGTTTATCATTTTGTGGTTATTATAAATCATAACAAAAAATAAATCAAATAAAAGAGCAGGCATTTAAACCTGCTCTTTATATTTTACTAAGTAGAGCTCTATTTAGTAAAATTTATGAGGCAGTTAGGGTATAGGTATGAGTAGCCGTGTAGCTAGAAGCAGCAGCCTGATCAACAGGAATAATAAGCTCATAAGCTACGGCAGTATTAAGAGTATCAGCTGCTGTACCCGCGCTTATACTAGCTACATTAGTCCCAGGTGAAGTGGCAAATTCAGTATCAGTCTCCACATATGTTACTCCCGTATTAGGTGTACCAGAGACAAAACTAGACTGATAAGTGAAAGCAGTCGAAACAATAGTCTCACCTCCTGAAGTCAAAACCCCATCTGTAGCTACCTTAACATCCCATGTAGTAGTGTTAGTAGAAATAGTACAATTTAGAGTGCCATTTTTGGTAGTACCAGCAGCAGCATCTCCCCATACAACATTAGCAGTGTTTGAAAGAGCTAATGAACCTCCAGCAGTAACATTAAGCGAAGGAGTTGCATCATCAGTCAGATCTGCATTAGTTTTTTCTGGCAAGCTAAAAACTACTAATCCTCCAAAAACAACCAGAGCTAGAATACTAAACAGAACTTTCTTTTTATTCTTTAACATTTTGTTTTTCATCTTTCTTTTTGTTTCTATTTAATAATTAAGGTTTCTATTTTACCCCGACCTTTTATTTTATTAACCTTCCTCTTGAGATTTGTTTCTTAAATCTAATAATTTATTTTTTCTCACTTCTCTAAAAATAAAATAGATATTGGTACCTATAGCTAAAAGTAACAAACATGAGACGACTATTTGAGTAATCAAGTTATTCCAAATAGATTTCCCTCTAGAGAACAATGAGGTTAAAGGACCATCAATTGATTCTGTTTCGGTTTGAGAAATTATTTCCCCTTTTATTGTAAATATTACGGGATTACTTTCTTTGCTTGTTATTCCTTTATCATTAGTTACTTGAGCCCAAACCTCATGTTCTCCCGGCCCTAAACGTTGGGCTAAAAGATAAGCAAAACGGCCTTGGTCATCAGATGTAGCAGTAACAATCATCGGGTGAGGAGAAAAGATATAAATAGTTACTAAGGCATCGGGAATATGGGCATCCCCTTGAATTAGGATTGAGTCTTCCTTATTAAACACGCCATTCTCCAGCCCACCAGTAATCACTGGGGGAGTAGGAGAAGGAACCACATTTACGCTTGGACTGACACTACCGTTGCTAACAAGGAATAGGCCAAAGATACTTAAGTTAAGTAAACAAAAATACAGAATTCCATTTTTAACAATTTTTTGTTTTAGTTCTCCGGTTTTATTTTTCATTTTTTATTTTTATTTTAGCCCTCCGGGGCTCGTAATAAGTATTTCGGAAATAATTAGTTTTTTGGATTAAATCAAGAATTTTCTCTATCTGTTCCTGAGAATAATAACGCCAGCCTCGAGAATCTCTTTTAGCCTTAGGTATTAAACCTTGTTTTTCCCATCTCAAAACAGTAGTTTTATCTCTATCTATATTATCTATAATCTCTTTAATTCGACGGCACTTTAAAAGCATAGGTTATTTTTTGTATTTATTTTCAGGTTTTTATTCTTATAGGAATTTTACTATAATACTATATTACTATAGTGCAGTTATATTATAACATATCAGAAATTTTTTGTCAATCTTGCATTTATTAAAAAGAAGTCTATACTAAGAATAAATTGGGCCGTTAGCTCAGCGGTAGAGCATCTGTTTTGCATACAGGAGGTCGGGAGTTCGAATCTCCCACGGTCCACTAGATGCCTTCGGCATACATTTTACTAATTACATTTTACTTTCTTATTTTTTGTAATTTATAATTAATAATAAGTAAATAGTAGTCGCAAAGCGACTCTGAAGGGAGGTGTTAAGTATGAACAATGTTCAAAACTGGGGGCAAACTATTGTCTCACCATTCCAAGATTGGACCACTAAATTTATAAATTTTCTTCCTAACCTCATTATTGCCATAGTCATCCTTATTATTGGTTGGATTATTTCAGTAACTGCGGGAAAGTTGATTCAGAAATTATTTAATTGGCTCAAAGTCGATCAGGCTTTTGAGAGATTAGGAACTAAAAAAGTTCTGAAGAAATCTGGGATAGAATTTAGTGTAGCCAGGTTTGCAGGAGAATTAGCCAAATGGATTCTATTTTTGGTCTTCTTCATGGCAGCCAGTGAAATCCTACAACTACCTCAACTTGCTCAATTCTTAAATAAAATATTACTCTATCTCCCAAATGTGATAGTCGCAGTAATCATCATGGCTATTGGCGCGCTTCTCGCTAACTTCTTTGACAAATTGATCAGAGGAAGCGCCTATACCGCTGGATTTGCTTCAGCTAATATTTTAGGAGCCTTAGCTAAATGGGCTATTATTATCTTTGCGGTCTTAGCAGCTCTCGCCCAATTGAAAGTGGCAACAGCGTTAATTCAAACTCTCTTTACTGGAGTCATAGCTATGATAGCTATTGCTGGTGGAATTGCTTTTGGACTGGGAGGAAAAGATTTGGCCAAAGGCTTGTTAGAAAAACTAAAACAAGATGTGGAATCTAAAAAAGAAGGGCCGGAAAAAATCGAAGAGAACGAATCCCAATCCCAGGAATCTAAGCCAGAGACTACTCCTCAAGCAGATGAATCTAGAGAAGAGTCATCAAACCACGAAACCCTCGATGAGTAAATAGCTTAATAGCTAAATGGCTAGATAGTTAAATAGCTATGAAACTATTAAGCTATAGAACCATTATTCGTGTAAATCCGCATTCTAAATCCTGAGGTCTAGAAAAATCTATGAGGAATCTCGAGATCGCTAATTGCTGATTGTTAAAGATATAAAGATATAGGTGAAGACGGAAAAGTCAACCGCGAAGAGATTGGGAAACGATTATCCTACCCTCATTTCGTGGGACTGAAAAGAGGACTGAGGAGCTTAGCAAAGGAATTGAACTGGAATTAAACTTTTGAAAATTTGGCTTATCCGCCTTTTTCGACGGGTAAGCCATCTTTAATCTTCGCAGAAAATGCCTTTTATGTTATTTCTTGACAGTCTTTTTAAATATGCTATTATATAACAGGTTGTGGATAACTATTGATGAAACAAATTATGCGAAACAATTCATTAAATCATAGAATAAAAAGCGGCTAGAGAGTTGTTGGTGTTTGGATTTTCTGTTGAAATCGAAAGCCGCTGAAAAGCGGTTTTTTGTATCCACGACTTTAAATGTTCTTTGACAATTAAATATGTAAATTCTTCCGATCATAAAGTAATTAGTACCTATGTGGTTACTAATTGCTAGTCAAATAAAAAGCGAACAAGAGCATATGATGGATGCCTTGATATGAGAAGCCGATGAAGGACGGTGCATAAGATCCGAAATGCCTTGGGGAGGTTCCTAGCAACCTTTGATCCAGGGATATCCGAATGGGGAAACCCATCCTGACTTTAAATCAGGATATCTCCTCAAAGTTCTAAAAGTTCTAGAGGAGAGGACAACCTAGCGAACTGAAACATCTTAGTAGCTAGAGGAAAAGAAAAAAAACATCTAGTTGGTAAGTTTTTAAGTTTCGATTCGTCTAAAGACGAATCTATAAGTTTCTAAGGATATTTAACTTAGCAACTTATAAACTTATTAACTTATCAACTAACTATTCCCTTAGTAGCGGCGAGCGAAAAGGGAGAAGTCTAAACTCTATATGTGTTAAAGGTTACAGCCGTTGCATACAGAGATAAGGCGAGAAAATTATGTTCCAGAACTGTAATTCTGGATAAAGCTCAACAAAATACAATTTCCATAGTAGAAGGCTTCTGGAATGGGCCACCAAAGAAAGTGAAAGTCTTGTATGCAAAATGGATTGTATACTTTAAATAATCTTCTCAAGTACTATAAGATAAGTGAAATTTTATAGGAATCTAGGAGAACTACTCTCCTAAGACTAAATACTTCTCATAATCGATAGTGAACTAGTACCATGAGGGAAAGGTGAAAAGCACCCCGATTTAGGGGGATGAAATAGTATCTGAAATCATATGCTTACAAGGAGTCAGAGGTCTCACTTTGTGAGACTGATGGCGTGCCTATTGAAGAATGAGCCAACGAGTTAATTGTGTGCTGCTTCGGCCAAGAGGATAAAAACTCTAAGTCATAGTGAAAGCAAGCGCGAATAACGCGAATTTGTAGCACATATTAGACCCGAAACCAGATGAGCTATCCATGGTCAGGATGAACTCCGATTAAAACCGGAGGGAGGTCCGAACCTATTGACGCTGTAAAGTCATTGGATGAACTGTGGATAGAGGCGAAAAACCAATCGAATCTGGCGATAGCTGGTTCTCCTCGAAATAGCTGTAGGGCTAGCGTCTCTGTGACGTCCAGAGGTAGAGCACTGAATGGATTTGGATGGCTTTGCCTACCAATTCCAATCAAACTCCGAATTCTGTAAACGTTAAACAGAGGCAGTCAGACTGTGGGGGCTAAGCTTCACTAGTCAAAAGGGAAACAGCCCAAGACCATCATTTAAGGTCTCTAAATATAAGTTAAGTGGGAAAGGATGTAGTCTATCGAAGACAGATAGAAGGTTAGCTTAGAAGTAGCTATCCTTTAAAGAGTGTGTAACAACTCACTTTCCAATCCCTAATTTCTTAGGGACTGATAGACCGCACTGAAAATTCAACGAGGCTAAAACTTATTACCGAAGATATGGAGAAGTTGCTTCGCAACTACTACTTACTTATTACTCTCTACAATATAGTAAATAGTAATTGGTAATTAGTAAATTGCGTAGCAATTTCTGGTAGAGGAGTGTTTCTAATATAATTAAGCTGTCTTGCAAAAGATAGTGAAATATTAGGAAGTAAGAATGTTGGCATAAGTAACTTAAAAGCTGATCATAAATCAGCTCACCAAAAATCTAAGGTTTCCTAGGCAATGCAAAACATCCTAGGGTTAGTCGGTCCTAAGCCAAAACTGAAAAGTCTCAAGCGATGGACAAACGGTTAATATTCCGTTACCGAAATCAAGTAAACATGGGGTGACGAGAATTGATAGGTCAAGCGTCCTAAGATTTTAGGCGTTTAAGCAGAATAGATGGTGCTTCAGGTAAATCCGTAGCATCAATTCAAGCTGCAAATAAAATTTATCCTGTAAAGGATAGAAATTTGACTGATTCAATTCTCCTAGAAAAACCTCTAATTAGTCTTCATCGAAGACCAATACTTAATTTCGCCCGTACCGAAAACCAAAACAGGTAGATGGGCAGAATACTGCCAAGGTGATCGGGAGAACTCTCGCTAAGGAACTCGGCAAAAAAGCGGTCGTAAGTTCGCAATAAGACCTTCCTCCTTCGCTCTTTGCTCCGCAAAGAGCTTTGAGAAAAGTAAGTTTCTCCTAAATCAATTATACAAAGGACTTTATCTTCCGTAGCTTCAAACGAAGTGAGGAGCGGAGGAGGACGCAGCAAATGATGCCAAGCGACTGTTTACCAAAAACACAGGTCCCTGCTAAATCGTAAGATGATGTATAGGGATTGACGCCTGGCCAGTGTTAGAAGGTGAAAAGATCAGGTCTTTTTAGGCTTGGTCTCGAAGCCCTAATGAACGCCGGCCCTAACTATAAGGGTCCTATGGTAGCGAAATTCCTTGTCGGGTAAGTTCCGACCTGCACGAATGGCGTAACGACTTGGCAACTGTCTACAGCGAGAGACCCGGTGAAATTACAATACCGGTAAAGATGCCGGTTACCTGCGGCAAGACGGAAAGACCCCGTGAAGCTTTACTATAGTTTGGCATTGGGTTTTGTTTGAATATGCGTAGCATAGATGGGAGGCTTTGATTCTTTGATTTCGGTCGAGGATGAGCCACCAGTGAAATACCATCCTTATTTAAACTCTACTCTAACCCCCGATAAAATTGGGGAGACAGTGTCTTTCAGGTAGTTTATCTGGGGCGGATGCCTCCTAAAAAGTAACGGAGGCGCTTATTTAAGGTCTCCTTACCTTGGATGGAAATCAAGGTGAAAGTGCATAGGCATAAGGAGGCTTTACTGCAAGGGGTACATCCCAAGCAGTTACGAAAGTAGAACTAAGTGATCCGACGATCTCTCGTAGGAGAGTCGAAGCTCAACGGATAAAAGTTACTCCGGGGATAACAGGCTAGTTGCTCCCAATAGTCCACATAGACGGAGCAGTTCGGCACCTCGATGTCGGCCTATCCTATCCTGGAGGGGAAGTACCTTCCAAGGGTTTGGCTGTTCGCCAATTAAAAGGATACGCGAGCTGGGTTCAGACCGTCGTGAGACAGGTTGGTCCCTATCTGTCGCAGGCGTTGAAGTCTTTAGGGAAACCACTTCTAGTACGAGAGGACCGAAGTGGATAAACCTCTAATGCACCAGTTGTCCAATCCTGGGCATTGCTGGGTAGCTACGTTTATTTAGATAAATGCTGAAAGCATATAAGCATGAAGCTATACCCTAGACCAGACTTCTTTTTAGATCCCTTGAAGATTACAAGGTTGATAGGCTCTAAGTGTAAGATCCGCAAGGATTTTAGCCGAGGAGTACTAATAGATCAATGCTTTTATTTTGACTAGCAATTAGTACCCACATAACAATTTCAGCAAGTCCCAGAAATAAAGTAACACAGGGACAGACTGAAATATTGGGGTGTTTTTAAGGTGCTTTTAGCGTCCTGGCTCCACCTGATCCCATTCCGAACTCAGAAGTTAAACAGGACAGCGCCAATGATACTGCTCAATAAGAGTGGGACAGTAGGTCAGTGCCGATTATTAATACCCTCAAAGTATATAAAAATCGTCTGCTTGTAATGAAAATGCAGACGATTTTTTAAATAGAGAAATAAAAAAATCCCTTAGATTAGCTAAAATACTTGACACATTTTATTTTATGCCTTAAACTAGAGATAAATAAAAAAAACGAGCTATTTAACCTAAATTTCAGCCAGCTTAATTTGCTGGATTAGAAAAAAGAGAAAAATAGTTTTATGGCTAAATAGTTTTATAGTTCTTAACTATATAACTATCAAGCTATCGAACCCATTTAGCAATTTTCTAATTATCATTTATCAATTATTAAGAGAAAGGGGGTGAAGATAAATGAATAAACAAGAATTAATTGACCAAGTAGCCACATCTGCTAGTCTTTCAAAAAAACAAGCAGAAGATGCTCTAAATGCTATATTAGACACCATTTCTAAACAATTATCCCAAGATAAAAAAGTTACCATTACTGGCTTTGGTACATTCTCGGTCTCCCATCGAGCAGCCAGAACAGGCGTTAACCCGCAAAACCCATCTCAAAAAATCCAAATCGCAGCTGTGGATGTACCCAAATTTAAAGCAGGCAAGGCTTTCAAAGAGGCTATTCGTTAGAGATTGGTTACTAGTAACTGTCCAATACAAACAAAAACCCTCACAGGAAAGAATAGTGAGGGTTTTTTGTTATCCAAAAAAAATAATATCTAAAATCTCTTGAGCG
>Ga0315543_1004254_pt1 | contig 12114 bp, 11 predicted proteins | sample SalMarSW160210MG_2_FD_203098 | JGI IMG/M metagenome (GOLD analysis project Ga0315543, IMG submission 203098) | Salt marsh sediment microbial communities from the Plum Island Ecosystem LTER, Massachusetts, United States - Salt Marsh Sediment SW1601-210 ...
AGCAGAATATTAGCTATTTAACAACCTTAGTGTACTCAAGCAGATAAAATCCCAACGGTTTGCCGGTTTCATAGTCTTCGATCCGCCACTTGGCCTTATAAGTATACGAGTTGCCGTACTGGTCCTCGTATTGAACATAGAAATGCCGGAAGAGTTTGTGTCCTTCCTTTAGTTCATCTACTGCCTGCTGCCGGAGCTTTGAATCATAGCCACACTCTAAAACGTCTCCCGGCCAAGTAATCTGTTTCGAACGTCGGCCTTCATACTCATCCCGAGTTGGGGGATTGATCTCCTCATTTGTCGTGGTCTCGTGGTAGTAGCGAAGCTCGTGTGCAGGATGATCGCTGACATTTATAACCCAGTACCACAGCGCCCACCTTTCGCCTCCTTCTTCCGTAGGGAGGTAACTCACAATAGGCTTTGCATCAACATTGGGACCTAAAACCACCCTCAAGAGCGGCGCTTGTGAAAGACGAGTACTCTCTCTCAGAGCACCTAATGTACCCTCCATGACACCCAACTGCCGCCAGTTGCTCAGAGCAATCGCACAAGTGGCAAGTGCTGTCAACAGAGTAATGAAACCCATGTAATTCCACTTCGTGTTTCTCTTTTTCATTAATTGATCATTCCCCATATCAGATTGGTTATGCCTAAATCAAATTATCTTGAAATAATCCACCAGCGTACATCTCCGTGACCGCGTGAACATCCAGGTCTCGCTCCCGCTTGCTAATGCGTCTCTTTATAGGCCCTCAGGACACTGATTACGTAGTTGATGTCGGCTTCGGTATGATCGGCGCTGACCTGGAACCTGATTTCTTCATCGCCTTTGGGAACTACCGGGAAGTTCAAGCCGGTGGCCAGCACGCCATTTTGGGTCAGAAAGTTCACAAGATCGGTTGTTTTCTGTGTATCTCGAACCATCAGCGGGACCACCGGATGGGGGCCTTCAATGGTTTCATAGCCGGCGTCTTTCAGACCTGTTTCGAACCTCTTGGTCATTTTGCCGAGATGGGCCAGTATCTTGAGGCCTTCCGGGCTGTCGAGAATGCTGATAGCCTTCATGGCGGCGCGCGATTCAGAAACGGTTATCGGGTTGGAATAGACGTACATGGGTGCTGTCTCACGTAGGTACTCAATTATGGTGGCCGACGACGCCACAAAGCCGCCATTGACACCGAAGGCCTTGCCCAGGGTGCCGATAAGTATGTCAACCTTCGTATTCAAATACTGTTCCGTTCCTCTTCCCGTCTTTCCTAAAGCGCCAATACCATGAGAATCATCCACAATAGAAATCACGCCTTCTTCAAACTCACTGTTATATTTCTCACAGATGTCAACCAACTTATCCAGAGGGGCATTGTCGCCTCTCATGCTGAAGATACCGTCGGTAACAACCAGGGCTCTCTTTCCCTTGCCGATACTCTCTTTGAGTTTGGCTTCAAAATCCGCCATGTCGTTGTGTTTGTATATGAACTTACCGGCCGGTCGGGAAAGCCTCATTGACTGGATGATGCAGTTGTGGTTCAATTCATCGCTGACAACAACCGTCTCGCTTGTCGTCAATGGTACGATAACACCCATGCTCGTTACGTATGCTGAGCTGAAGAGCATAGCAGCTTCCCGATCAAGGAATTTCGCTATCTTTTCTTCCAGTTCAATATGCGGTCGGTAGGTGCCGCTGATAAACCGGACGGATCCCGGCCCGGCACCGAACTGTTTGGCGGCCTCTTCTTCCGCTTCTATGACATCTTTACGAAGGGACATCCCAAGATATGAGTTGGCATTCATCTTGATGAATTCCTTGTCTCCTTCGCCTTCAATGTAGTAACGAGGTCCGTTCTTACCGCCTGCCGGCTTCACGCCGGTAATGACCATCTCTTTACCTTTGGCGGTACCTTTTGCCTTGAGTTCATTTAAGGCGCGGTCTAAAGCATTGTTCAAGTTCTTTACTGACATTACGACTCCTACAGATTTATCTGTTACACGACTCTTTGTTCATTTTCGTGGTTTGAATATTCTTATTTAAGCTTCTTCGAAAGAACTTCAATCATATCTTTTGTCATCTCTTCAAGGGTGTAGTCGGGCTCCCATCCCCATTCTTCTCTGGCCGCGGAATCATCCATATTGTTGGGCCAGCTATCGGCAATTCCCTGTTTGACCGGGTCTATCTTGTAATCCATGGTGAAATCCGGTATTATATTCTTGATTTCAGAGGCGATAATCTCCGGATCAAAACTCATAGCAGTGACATTGTAAGCATTTCGGTGTTTTAACTTACTTGGATCAGCTTCCATAAGATCAATCGCAGCTTTGATGGCGTCCGGCATGTACATCATGTCCAGGAAAGTCCCGGCGCCGAGATTGCAGGTGTATTTTTTATTCTTAATCGCCTCATAGTATATCTCTACCGCGTAGTCGGTCGTACCGCCACCGGGTAGCGTTTCATTGGAGATGATTCCGGGATAACGAACACCGCGCGTATCAACATCAAATCTTTTATGATAGTAATTGCAAAGCAGCTCTCCGGCGACTTTGGTTACACCGTACATGGTGTTGGGACGCTGAATAGTATCTTGAGGGGTGTCATCCAGAGGAGTCGAGGGACCAAAAGCGCCAATGGAACTTGGAGTAAAAACTGCACATTTACTTTCCCGAGCTACTTCTAAAACATTATACAGCCCATTGATATTCACATCCCAGGCAAGCTGCGGTTTGGCTTCCGCCACTGCTGAGAGTATGGCGGCAAGATGAAAGATAGTATCTATGTCATATTTCTTGACGACGCTTCTTAACGTATCCATGTTCGTGCAATCAACGACTTCAAACGGTCCTGAATTCAGCAATTTTTCACTTGGCTTGGTCTTACGTCCTCCGGCTACCACATTGTCATTGCCGTATCTTTTGCGCAATTCCATGGTTAGTTCTGAGCCAATCTGCCCTACTGATCCTGTTACTAAGATGTTTTTCATCTCTCATTACCTCAATAATGTAAAACATGTATCCGACTATCCATGCCGCTCTGCTTATAAGTAAAACTCTTCAAAGCGCGACGGGTAATTCTAAGCAGTATGTGAGCGCTTGTCAAATGGAAACGTTGCGCTTTCTCAGCCTTTGTAGGGAAGGTCTCCCCGAGACCTGCCATCCGCCGAAGGCGGACAGGAGTCGGGGACTCCTGCCCTACCTGAAAATTGACCGTCTTCTCAATGCCATCAACAAGGGCAAACCGATCAGGTAGCACGCGATCAATTCGCCAACGCCGATCATCTGGACGGAGAACCAGTAGTTGAAGCCGAGCAGGGGGGCGAGGTAGAGGGAGACGCCGAAGGCGTTCAGCACTACAGGTGGCAGGGGGGCAATGAAGATGTTAAGGTTGCTGCCCTGAGACCAGAGGCGGTAGAATAACAAGGTCAGCACCAGGGCTGCAATCAGGAGGATGGAGCCGACGATAAGAAACCAGGTCTCAGCCGCAGATATGAGAAAGTAGACTGCGCTGATCCAGACAAGAACAACCGGCAGACCGGCAAGTAGGATGGTGGCAACATTTCGTGACATTCGAGAGGCTAAACGCGTCAGCACTGCCGCCACAAGGGTGATGAGAGGGCCAAAGACAATATCCAGCCAGCCCATGCCGCCGAAGATATTGGCCAGCAGGCAGCCAATGAAAAGCCCTGGTATGCTTGCTCTTGTCAAAAACGGAAGCACGGTAAGAGCTTCAGCGATTCTGACCTGATACACGCCGAATGAGATAGGCAAAAAGACTAGGCTGAGAATTGTATACAAAGCGGCAATCAGCCCGGCTGCGGATAACTCCCTTGCAGATAGTCTCTTCACCCTGCTAATGAGTGTTTCCTGTTACATATCGTCAACCATTTTTTGTGAGGCTAAATCTCGTCTTAGCAGGTGCGGCGGCCGCTGTGTGAATTTCTCCTCGGTCAGTTGCAATGACTCAACATTGCGTATCGGTTCTTCGATGATTAGTTTCTCTTCTGTCGCGAATAGTAGAAAGGGTTCATTTTGTCGGAGCTTTATGGCCAGAGGGATGTAGGTGTCGGCATCGACGTCACTTTCGATAAGTGTCAAGGCAATTTTTCGCCGTGCATGGATCGCTTTCAGGAATTGAGCCAGAATGTCAGATTCGCGGCTTTTTTCAATAACGTCTTGTCTTTTTTCAAAGATAAATAGACCGGTCAGATCAGTTCTTTGTCTTTTGGAGAGTCGGATTCGTATCTTTTGTTCAATTACTCGAAATCTTCTTTTGAAAAAAGGATGTACTGATAAGGGATTATTGCGCAGGGAGTAACAAATGAGGTCCACCTCTTCCGGGTTCGGTTTGACATCTGGAAATCCAATATCTTGGGCAAGCCGATAGCCGTTCTGATAGTAGAGTGGAAAGTTCAATCTCATCAAAGAGTTAATGTCGCGGTAGATAGTTCGGTGCGATACCTCGCATTCTTCAGCCATCTCTCTGACCAGGACTGTTCCCCTATTCCTGATCATGTTCACCAGAAACATGAGTCGCTCACTTTTTGTCACGAACGGCTCCCTTTTTAATTACTTCTGTGATCCCGGTTTCCATACCAGTCATCATTCCTTACGCATTCCCCTCTGTCTCTTCCACAACCCTGTCTATCATACAGGAGCAAGTTAAAGCCACCCCCTGTCAGATCATGTCAGTCTGTTTTGAGAGCGATGATCTTTTTAATCAGTTTTAGGCGACAGTGCTGCAATGTCAGAGATCACGTTTTAACGAGGCCTGCATATGGACAAAGAACTTGCTCTCACATGATACCATTACGTTATTGTTCTCTGCGTTGCGTGTCCAGGCATGTATAATGTGTACGGGCCCCCTTTCAAGCTCCACATGTGCCCCCGAGTTCTCATTAAACAACAATTCTAAAAAACTGTCCCCCTCTGCCTGTTGTGAGTCCCCTGCTCTCTAGCGCATTGGAAGTAGAATTCCCCCCCTTAAGTACCATCGGTCTTTCCGGCAGGACCTTAACGGCTCATGAATACTTTTGTTCACTTATGGAGTCTTTCCGTACTTCCCCACGTTGACAATGAAGAAACCTGGACAGATTTGACTTGGCTTTTATGGTTGTTTTCATGTAATTATGACGGTATGGGAAAAAACAGGAGCGCAAGAACAGGGGCAGGGAGCTAGGCCAGCATGAGGACGGACAACATATCACAATACCTCAAGAAAGTGCGAAAGGATCTGAGTGGTGGAATAGCAACCGAGCACACATACCGTCCGGCACTCAAGCTGCTGATCGAGTCCCTTGGCAAAGGCATAACGGCCACCAACGAGCCCAAGCGAGTGAAGTGTGGCGCGCCGGATTTCATTGTCACACGAAAAGAGACTCCCCTGGGCCACGTCGAGGCTAAAGATGTAGGCAAGTCGCTGGATGCTATCGAAAAGGACGCTCGGCTGGCCACACCCAGAACACACAACGGAGAACAGCTGAAACGCTATCTGGAAAGCTTGAACAACCTCATCCTTACCGACTATCTGGAGTTTCGCTGGTATGTTGGTGGTGAGCACAGGATGTCGGTACGTTTGGCCAGTGTTGGAGAACAGGGTAAACTGAGAAAAGAGAAGGACGGGGAAAATCAGACGCTACAACTTATCAGCCAGTTTCTCGCCGCCGAAGTACCGACTATCGGCACGCCCAAAGAGCTAGCGGCACGGATGGCGGCCATAGCCCGCTTGATTCGACATATCATCTCACTGGCGTTGGAAGATGAGGATAAAGGCGGCTCACTCCACGATCAAATGGAAGGTTTTCGGCAAGTCCTGCTCCACAGCCTGAAACCGGACGAGTTCGCCGATATGTACGCCCAGACCATCTGCTACGGCCTTTTCGCAGCGCGCTGCAATCACAATGGCGGGCCGCCTTTCACGCGTCAGCAGGCGGCTTATGAATTACCGCGAACCAATCCCTTTCTGCGTAAGATGTTTGGCTATATGGCCGGTCCCGAACTGGATCATCGTGTGACCTGGGCCGTCGACGATTTGGCCGAACTGCTTAACCGGGCCGATATGCACGCCATTCTGAAGGATTTCGGAAAACGGACGCGGCGTGAAGATCCGGTTTTGCATTTCTATGAGACCTTTCTTGCTGCCTATGACCCCAAGATGCGCGAAGCGAGGGGTGTCTATTACACGCCTGAACCGGTTGTCTCCTACATCGTCCGCAGTGTGGACCATATACTAAAGAAGGACTTTGGCCTGCCTGACGGCCTGGCTGATACCTCAAAGGTGCCCGTCTATGAGACAGTGCCCGACAAGAGCGAAAAACCCCGGCGACAAAAGACCCACGAGTGCCACAAGGTTCTGATTCTCGATCCTGCTGTCGGCACCGGCACGTTTTTGCACGAAGTTATCGACCATATTCATGAGCACACTGTCAGCAAGGGTCAGGCAGGTATGTGGTCATCTTATGTATCAGAGCACCTACTCCCGAGGCTTTTTGGCTTCGAACTGCTGATGGCGCCGTATGCTATGGCTCACATGAAACTCGACTTGCAGCTCAAAGATACCAAATACGATTTCAAAACGGACGAGCGGCTTAATATCTTCCTAACGAACACCCTGGAAGAGGCGTTTGCAGTTTCGCATGTGCTGCCGTTTGCCAACTGGCTAGCCGAAGAGGCGAACGAGGCGGGAAAGGTGAAAAAGGACTTCCCAGTCATGGTGGTGCTGGGCAATCCGCCGTATTCAGGTCATTCGCAGACTCCGACAGAGCGCATAGTAGACATCAAACCTGGACAAACATACTATGTGCAGTCCAAAGGCGGTCAGCAGCAGAGGACAGCAACGAGGTTGATGCGCAGGAAAGAGAAGACTTTTATCGGGCGTCTGATTAAGGATTACTTCTACGTTGACGGCCAGCCGCTTGGCGAGCGCAATCCCAAGTGGCTGAACGACGACTATGTCAAGTTTATCCGTTTTGCACAGTGGCGCATTGAGCAAACCGGCTATGGTATCCTCGCCTTTATCACCAACCACAGCTACCTGGACAATCCTACGTTTCGCGGTATGCGACAGAATCTCATGAATACGTTTGATGACATATATGTTCTCGATTTGCACGGCAATGCCAGAAAGAAAGAGATATGCCCGGACGGATCAAAAGACCAGAATGTCTTTGACATTGAGCAGGGAGTGGCTATAGGGATTTTTGTAAAATGTAGCACGGGCTTCTCGCCCGTGAACAATCATGGCCAGGATGGCCATGCTACAGGTGGCACAGGCATCTCGCCCGTGAACAATCATGGCCAAGACGGCCATGCTACAAGTGGCACGGACGTCTCGTCCGTGGGTAATCATGGCCAAGATGGCCATGCTACGGTACGACACGCCCAAGTATGGGGATTACGTGAAGCGTGGGAAAAGAGTAGTATCAGCCAACGGCACCTAACTGGAGGAAAGTATTACTGGCTCTACGATAACGACGTTAGTACCAGTGAATGGACAACGATTAATCCTCAGACACCCTTCTATTTATTTGTACCTCAAGACACCGATCTACGTGAAGAATACCAACAAGGCTGGAAAGTGACTGAGGCAATGCCGGTGAACGGTGTTGGCATGACAACCGCCCGTGACCATGTAGTCATAGATTTCGAAAAGGAACAAATCGTTCAGCGAGCTCAATTGTTTCGGGACTCAACAGAGTCAGATGCGGAACTGTGTCGTCAGCTCGATATCCCAATGAAAAAGGGCTGGAATATTCCAAATGCGAGAAGGTTAATCCGAGAGGAAGACAAACTTGAGCAATTCATCAAACGTGTGACATACCGCCCCTTTGACAACAGGTTTATTTTTTACCACGACTCCCTCGTGTGGCGAACTGTAAAGAAAGTAATGCACCATATGCTGGCTGGAAAGAACGTTGGCTTGATTGCAACAAGGCAGACACGTGACGAATGGCATGTATTCAGCACAAGGCATATAATGGGTCATAAGTCGCTTGCCGCATATGACATAAACAGCCTTTTCCCACTCTACCTCTACCCCAAACCTGAACAAGACCATCTTCTTGACGTTGACGAACCGACAGACGCGCCCGGCGGTCGCCGGCCGAACCTGGCGAAGGAGTTCATAAATGACTTATCCAGTAAGCTTAAGATGACTTTTATCCCCGACGGCAAGGGCGATCTTGGTGCAGGGCGTGGCACGGGCGTCCCGCCCGTGATTGATCATGGCCAAGATAGCCATACTACCAGTGGCACAGGCATCTCGCCCATGGATAATCATGGCCAAGATGGCCATGCTACCAGTGGCACGGGCGTCCCGCCCGTGATTGATCATGGCCAAGATGCCCATGCTACAGAGCTTCACATCCGTCAAGGTGCCTATCTTCCCCATTGGACCCAGGAAAAAGCCATCTACTTTGTCACATTCCGCCTTGCGGATTCACTGCCGAGATCGACTTTGGCCGAGATTGAGGCTGAACGGAAGCGATTGACAACGAAAGCTCGGAAGCGGAAAAAGGCACTATCGCACTCGGAAAAGCAACAGATGACCGCTTTGTTCTCGGAGCGAGTTGAAAAGTATCTTGATCAAGGCGCTGGAGAATGCTACTTATCAGACCAGCGAGTCGCTGCCGTGCTGCGTGCTGCGCTGCTTCATTTTGAAGGAGAACGCTATCGCCTTCTGGCCTGGTGCATCATGCCAAATCATGTTCATGTAGTTGTTCGGCCGGAGCCCGGTCACGAACTTTCTGACATTTTGCATTCTTGGAAATCATTCACTGCTAAGAAAGCCAACAAGCTGCTTAAGCGGGAAGGCCGGTTCTGGCAACCGGAGTATTATGACCACCTCATTCGGGATGAAAAGGATCTGGGGCGATGCATTGAGTACACCTACTATAACCCTGAGAAGGCTGATTTTAAAGAATGGAGATGGCGAGGTTATTTCGATAACGCAGGACATAAACAGCATGATTGTGGCACCGGTATCTTGCCCGCGAATAATCATGGTCAGGATGACCATGCTACCAGTGGCACAGGCGTCTCGCCCGTGGATAATCATGGCCAGGATGACCATGCTACCAGTGGCACAGGCGTCTTGCCCGTGAATAATCATGGCCAGGATGGCCATGCTACGGGTACGTTCGGGCCGGAAGATGTTTTCAATTACATGTACGCCGTGTTTCACTCGCCTACGTATCGCAGCCAGTACTCGGAGTTTCTCAAGACTGACTTTCCGCGTCTACCGTTGACGTCCAAACAGCCACTGTTTCGTGCTCTGTGTGGCCTGGGTGAAGAGCTGGTTGGCCTGCATTTGATGGAGAAACAGGTGCCACCGAAGACCAAATTCGACGTAGCCGGTGATAACCACGTGGAAAAAGTGCGTTACACGGAACCGGGGCAGGCAGCGCCGACAGGTCGCATCTGGATCAACAGAGAGCAATACTTCGACAACGTGCCGCAGAATGTCTGGGAGTTTCACATTGGCGGCTATCAGGTATGCCAGAAATGGCTCAAGGATCGCAAGGGTCGCAAGCTATCCTACGATGATCTTCAACACTATCGATGCATCGTTTCGTCCTTGACTGAGACCATCCGCCTGATGGCTGAAATAGATCGAACGATTGACAAGCATGGCGGCTGGCCGATACAGTAACGCATGTGAATAAGAGAGGAAAAGGATTAACCTATGCCACGGCACCGCAACCTGAATCTCAAGAAGTTCATTGACTCGATCCTTGAGCCTCTGATTGAGGAGTATTTCGGGCAGAAGCTCAAGGTCAGGTCGGTTTTTCTTCACATATCTCGCGAGAGTCATAGATGACTTTTCCCTGCTCATCCCGAACTTCCACAGTAACCTCAACACCGCCGCGGATACTCTGGGTAACAACGCAGTAATCCTCGAATAAACCCATGCAGCGGCCAAGGCGGCTCTGACCTTCGGGATCAAAGCCAAGAGTGATGATAACGTGGCTGGAACCAACCCGGAGACGCTTATTATCGTTTCGTACCATCTTCGTCTTCACAGTTGTCTTCATGGACTTCGTTTTGACCCGAATTTTATACAGGCAAAACAGCAGACTGGCACTGAGACAGTTGCCGATAGCCGCTGAGAGCACTTTTGAGGCACTGGGTCCGTTCCCTGAACCAAGCGGTGGGGGTTCATCCATCAACAGCTCCGGCAGATCTTCGTCAAAAGTCACCTTGAATTCGTAGTCCTTGATAAGCTCTACACTCACCGACAGTTCTTCGACTTCCATATTCTCTCCGGCGTAAACAACGATTTATTTATGACCAAGTTATAAGAATTGTCCTGCATACGCCAGCAAAAAAGGGATATGAGGCAACGCGCGCTATGAGCACGCGCTGCTCATCATGCGGATAGGTTGGAGCAGCGATCTTACAGACACAAATGACTCCACCGATACCGGAGAAGTATCCGATCAATGGCTCCAAATGTGATTAGAATCAGAATGGTGAATAAAACTATGTCCGGTCGCACACCCATACTTGCTATGACTGCCTTGAACGATTCAACAAGAGGCAGGCCGAATCCGGTCGCCACGGCGAACAGACTGGCCAGCATTTCGGTGAGAGTTTTTGCCTCAAGGAAATAGAGCGTTAGACACGCGACGGCAGCAATACCAAAACCAATAAAAATCAAGCCTGCAAGACCGGTCCTTGAGCTTTTTGAGGGGACTGTGGTCAGTCGGGTTATGACCGTTTCAGCGAAGCTGGGCGCCAGTTCGAAGCCGGTATCCTGCTGGAGGCCTTCGTATACTTTCCGGTATAACTGAAGCTGTCGCTGACATATTGGACACTCTTGCAGATGATATGCTGCCTCACTGTCGAGGGACATGTCTCCGTCCAGATAGCGCTGGATTTGCTCGTCGCTCAGATGTTTCATTGCCATATACCCTCCAGTTGATATTTTTCTTTCAATCTCTCTTTTAGGAGCCTTCGCGCCCGAAAGAGATAGCTTTTGATCGTTCCGAGCGGCATATCGGTCACCTCGGCGATTTCCTCATACGACATCTCGTCCAGATGATACAGAGTCACAACGGTGCGAAAATGGACCGGCATTCTATCTATCTCTGAGCGCACCCTAGCCATAATATCCTGTCTTTCCATATAGCAGTCTGGGGGTTCCTCATTACCGGAATACTTTTCCAGCATATCTTGTTCTGAGCCCAGATCATCCAGAAGCGGGACGTGCTTTTTCTCAAGATGGTTGAGACAGGCATTATAGGCTATACGGGCGATCCATGTCGACAGCTTGGACTCAAAGTGAAAGCAACCAAGATTTTGATATACCTTGATAAAGACCTCTTGGCATACATCCTCCCGATCCGTCTTGTTAGCAATCATTCTAAAAACAACGTGGCTTACCAACTTTTTATAGCGCTCAATAAGTGTTGCAAAAGTCGCAGAGTTTCCGTTGAGCACCTCGTCAATCAGCCGACGGCTTTCGGAGCGATCACTCTCCATACACTGGTATACGACAGGCGAAGCTGAAAGATGTTGCAAATTTCTCGGGGGGAAGTGCAACCTTTGGGGCCCAAAGCTGTCATATGCAATAGCTGAACTTAGAAATGAAAGGAGAGCAATATGTTAGAGAACATCTTGATTCCAGCAGTGGTGTTCGCGGCAATAATTGCCGTAGTTAAGATCATTACTGACACCATGACTCGACACCGGCTGATCGACAAAGGAATGGTAGATGAAAGGGTGAAGAATCTTTTTGTTAAGGATGCGCAACTCCAGCGGCTGTCGTCGCTTAAGTGGGGTATGGTTCTGATTGGTATCGGGCTGGCCTTATTTCTCAGCCAGATTGCGGACGAATACATTTCCGATCAAAGTATCTTCGGCTTGATATTTCTCTTTGCCGGAATCGCTTTTCTCATCTACTACGGCATTGCCCAAAAGTATATCAATGGTACCAAAGAGCCTCGCTAAACGTTTGCCAAGGTAAGCCATCCAACACAAAGTAGCTGACTTATGGCACAGCGTCTAGTGTTGCGTCCCAAATATATGTTCACATATTCTTTTGCAGTAGCACGGGCATCATGCCCGTGAATCATGGGCAAGATGCCCATGCCACGATTTAATTTGCTGCTTTTTTTATTAGCATGTATT
>Ga0315543_1004264_pt1 | contig 12090 bp, 11 predicted proteins | sample SalMarSW160210MG_2_FD_203098 | JGI IMG/M metagenome (GOLD analysis project Ga0315543, IMG submission 203098) | Salt marsh sediment microbial communities from the Plum Island Ecosystem LTER, Massachusetts, United States - Salt Marsh Sediment SW1601-210 ...
AACTGTCAAAATATTGTATCCTCTGGGATATTATATTTTGACAGTTTGAATTGAAGGTTTGTAACCCATGCATATCCTTCTCTGGGTTGTGTTGGTGGATCAGTAGCTATTCTAAATAAGAGCAATTCTTGTGGATAAAACTCAATGCCCTCTCTACCTATATAATCTGCTTCTCCTGCAACTATTTTGAAGGCTCTCAAGTCGGAAACGCTATTTGCAATCGTAAAAGCAGTAATGTGAGGCATTATCTGACCAGCAACAGCTTCATGTTCATTTAACCTATTCATAGCCTCATCGAAAGAGAGGTGGCGTTCACCAGCAATTTTGGCACCGCGTTTTTTAATGTATTTTTTAACAAGGATAAACTCAGAGCGTTCTTGTTTAGGTCCTATAACAAAGGTCATGAATCTTTCAGTTATCGGATAAAATGGATGCCCCGCTCTAGACCAATCATAAAAGGCTAGAAAATCTCTTTCTACCTCACTAAAACTGAACTTTCGATAACCATCATATGATTGTTGAAAGGCTATGACTTTTGGCATAAGGAACGCTAGTTTTCCATCGTCTTTCAACCAATTATCAATAGAAACGCTAGATATGAGCGCACAAACATTCAGATTTATTCCACCAGTTCTACCATCTCCAGAGAACAAGTTTCTGTCAATACAGAGCGATTTAATTCGGGCTCTATAGCCAGATGGCAAATTTTTCCAGTCAATCCAAGGTGGGTTCCCAATTATTATGTCAAACCGACCTAAGTTTGCAGTTATTAGGAAGTTGCTCATAATACGAGCCCAAATTCCGTTCCATCCTTCTCTCTCTAGATCAACTAATTGTTCAGTCAATCTTTTTAACTCGTTTATAACTTCAGGCTTCTGCTCATGGCTCGGTAGATTATCTTTTAGTAACTTGAGACTGCCAATACTATCTTCTCTTCTAATTCTCTTCTCGTATTCACCCATTATCTGAGAGAATTTCTGAATATTTGCCACTAGACTTCTAGGCATAACGATATCAATTTGCTGTTCAACCGTTTTGATCGTATACTTTAAACACTCCACTCCATTGATTCTCTCTGTTTCTGGAACATAACATGCGTCTCCAAGATAAACTGGAATTTGCAGGTGACTAGGTCTTTCTGGAATTAGGTGGCTAATTCGGATGAAATAGTTGATCCTCGCAGTCAATACTGCTAATGGATTCAAGTCGATTGCTTGAACCCTTTTCAATACTTCTTCCAATTGAATTTCCTTTGGTTTGTCACTGATTTCTTGTAGAATTTCATCAATCATAGACAATAGAAAAGTTCCAGAGCCAGCACAAGGATCTAAGCCTCGCCAGTTTCCCTCTGGTTTCACACTTCTAAAAACATGTTCTGTTAACCAAGAAGGAGTGTAGAACTCTCCCAAGCTTGAACGAACAACTTGAGGAGTAATAGTTTCATACAGACCTTTGAATAAGTCAATAGCTTGTTTAGTTTTGAATACTTCACTTGCATTTTCGTATCTTGCCAATATCTCTAGTAGATTTCTTATGTAAGCTGCTAAATCTGAGTTCCATTGTTCAGAATCAGCATACCATGAAAAGAAGTCGCCTTCCAACAAGTTCACAATACCAAGGTCTCGGAAAATGTCCCCATCCTCCAGAGTTTGACAAAAAATGCGCAAAAGTTTTGGTTCAGCTTTGAGCCATCCATGATAGCTTTTTGGTGGTTTCTCAAATCTCAACTCGGATATGATACGGTATGCAATTAGTTTTATTATAATTGCATAAGCGGTTTGAAGCGCAAACAAAGCTGTATATTGGTCATTTTCCTCAAATGTCTTGCCAATTATGTTTTGTAATGCCTCTTCTCGTTCTTGAATCATTTTCTGTTGAGATCTATCATTGTGACCTAATTTGAACAACTGTTCCCATTCGGTTTTCAGCATTCTCGTTTTCTTCGTTGGATTATTTTTCAGTATTGAAAAAAGCCTTCTTGCCATTTTATAAACTAAACTTTCATCTAAAGGCTGGCAAAAATCCCTTATCAGGTTGTCTGGAGTTAAAGCAGTTTTTTCCAAAAGAACTATGTTTCTTATTAGTCTGAGAGCCTCAACTTCTGTAAGATCTACTAATGAACTTTCACCAATCAGCACTCCATGCTCAGCTATAATTTCTTTACATTGAAGACCATCTGTAAGAAAACCGTAATAGAATGCGGGTTTCTCTTCTGATAGACCAGTTAAATAATCTTTCAATTGATTCGTAGCCTTTTCAACATCTCTATCTGTTTTCAGTTTCCCATTGTACTTATACTCTATTACAACTGCACCAATCTTACTATCCATCCTTCCCTTACCAGTATGTCGCCTTGTATCAACTAAAACTTCTTTTTCGACTAAAAACTTTATATTAAGTGTTTGCAAAAGATGATACAATTCTCGTTCAAAACAGCCTTCTATGGTAGCTTCGTTTTTTGCCACCACAGCATAGTCTCTTATATTCATAACCGTGTCTCTTAGTAATTCCTTAAATTCCGCTGATTCTAGAGCGGTTTGAATGAGCTTTTCCTTTAGCTTTCTAACTTTAGTCTGATAATCTTGACTCATCTTTTATCATTCCGATACCTTTTCTCCAATGGCTCAACAACTATCAAGAAATCGTTTTCTCTTGGCTTAAGTTCCCACTTTAACTTGTCCTTTTCCCTTAACTTCAAATGCTTTACTATACTCATGGGAACTGTGGTCTTGAGCGATCTACCATTCTTAGATACATGAGATAAAACCGTGATCTCTTCTCGCTCCACCTTCTGCTTCCCAGACTGGTGTAAGGTAATAGGAAATATAAGATTTTTCGTATGAAATCATACCTAAAACATTGCATAAATAGATACCTAAACATTCGTCGCGCGCTTGATTTTAAATTCTTGATTTTTGTTGAAAGAGTTCTGACGTTGAGTTTTTAAATGCGACAGCCTAGCTTAAATCGAGGATGGAAATATGTTAAAGGAGGGCTATATTGGTAAATGGAAGAAGTATCCGAAGGATGAGGTTAAGATAAGGGTTGCCCGTCCGAGTGTTTTAGCCCCAAGTAAAGAATTATTGAAGGATTGGAAAGAAGGAGAAATTGATTGGGCGGGATATGAGAGACGTTTCCGAGTTGAGATTTTAAATAATCCCAAAGCCGTTGCGAAGTTGAAGGAGAGGTTGTTGCTTTGGATAGCACAGCAGTCAAAGCCTACAGCCAAAGAAGCCTAGACAACAAAACAGGAAAAAGCGACCATGAAGCTCGTGTTGGAAGGGGGAGGAGAGGATTCGTACTCGGCTATAAGGTGCACACAGCATGCTGCACAAGCTCTGAATTGCCCCTGGCGTTTACGGTTGAGCCTTGCAACCGCAACGACAAACGCTTCATCAAACAGTTGCTGGAGAAACTGAAGGCTCAACACATCAACTTCAAGACTGCCTTAGCTGATGCCCAGTACGATTCAGCAAAAGCTAGGAACACATTGAGAGAGTATGGTGCTGAACCAGTCATACCATACAGAAAAAGCTCCAAGATTAGAGATGCCCTAAAGGTTGGCAAAGACTTCATCGTGCGAGGAGTCAAACGGCTAGTGAAGTTGTTCCGGAAACGAGTAAGCGTGGAAAGATTGTTCAGTAGAGCTAAAGAATGGCTTCTCCTAGATCATTTGAGAGTTAGAGGCTTGCAACAAGCGTTCATCCATGCTTGCTTAAGCTTCTCAGCTATGCTCGTCGTGGCTTTAACAGCCGCCAAGCAGCATAAACCGCGTCTGATAAGAAGCATCAAGTACTACGCAACCCAATCATCGTGAAGAAGAGACGGTAAAGACCTGTAAGATAGAATTGTTCATCAACAAAAAACTGAGAAAAAGGCAGAAGACAACTCATAACGCCACTTCTCAGATGAAAACACCCCGTCACACGGGAAAAACAGTAGAAAACTCCAGAAACAGCAGCAACCACAAAATTCACATGATTCCTAAACAGCCTAGCGCGCGGAGCGAGATTTCCTAAATCGCGAATCCCTTGCGCGACATCTCAAAGAACTCGAAGAAGCCACAAAGCGGCACTTTCGGCGATTGAAAAAGAGAAAAGGGTGACTATGAATAAGACATATTGTACATATTAACAATATGTTAAGGTCGATTTCGCGTGTGCATGAGTAGCAAGAGTAATGATTTAATAGTGTCATTAGGCTAGAAAATTAGGGAAGAAACCTGTATTTCATTGCGTTTAATGATGTGAAAGGAATTTTCGCACGAATTTACCGCTACTTCAAGAATCATCCAGTTGTATTTTCTTTTGTGTTTGCAATTCTTCTGGTTATTGTCTTGCATTTTACCTATGTGATTCTAGCAGATCTCTATCCTCCGGAAATGATTGGAAATTATATCATATGCATAGAATGGGCCAACGGTTATGGAGTGACTCATCGGTACATGCTTATTGCAATCTACGGCTCGTTAATCTTTCTCTTTTCATCTTTGGCTCACCTGCGCGTGCAAGTGTTGAAGACTTTGTCTGCTCTTGAATTGTCGATTGAGGAGCCGGAGAACCTAAACACGAAACTTGTCTTTTCAAGGTGGAGCTATCTCCTTGCACTTGTTCTTGGTTTTTTATTTGTATTCGGATTTGAACTCTTTCTTCTGTGGGCAATGGGATATTCTTTAGAAATAGTCTCTATCAATATTCCCATCTCTACATATCTTTTCTCGATGTATTTTCTGATTGCTTTTCTTGTTGGAAAGGGTGTGTGGTTAATATTGACCTCAATTTACTTCATCAATCAAGCTGCGAGACAGGACTTCAAGATGGACGTTAGTGATCCTTGGCCCTGGACTTATGACGAGAATATAGGGGGGTTCAAGCGGCTTTCAGACTTGTCTTCGAGGATTTTTGAGGTTGTGCCTGTAGGAATCTTGCTCTTTTCACCTGCAGTCGTTCTATACTATTCTCGATTATACGCTGCATATTTTTTCGTAACAATCTTAGTGGGACTATTTCTTTTCATACGCTCTCAGCAAATCATTCATAAAGGCATATTAAAGAGCAAAGAAAGGTTTCGCGATCTTTCAAGAAATAAGCTAGAAAGTGGAGAAATCAGTCGATTAGAGTACTTGGATCTTCTTGGGCTTATTAACTCCATAAAAGATCGGCCTGTAAACCTAAGCGTGCTCTGGGGGATCTTTATATCATCTATTGTGCTCCCCGTTTTGTATTGGTACATTCTGATGGTATTGCAAGAAATCTTGCAGATAGTTGCACCGTAATCTTCTACTTTATCTGTAGGCGAAATTATAAAGAAACCAGAACTCCTGAAATTTCTACTCAAGCATAGCAAAACTCGCGCTCATGTTATGTGTATATTTGGAAAGTCGGTATATCGCGCGCTCTCTCTAATTCTGATTAGTTCTTTCGGTTCTGCCATAACTTCTCCGCATTTCGCGCGCGCTCCAGAATAGGTAAACTTTTGTTTGAAGCAGCAAGCCACAGACTTTTATTAAATGTACAAGTCTTTCCAAGCTGGCTTTCATAAGTTTATCAACGTAAACTTTCTGCCTTCCGTAAGGCTGATGAGGAAAAAGTATTTCATAAATCGTGGAGCCTTGTTGCGAATAAAAGCGTCTTTTATCTTGGCTACGTCTTCAAGTTTCAGCGTTCGCAGCTTGTTTAAAACGTATTTTTCACTTCCATACAGTTGAATGTTAAGCCCTGACTCTGACAGCACTTGTGCAATTGCCAAAGCCTTTTTCGATGGGGGGTGTTCAGCTATTTTCTGCATTCCTGCTTTCTCTCCGAAGGGGTTGTATTTCGCCATCACAGCAACCATTTCAACGTATGGCGCGTGCGAGAGACAAGGTCTCTCTTACAAGCTTGCTGCCTAATCCTATGGTGCGATATTTCGGATGAACAACAACCCGGCTGATAATATTCAGCTTTTCATTTAGTTCTTTAACTGTCATTTTAGGCAAGACTTGACGCCTGCCAAAACAGGCAATAGGCGGATAACAATAACAGATTACACCGCACAACTCATCTCCACGTTTAAGACAGAAAATCTTGCGAGGAGCAGCTATTCTGTGGCTGCGATAATGAAAGCCAGCGAGCGTTTTCCAATCTTGGTAAGAGCCTTTGACCACTCGCATTTCTTTGACAAGACTGCATCGCGCGCGCTTGTAGAGAAACTGAGATTCAGCAGAGAGTTCGGCACACAAGTTGAATTACGCGAAGGAAACCAAGCCCTACAGGTTCACGTCATAAAACAAGACATGCACCCCATACTGATAAGCCCATACTTCAAAAAAGAAACACACCAACTAGCCAAAAAATACCACATAGAACTCGTGCCCACGTGGCTACTCGGAAAATTAGCAGGCGAAAACATAGGCAAAAAACTAGACATGAAAAAACTCTTCAAAACATACATGAAAGAAGGCACAGACAACATGCAAACATTCCTGACACGAACCTTCAAAAAGAAATAACTTTGTAGGGATACTCTGCATACCTACAACTATTCGGAAAGACCCGAAAAATGGCGTTCATTTTCTCACGAAGTTGGACACGGATTTTGCTGTAGTTCTTCACTATTTGTGGCTTGAGCTTGAAAAGGTTTATATAGAAAACAGCAATGAAGTGGAAATGGTGTTCCTAGTTGGCAACCACCTTTGGCTTGCCCAATAGTGGAACCTACCTAGCCATCTAGGAACTCCATTCTTAATCTTTGTTTGTGAATAGCACATGAATTGCTGATTATATGGACCATTGAGAAACCCAATATTGATCTTCCATACAGGTTGTGCTAGAGTATTCTCATTCTATAGTGTAGATAATGCTTGAGTCTTAAGATTCACCATGATATAAAAAATAAATAAACTATAAATATCAAGAGAGCAGTGAACAAAACTAGGTAGGTTCGGCTTGAAAAAAGTGAGTAAAATCAATTGGGCGCCGGGGATGGTTGCTAACTAGGAGGGCATCTTATGTGAAATTAAGCGAGAAGCGCAATTTTGATTTAGAGTCAGATGAGATTGCTGACCGTCAAGTTATTCTACAAGTTAAAGCGAAAGATGTAGTTGAAATTACGGAAATAATAATACTGGGTCAGGCAAGTGGAAGTGTAGCTCATCATCTGGGCGAACTAGGCAAGGCAGGACTTGTTGAACATGAAAAATAGTATTAGTTGTGCCTTTCGCACCTGGACCAAGAAAGCAAAGAAAATGTTATGGACATTGACACATGCACTAGTACTATATGCTTCAGGAGTCATTACAACTTTCTTGTTTTTGAAATGGGAATATCTCAACAATCTTTGTATGAAAAACCCGCTTATTTTCTGGCTATTAGGGATCATATTATCTTTAGCAGGCATTGCTATCTCATTGGGCAGGGGTCCGTAAGTGTCTTATAGTCAGAATGGTGAACATATTTGCATGGCTCTCTTCAAAAGAAGACTAATCCACAAGATTCGCACCGAGAGAAAACTCAGACCCGCCGTACACATAAACACACCTGGAAGCTAGGCAAGACATACAGCATAAGAACCAGCTATTTTGGAAAACCTGAAGGCCACATTAAGATAATCAAGAAGTTCAAACAGAAGCTTGGTGAAATAAGCATTGAAGACGTAAAAAAAAAGAAGGATTCAACAGCCTAGAAGAATTTCGTAAGGCCTGGGAAGAGATCAACGGAAAAAGAAGCTGGGAACCTGAGAAGATTATAACTGTATACGAATTTGAACTCGTTAAAGAGGAGATCCGAAGCCAGAGACATTAAATGGTTGGAAGGAGCAATGGCCAATCACGTTTTCTTATTCAAGTAGAGGCAACGATACAGTTTCGATCTTTTCTTTTATTTCATTGTAATGATTTGTACTTATCATGGAATTATCTATCATTTCTACTAGCTGATTCTTACTCGTCTTTTCTCCTAGCAACATAAAAACAATCAGAGACTTACGTAGATATTGTAAAATATCATTTAGCAAGTTTTCAGCCTTCTTTTTCTTCTCTTCACTTATTGCCGTCCCATGAGCAATGCGACTGCGGATACCATAAGATTTTTTCATTTCCGTACGAACTTTTATAGGGTCGAGTCCTAAAAAGCTGAGAAGCCTCGCGACTCTGGAGGATAACCTAAATTCCAATTCTCCTCTATCGCTTGGAAGAGAATAAAGCGCCTCTAATCCCATTACACCCATCATCAGTTTTCTTCCCACTTCAATAGGTTCAAGTAGAGCGCTGTTGTACCTGCGCAGAGCTATATTCAAACTACCCGTTTCCTTATTAGATTTGATTGATAGTAGAGGCTCGAGAATGTCATAGTATTGCTTAAGTGCCATCGTATCTTTTTCGTTTATTGTATAGCTAAATTTGGTTGTGAATCTTACGTTGGACCATCCAGTTGCTTCCCCTGCTGGCCACATAACCGTCTTCATTGAAGAACGGTGCCACAATGAGTGAACTGAACCCAGACGATAAATGCGAAGCAAGTCAAGAATCTTTTCTATTTTTTCAAAAAGTGCAAAGTCATCTTTAGCTCGCATCTTAATTTCCAAAACCGCCTTGGGCACTCCGAAACTTGGGCGTGGAGTTGGAAAAAAAGGCATATAATCGTACTCCAAATCTGTCGCCTGTACCTTCCTTATGACGATATCGTTATCAAGTTCTATGCGATCAGCTCTAAGGAATACGCCCTGCAAGTACGCTGTTAATTGCCTAGAAATTGGAGCTGAGTTCAGCTCGTTTAAGAATATTGAAATATTGTCGACGAGAGATCTGTCAGTCAGTTTGTTTTCGAGTTTATCATAGATTACTTTTTGGATAAAATTAGACAACCATACTTCAGCCTGAGAACTTTTGTTGACATTTTTCGGGAACACACTTTTATATTCTTTGACAATCGATTCTATGATTCGTTTGAATACTGGAAGAGTCTTGATTTCTTTTTCTATGATGGCATAAACAAATGTTGACCAGTCATTCCTCTCATAAGGTACAAATTTTCCGGATGTTCTTACTCCACCCTCGCCTACTTCAAGTTTTGTAACTTTGTACTTGATTAAAAATCGTTTCCGTGGAGATGCTTTATTAGATTGAATTTTAGAATTTAAAATTTCCAAGGATTTTCGGGCAAGTTGAAGTAGTTCTCCAGCGTCCATAATTACCTTTCCTCAATTGGATTAGAAAGTGATGACGCATTGATAAATTGTGTGCTTGAAGAAAGGACGAGCGAACCGATGCATGCAGTCTACTTTGCATATAATTCAGGATTCTGCCAAAATAGGTAGACTTTCGACTGGAGAAGCAAGCCTACAATCTTAATTAACTTGGTCATTTTCGTTGAGTCTGCATTTTCACGCCTTCAACGTAATCAGTTTTTGTTCCATAAGGTTGATGAGGAGTAAACACTTTTCTAAGTCGGGGATGAGCATTTTTTATGAAAGCTTCCTTTAGCATCGCAAACTGTTCACTGCTTAGATTCTCAAGCCTATCCTGGAGATATCTCCCACTGCTTAAAAACTGAAGATTAAAACCTAAACTTGACAAAGCTTCGGATATCCTTAAGACTTTCTGGGTTGGCTGCTGCACCGCTATTTTCTGCATTCCCGCTTTCTCTGCAAACGGGTTATACTTCGCCATGACAGCAACCATCTCCACATAAGGATCCCAGCACGCGCAAGAGTTTCGCGAACAAGCTTAGCGCCTAAGCCAATACTGCGATATTTTGGATGCACAACAACACGGCTGATAATGCTGAGTTTCTTGTTCAACTCTTGAATTGTCATTTTAGGCAATACTTGACGCCTGCCAAAACAGGCTATTGGAGGATAACTGTAAACGATCACGCCGCACAGCTCGTATCCACGTCGCAAACAGAAGATCTCCCGGGTGGCTGCAACCTTATGACTTCGATAATGAAAACCAGCAAGCCGGCGCCAATCATCAAGCACGCCAAGTTCAACATGCATCTCCTCAACCAAACTACACTCCGAGGGTTCAAATCCCACCCCAGAATAATATTTTACAGAAAGCTCTTTTCCAAACCTCTTATGAACATGCACGTCCGGCGCAAGATCCTCAGCGAGATCCCTATGCGTAGTTGCAGCAACAACAGCCTTACCCTCTTTGCGGGCTAGTTTCTGCACGTTAAAAGCCACAATCTTCGCTGTGTCACGATCTAAAGTTGAACAAAACTCATCCATAAGCCACCATTGTCTACCAGACTCTAACAATTTTGCAAGCCTATAACGGTATTTCTGGCCGTCACTGAGCTGACCATATTTACGCAAAAACAGAAAAGCATCATTCAAACCCACACGACTAAGCAGCTCCAAACCTTCCTCAACACTTTCGCCTACAGTCTCAATCAACGGCCGGTTCAAATCCAACTGGATATCCGCCATGTCAACAGCTTCATCACCTAAATCCTTCTTAATCTCCTTCAACAAAACACTCTTACCACTACCACTATCCCCAGTAATATACACAATGTCCTTAGGCCCGATCTTAAACTCAACATTATCATAAATCACAAACTTCTGTTCCTCATCAATCCCAAGCCCGAAAGCATCAGCCACAGCAGTAGTACGCGGCGTAATCTCCGCAGCAGTCTCATAAGCAACGTTAATCATGAATTTACCTTCACGCCTATCATATCGACGTGCATACTTGGTTATACGGAAAAACTCACGTTTTTTGAAGGCTTGTCACTTCCCTTTTTGGTTCTATTTTGTAAGCTTAAATTTGTAGTGCAGAAAAGACACCAAGGAACTGTGGAGAGAGATAAGTTAAAATGAAAATTTCTGTTTAGTAGCGAGCCTAAAAGCGGGCGCTACGCAGTCACTTATTAGTACTAGAAAAGGTTTATAATTTGCTGCATATTTAGCTAAACAAGAGGGCGATGGCGACGCAAATCTCTCAAATAATCCAGCAAGATGTAAAGGCCGCCTATTCAGCCTTTCAAAATGATGATTTCAGACTCATGAATATATATGCAAACAGAATAATGACAAATTCCATTTTCGATGAAAAACCTCAATTGACTTTAATAGGCCTCTTCTTGAAAGAGGTGTCGAGGAGATACGATAGATTGAAGGCTTACAAAGATCTTACTGCATTCGCGACCGCAAAATCAATTGGTGACACATACATTAAAACGGTAAATGTGGAAAGTGTGATCAACGAGTTTTGGGAAGAATACGACGACTTCCACAATAGAATAAGGAAGTATGAGCAAGACAAATATGAAAAGGAAAGCTACAAGGACAATACTGAATTCACACATCTGACTTTTCGTTGGTTATTGGAGAGATTGAATAAAGATAGAGATGTGCTCTTCAATCATAATAATCAATTTGTGCGCGGCATTCTAACTGAGATGGACCGCATATTTCGCGTGCATGGAGGAGATCGTGTCGATCTCTATGCTTTCTCGCTGTTGAGGGCTCTAGAGCTGTACAGTGGCTATATAGAGTATTTTAGTGAAGATGAAAGAAGTGAACTCATCACGAAATCGCTGTTCACCTATATTGATGATATAATCAAAACAATGTCCAAAGATCATGTTGACCCAACAGAAGTAACCATTCTCTTGAGGCATATTATTCTCGACTGGCGGGTTTGCTATATCCGATTCATGGAGAGACCTCGCCTCGTCCCGATAGAAGAAAAAGAGGTTCCAATAACTGAAGAGACAAAGAAGAGGATATCTAAGAGCGTTGAAAAAGCTTTGGAAGAGGAAGTGAAATAAAATGCCCACGATGCGTGATGAACTGGTATCCAGCATCATCCTTTCAGATCCGATGCTCTCGCCGCAGGAAGTATCTCAACAGATCATAACCTTGATCGAGAGAGATATTCTCCCAGCAGTTCTGTCTAGACTTAGATTGCCAAAACTTCCTTCTCCACTGAGCTTGAAACGCAAGGAATTAATTCAGCGTCGTTACGGAAAAAGGCGCGATACTGATTTTCGAGAGAATATTGGTTTTATGCAAGACCTAGAGAAATTGAGGCTTAAATATGATGGTTCAGACTCGACAAATGAAGACTGTTATACCGAAGGGTTACTAGGCAACACCCCAATA
>Ga0315543_1004265_pt1 | contig 12088 bp, 15 predicted proteins | sample SalMarSW160210MG_2_FD_203098 | JGI IMG/M metagenome (GOLD analysis project Ga0315543, IMG submission 203098) | Salt marsh sediment microbial communities from the Plum Island Ecosystem LTER, Massachusetts, United States - Salt Marsh Sediment SW1601-210 ...
TCCTCGAGGAGGTCTGTGTGTGTTGTGGCTGCGATAACTGCTTTGCCGAGTTTTCGAGCAAGTTTCTGCGCATTAAACGCGACAATCTTGGCTGTCTCCCTGTCCAAGGTAGCACAGAACTCGTCCATAATCCACCACTGAGCCCCGGATTCAATTAGCTTAGCAAGACGGTAACGATATTTCTGACCATCACTGAGCTGACTGTAACGGCGGACAAATAGGAAGGCGTCATTCAACCCCACCTTACTAAGCAACTTAAGACCATCCTCGGTTGTTTCTCCAACTGTGTCTATGAGCGGCTTGTCAGGATCCACCTCAACATCGGACATCCTAGCAGCTTCTTGCGGGTTCAAATCCCGCACAATAGCCTTTAGTAACACGCTTTTCCCGCTGCCGCTATCGCCGGTGACATACACAATGTCCTGGGGTCCTATCTTCAGCTCCACATCATCGTAAAGGACATGTTTCTGAAAGTCGCTGATTCCCAACCCGAAGGCTTCAGCAACAGCCACCGTACGATCAGTAACATCAGTTTTAGTCTCATAGGCAATGTTGAAGGTGAACTTCCCAGTGTTCCGGTCATACCTTCGAGCAAACTTGCGGATCCTAAAATGCTCTTTACGATGCCTCAATATGCCTTCACCAGCTCAGACTCCTCGCTCATCTCCACAGTAGAATACAACGCCAAAGCAGTAGCCCAAAACACATCATCATGGGTGCCCTGCGGATGACTAAAACCTATACTTCCATCCTTGCGCAACTCAAAACGTTCCACATTCAACTCGGCAACAAACTCGCCACGGTAAGGCTTCTCCCAGCTAAAATAGGGATAAAAGAAGCGCCTGTTAGCCATCCGCTGCTTCAGGAGGCTAGCCATCTCCTGCTTACGCGGCAACGTAAAATTGACGCCCTCAACATTCAGAATCCCAGCGTTCTGCATGTCCTCCACAATATAGTCACCCACACCCGTCTTGTCAGCACGCAAACACCTGAACTCGCCAACACGGTCCTGAACAACCTTAATCCAGCCGATAACGCTGGCGTAGGGCACCTCATGTGGCCAAATCTTCAGATACCGCAGAAAATATTTCTTGTCCACATCCTCGATCAAAGCAAAGGCAGTATAATCCTGATGTTTCGCAAAGTCTAAGCCAGCAAAGAAGTTGCCGTCATAAGAGCTGTCGATGCCCATGCGGAACAGCTGCAGATCCTCGCCACACGACTTCACAGTACCAATACACTTTGTTATCAATGATTGGTTTAGCCAAGCAGTTTCGTCTTCTGCCCATTCCGCCTCCATCTCACGCTTCCAACGCCACGGATCCTCGCTGAACTGTTTACGGATCTTATCAAGAATATTTTTGCGTAAGGGTCCATGGGGCTCCTGAGCCTGCCTCCATGTTATGTGACTCTTCGCAAAATCCTTGTAGTCCTTGTGGTAGAAAATCTTGTAAAAAACTGAATCCGTGTTCCATGGCGTGCTACTACAAACAAACTTGCCGTCAGTCGTTCCAAGTGTGAAGAGAATAGCATCATACATGTCCTCATCATTCGGCAGAAAATTCATCTCGTCACAATAGACTACATTCAATGTTGGACCTCTAATCGTGTCTGGGTTGTTAGGGAAAGCCTCGATAACGCTGCCGTTGGTGAACCGGAGGACCGTGCGAAGAGGCTTCAGGTACCTATCCTGAGGCAACTTCTTAAGGAAATACGTGATTCTGCGAATAATATACTTGGCTTGTCTCCAGCTTGGACCCACCACAGCAATGTAACTGTCATCATGCGTCACCGCATACCATAAAAGCAACGCAGATATAATCCAGCTTTTTCCTGATTGTCTGCACCAACGAGCAGCAATAAACTGGTTATCCAAAAACTTCTCGATCAAATCCACCTGATACTCAGTGGGTTCGAATCCCACAACCTGACGAAAAAACTCTTCAGGTTCCCTGCTAAGCTTCTTTATTTCCTTAGCTTTTATGCGATCAACCTTTTCTTCGTGCTCTAAAGTCTTGTTCCATTTTGGATGGAACTCTGGCGGCAGCATAGTTCTAGCCTTTTTCTTTGGCGAGCCGCTCATACTTCGCCTCCAACTCCACAACACGCTTCTCAATTTCCCTGTACTGCATGAAACGTGCAAACAGGTTCTCGTACGTCCTAGCCAACGTGGCGACAGCATTCAACCGCTGAATCTCAATGCTGTCTAAACCCTCTTTTTTAGCAACCTTTAAGGCAGCAGCCAAAATCTCCAAAGCCTCCTGAACAGTAATCAATTCTCCACTGTTTTCCAGCTCATTTGTTGTTGACCGAGGAGGGGGGGAGGGGGTGTGGTCAACAACATTTAAGCCTAAACGCCTCATCTTCATCCGCACTGCCTCAATGCTACGATCTAACCCTGTTGCAATCTCCTTTAGGCTACAGCCTTCACCTACAAGTTGCCTCAACCTGCTGACATCCTCTTTTTTCCATCTAGGCATGGCTTCCAATCAACACCCCACTTATCGTCCCAATTAACCCGGTGATTGTGGAGAAGATTTCGTTGCTCCAGCTCCCTAAAACAACAAGGTGCGCAACCTCCAAAACTGACAAGCAAACAGTCATGCCAATAGCGAATTTTACGCCCCAAACAAGCTTCTCATTAGGTTCCTCTTGAATGACGCGTCCACGACTAACGCGTTTCCGCGTCAAAGCTCGTCTAATCAGGTCTGCCATGTGTGCTCACCCTCCGCTGAAAAGTGCGCTGGTGACTGAATGCCCTGCGCCCGCCAAGCAAAAAACTGTTAACAAGCTTACTTGCTACCTGCTCAGAAATATGCTCCTTAGCTATGACAGCCACGTTGACAGCCCAACTCAACGGGATAGCCGTATAATCCAAATCAAACAAACCGTCAGCGTAACGGAAACTATTCTGCGCCAAGACAATATGCTTCGTTTTGTCGCCGATCAACCCAACGAAGACCCCCCAACTCATCACAGGCACATCGATGCTCATGCCGCTGCCGCTACTCTTTCCCACGGATGCGTCATACCACTCAACACAAATCAAGTCTCCAGGATTCACTTTCGCCAAAATTTTCCGCAAATTTTTTCTAGGCAAGTTAATTCACCTTCTGCTCCAAACCCTGTTTGATTTTGCCTGCAACACTCAAGTTGCCTTCATCATCCAAAGTCATCAACACCTTGCCCTTATCATTTAGAAACGCTATCCCCTTGCTGTAACCTAGCTTTTCAGATTCAGTCATGCGAAAGTCATTAGCGAATATAGCGTCTGCAAGTTGCCAGTTTGCACAGTTTACGCTGTTAGTCACGATACCGCCATTGAAGGTTATTTGCCCAGTGAAAACATTAGGGATTCTAGCTTCAGCGAGGACTCCACTTGTTATATCACCAGCTGCATGACCGTGACCTGCCGGCGAATACCGTCCATTCGGATTAACATACATCGGATCAAAACCGGCGCCCTGAGCTTCAAGAACATAGCCCGATGTTCCTTCCGGAAGCCTAGCCAACAGAAACCTGCCACTTGTAATCTTAGAAGCTGGAAGGTCAGGAAGATCAGCCACAGCAAGAGATGCATACATGGGATCATATCCAGCTCCATATGCCCTCAAAAATTTCCCAGCGTCACCCCTCGGCATCCGACCCAACGCAAACTGTCCATTGGTAATTATGGCTGCGTCTGCAAACACATTCTGCAATACCCTAGCAGAAGTAATAACAACCTGATCGCCTTCGTAGTCACCTATGTTCAGCTGAGCCAATCTTCCGTAACTTGTGACAAATAGATATTTAGTGTGCACTTCTTTCCAACGTTTTGTTTCAGCACCAAAAACTCCATGCTCATCATCCGTTGGATTAAACTGATGATCAACAGGTGCGTCACCAGCTATGTTTTTTGTTCTAAAGTTAGTTATTGCCGGTGTATCGCTTCTTGGTCCAATATATGTGGGTGACAGCCAGTCTGGGATTCCTCCGCCGCCACCGCCTCCGCCCCCACCGCCCACAAAGCCTCGGAGACCAGCTTTTGTTCTCATCAACTTCTCAGCAGTAATAGTCGTAGACCGGAGACCATACAAGTAATCAGCCAGCAGTGGCTTCTCTTTTCCCAATTCTATGGTGATTTCTAGGGTCTGCTCTTCAGCCAATACATGATATTCAACGCTTATAACCCGAAAATCCGAGTCTATGTTCTCGTTCGGAAGGACGACATGAATCTTGTCCCCAGCCAAAACAGGATCTGTACCATAATCGATAACTGTGCTGCGTATAGTCAAAAATTCTGCAGGGTTCTCGAGGTAAGCAAGCAGAGCCTTAGCCCGCAGGTCACATTCGTTGTCGCTGTGAAGCTCCTCGTCCACTTCTACCAGTTCACGAACACCATACGCTGTTTGGCTGCTCGTCGGCTCCTCTGCCTCTAGGGGGCGTCTTGCTTCCCATCTGCAATGATTCCAGAACAGGTTATCTATCCAGAAGCTCCCAGTTCCAGATCCCGAACCGAAGTAAGCATAAACGAATATCTTCTTGACGCTCTCCCAATCGAAAGGCTGACTGTTAAAAGCGCTGTGAGTCCACTGATCACTATTCTTCTTTCCGGCAGCAAACGATAGCAAACCCCATTTGCCAGGAGATACACTACTTTCCTTCCAAACTTGTGATCCCGCAGAATCTTCAAGCAACACCTGAATGGATCCAGCAAAGTTTTTGCCCTCCTCCTCTTTAATCTGAAAAGTTAAGCTCGGATACTTGTTAGCGTCTACTTCCTTACCGGCGGTGTAAGTGAAGATTGCGCAACCCCAATAGTCTAAACTTTCAGTCCGATGCTCAAGCGATTTAGAGCCTACAATCGCCTCAGTCGTTTCAACGTAAACGTTACCGCACCCTGTGCCGCTTGTCCACTGCCCATCCGGAGCATCAACGGAACCATCAGTTTTTGTCAGGTCTTCAGTGTTAGCATCCTTATCTAATGGAGTCGCCTTCTCAGCAGCACCATAAACAAAAATCCTGTTTCGAATACGATGAATATCCTTGCTGTAACGGCTATACTCAATCTTCTCATCAAGACTTACGGAACTGGTCTTGCTGTTCCGTGGGAAAAACTCGAATTTACCATCTGGAGCTACCCTGAAATCGTAGCCAATCACACCAGCCAAGTCAGCGCTCTCTGCAATATACTTCAGAATATCAAAAACTGGGGAGTTTTCGTACTCCAGAAGCGTGTAAGTCGTGTCAGTGTCTTCTATCAGCTCAGTTGAATCTCGAACATGGCTTAATCCAACATAGTAGTCAACGAGGTCTTTTACGATGTCCTCGCCTTTCTGATTCTCGTAAGTCTTGGTTACGACTCTGCGGAAGATCTTTTCTCCCCAGCAACGACCACGAACCCGAATGTAATTCTCAACAGGTGATGACGTAGGCTCAATCTCTTCCACTCTAAGCGTCATGATCAGTGGACAGTCTGCTCCTCTGCCGACGCTTATGCTTCCATCATCACCAACATTAATCGGATAGGTTCCGCCAGGACTGTACTTTTTATCGAAATTCTGTAGTAGACAGTCGAAACTACTGACTTCTTTTGTGCAGCCTAGATGAACCCGCAGATCCAAGACGTCGCCTTGAGGAGGCGTAACCGAACCAAAAACAATAGCGCAGACTGGCAAAGTAACACTCATTCGATGCCTCTCCTTCGAAGATCCTCCTCGCCAGCCCTCTGAATACCTCGGGTATAGGAGGGCACTTCAGAAGCCGTTGCATTATAATTTCTGACGCTGGCGGTTGCAGCGTTCATCTGTGACGAAAAGTACCACATAGCAGCTGTAGCAGAAACTATCACGGCAATGCCTACACCGGTTAGAGCCAAGAACGTTCCGTAGCTGATGTTCAAAGCATTCTGGACCACAGTTGCCACACTGGTGACAGAGCTGAAGAGCTGGATCGCCCGGACAACCCCGCCAACAGCAGTTAAGCTCAATCCCATGGTACGCACCCAACCAGCCTGCTCTTTGTTTAACATCCCAAATGTTTCTCCGAGACGACCAACCGCAGAAATGCCTACCCCCAAAGTGGTGAAGTCCCGAGACATCTCTTTAACAGCGTCACCAGAAAGCTTAAACTTCTCAGCCATGGCTTCCGCTTCTTCACCCGCCTCCTGAAAACCTACACTAATGCTCTCAGTAGCAGCCAAAACTTCAGAACTCATGTTCGCAGCTTGAACCGCAACCTGATTAAACTCGGCTGTCGCATGATTCTCCGCATTAATAGTTATAACTAGCTCCTGAAAACTCAAAGTGAAGCCTCCCTAATCGCATCTCCAACAGCACGATTAATCCGATTAACTAGACTCTGCATGCGCAACCAAACAGCGTTTTTCAGAAATTCCCGAGGGCTAATGTATCGGGTTCCCAATTCTTGATAGATCGCGTAGGGAGCGGTAGCACCCAACTGTAGAATCCAGTCCTGCACCCTCGCATAGATGCTGTCTCTCAACCTTCCGGTGCGAACAGGACAACGTGCCCGAGCAATATTCTTCATACCATCCGCTTCGAACTGCATAGCCTCATGAACCCTGAGCTTCATGCTGCCATCTAACCGGTTCAGCTTCTCCCGTAACTCAGGAAGACCATTCACGTGTATTTCCATCTCAACGGACAGCCTATCTTGCCTCCCGTTTCGCTTTCCTCATTTCCTCCTCGGTCTGGCGATCCATCTCATTCAGGACTACAACAAACTCCTCAACTGTCTTCGCAGGCTGACGCGCAAGCGCCTTCGGCGTCCAACCAAACTCTTTACAGAGTCGAAACTCCATGAGGGCTGGATGCGGCTTGCCACGTCTCATCGCCCGGACGAGTTTTTTGTTTCTTCAACGGTTACGCCGCAGAGGCTGTTGACAACTTTGCTGAAAAGTTCACCAAGCCCAATGGGTATGCCATCTTCTTCGCTCAGCAGCTTCTCAAGTGTAACTGGCTTAGCTTCAGGCTGCATTTTCAGGCTAGCCCAGATCGTTTCCGCCTGAATAGCAACATAATCGCTTTTTATCACCTGTCCAGTCGTAGGATGATACTTCGTATGCTTCTGGATTATTCGACTGCGCTTAGCCCAGCTGATCTCCTGAAACAAGTATTCGCCAACGTATTCTTCGCCGAACCGATCGGTTACCTCAATTTTTTCTTGTCTTATTGTTAATCCTCTCCATGACCTTGATTCTGTTTTTGAGTGCCGTTTTCATATCCTCAATGATGAGCTTCTGAAGATCAGCCGGCAGCGCATGCAACCTTCTTATCCACTCATCCAAGCTAATGCACCCCCTTCACCCAAATGTCAAAACTGAAGCTGGTTACTCCTGTGACATTTGCGTCTACTGAAAGCGTAATAACAACTGGAATCGAAGCGTTGGCAGCTATCCATGAATTGTCGTAGTTCCATGTTAGAGTGATTGAGTCGAAGGCAGCTGTGGGGTTCCAGTTTTCAGTCCACATAACCAGCTTCTGTGCATCGTTGCCGGTGTTTTTCACCCAAGCGTTGAAGTTTCGGGCTTCTCCAGGGTCCAGTGTGCCCCAAGCGATCTCATCCAAAACAGAGGTTAACGCTTCGTCTCCGTAGATTTCGACGCCGATAACCCTTATGGTTCCAACGTTACGAATTGGTTTGACCCGCTCATAGGCTGCATAAACGACAACTCCAAACAGTGCCCCACAAACGAAGACAATCATCAAGATTAGCTTAACCCTGTTCATTCATACCCCCTCAGCTTATGGTCACACTTTTTGCAGTGAATGGCGCCTTCAAAGCCACAAGATCCTCGATCCGAGTTGGAGAGCTCACCGTGTCCCATTTGCAGTCAGTGAACACCGCCTTGTTGGTGCTGCCTAACCCAATCTCAAGCGTGAAAGCGGTGTCATTTATGACATCGTCATATTCTTCTTTGGTCTCAAACTCGAAAGTAACCTCACCGGTTATGGTTCTGTGCTTCTCCTGCAGAAACTTGAGCAAGTTTCCGTTTGTGGTGCGGATAACTGGCACACGTTTGAGATGATTCTCGATAACAAACTTCCAGTCTGTGACCCGCTCTAACGTGGCTGCCTGTTTCTTCACGTAGCTCTCATAGAATGCCACAGGATTTTCTGACCAAGGCGTATAGCTGTTTCCGATCTTAGCAGTTCCAACAACCAAGTTCTGTCCAATAAGGCTCACATCTGCTTTTATGATGTCTTCAATGGAGCATTGGACTTCTGCACGGTCCATCCTGCAGCCCTTATGCAACAGAGAGATAATGCCGCCCACCTTTTCATACCAGACTTCGAGGCTCATGGAACCCAAAGTCGCGATGAAATTGAGCAACTCAATGTTCTGTAGCGCGTAACCGAATTTGATGTCAACCAGTCTCAAGCCTTTGCGGATAAACTGAATATCTCTGCTGCCGATGCCGCGAACCTTAATCAAGCTGGGGTTTACTGCAGGCTCAACATTCTCCGCAGTTATTATTTCAATCATATCGGGTGTTGCCGGCGTTTCTCCGTAGGATGCTTCGCTGATATAGGCGATTCCTGCTTCGTGCGCTCCGTATGGTTCACTCATTTCTTTTCATTCCTCCCTTTTTTCATGTAACTAGAACAGTTTCAAACAGCCAGGTTTTCAGAAGAAACTCGGTTCTCCAGATGACTGGCTTCACGTCAACCTGGTCTACATCCCTGTGAGAAACAACATCCACGTAGGTGATGCCCCTAACCGTAATCGTACATTCCACATAATCGCAGTAGATCACGGCAGGCGTGGATCCATCGCTTGGGTTCGTTGTTCTCACAAGAAGATACACGTAACCATCAGAGTCAACGAAATCCGCGAAGCCAGAAGTCAACGAAATCGTAATTGTCTCATCTGCTCCGCCTGTTCCAGACTCCGCATTTTCCCAAGCCTCAGAAGTGAAATTCCAAACCTTGATTGTAGCACCATTACCGCCAGGAGCGGTTCCGTAACCCTCAAACATTAACTCCAGCTTTGTGAGGACATCAGGTTTTGCTGCTATCTTGAACCTGAAAAGCAGCAACGCATATTCGAGGTTCACATCTGCAGATTTGGAGTGTCGATCATCGTCACTGTACCAGATTTTGTTATAGCCAACGCCTTCAATCTCACTCCACCCCTCGTCCTCCGGGTCTAATTCGCTGTCAGAGGCGACTTCATACGCCTTATGAGTGGTGCTGTCGGTACCAAGGTTCCAGAAAGTGTATTCCGTAATATTTGGTTTGGTTCTCTTCTCTCTGATGATCCGCTTTATCTCCTGCCGCATCTTATCGCGGATCCGCCTAGCCGACTGCACAGAACCCGACTTCTCAAGAACCCAAACATTTACCCGCGGAGAATCCACGGTTAAACGTTTGCTGGCTGAAAACCCGATCTTACGGTCTATGCTTCCGCTGAGACCCACCGTAACCTGAGCATCGTAGGTTTTTATGAGGGCCCTGTCAAACCATTCTTTGCTCACGTAAACAGTGCCTACTGACCCATCATCTTTAACTAGCTTCATGTTGTTGTCCAGAAGACGTACAAGCGTTGTCACCGAATCCTCCACATTCGGCATCAGCTGATCAGCCTCCTGCAAGACGCTTTCAGATACATGACGTCATTTTGAAACCGGTAGTCTCGAACTCCAAGAACAACATAGGGAATGGATTTGTGCACTACTTTGTCATGATGCTTCAAAGGAGCAAAAACGTAGAAGGTGACATAATCGTCTATAACATAGCCCGGTTCTAGAAGAATTTCTGTTGACTTTGTAGGGTTGACAATAGCTTTGATTTGAATTCCTTCAGCGTAAGACTCGGTTTCTCCAGGTATCACAGAATAGAAGGTGACTGTTTCGCCGTGAGCGTTCAGAATCTGCGTAAATTTGTTTGACACTGGAGAATACTGGAGAAGATATCTTCCCAGCCAACTAACCGTCACCACAGACTTCTTGTTTTCCACAGGCGAATAATCAGTGAATAGTGGCCCCCAATACATGAAAGAGTCTGAATGAAGCTCAATGATCTTCTTGACGTACTCATAAGAGATTCCCTCATGATTTTTGCGCAGCTGCAAAGCCAAAATTCCAGAGGTCACAGCATCATAATATTTGCAGTCCGGCTTCCTGTTGATTACATCCAAGTAGCCAGGCCAGCAGACCGCAGGCTGATAAGCAGGATAATCGATGGTCGGAGTTATTTCGTTGCAGTGCCGAAACACCTTCTCAACAGTTTCACTCCAACCCTCATAGAGATATAGAGAATGGAGGGCGTAACTGTAGTCATCATCAAAGATCAAGTTCTCAGGCGGCGTGCCAGGAGCCCTATGCCAAGCTCCGTCTCCACTAGGAGGAGGCTTATAGTAAAGCCACAGATCATTAATGCCTTGCCGATAGAAACTGAGAGAATCATCAATCATGGTCTGATACTTTGTTTCTTCCGTCCTTGTGTAGAGTTCCTTCAAGCCTATGATGCCGTAGAGGTCCACGACCCACATGTCTGGACCCCAATTATCATCAATGTCCACCCACTGGCAAAAGCCGCCATAATACCTGTCATGTACAGATGGAATAGGCGGATGCTGCATGCTGTAGAGATAGGTTCCCGCAGCCAACACAGCAGCATTATAGTATCCGATAGTTCCGGTTAGATCGTAAGCCTTCAAGAGAGCTGGAACTGCACGATGAGCATCAATCGAATAATAAAAGTCGCTTCCGTCCTTGCTTTGGAATCCACCGTAAGCCTTCTTTGTGTTGTTGGTGCATTGGATAGAGAGAAGATAGTCAGCCAACTCAACAATCTTGTTGTAGATATCTGTCTTGTCATCCGCGAACCTTGAATCAGAATAGCACTCAATTAAAAAGTCGATAGCATGTGCAGCAGGAGCTGGACCTCGATCCCACTCTGGGTCCACTCCAACGCCTGGAATATAATAGAAGTAGGGTGCATACTGCATAATAAAATCAAAATAATCTTCAAGAGCACCCATCAGGTTAGATCCTCCTCAGCGAAGAACCCTTCAGCCTCTCAATCAATTTCAGAACTCGTTGCTGCAGGAAAGCAGGCGAAGGACCTTCGACATTACCAGCAACTTCCTTGACGCTTAGGTCTCCGAGAGTGAAACTTGTGCCAGAAGATGAACCACCGGTAATATAGGCAAGACAGTAAAGTGCTGCAAGATCAGTTATGCAGGCAGCCTCAGCTTGACTGCAGTTCGTATAATCGATTTCCAGATCAGTTTCAAGCTCAACCTCAACCTCCGCATCCAAAATGAACTCGGTAACTTTAGCGTCTGAAATATCAGAACTCGACAAGTTAACGCGGTCTCTCACACGATCGGGCGATACAGACGCCAAAACAACCATCCCCTATTCTAGAAGATCCTCCACACCAGCGGCAACCTGCTTGGCTTTAGCTATAATCTGTTTAAGCTCCTCTTCCGAGACTTTGTCGTCCTCAGCAGCTTCAACAATATTTTTGAGAAGCCTTGCGAAGAGTCTAGCCCGCCTTAGCCATTTCCTATATTTTGCTCCCAGAAAGGCAGCTGCTATCGCCAAGACAGCGGTCGCCACTGCTGCAATCGAACCGATTTCCATGCTTTAAACTCTGAAAAAAGGCGGATTTAAGCTATTTTGGCGAAAAAAACCGTGTAAAAAAAACCGTGTAGAAATTACAGCGTCTAAATAACAGTGTTAAAAAAACTAGGTTAAAATTGCCAAAAGAGTTTTGCTAAGTCCAATGTTAATATGAAACATTGTAAAAATCGGATGATGACATTAGGTTGAATAGAGTTGGAACCAGAATTACTTCTCTCTAAGCCATTTAATGTAAGGAGAAAAGGGTCTAGACACATAACCTTTAGGAAGGGGAAGTGTTGATATGATTAAGAATGCCGTCCTGTGGTCTCTCATATTCCCGACAAAAAAATAAATTTGATGTTTTGGGGAATTAAACCTAGCGTTCTCCCATACTTGCTCAATGTTATCGGGGTTCTTTCTCATCCATTCATAGAACCCCCATTCAAGCACAGTTTGATCATGGCACTTTTTGGTTCGACATTCTGAACATCGGTATTTTACTTTCGGAAA
>Ga0315543_1004268_pt1 | contig 12080 bp, 13 predicted proteins | sample SalMarSW160210MG_2_FD_203098 | JGI IMG/M metagenome (GOLD analysis project Ga0315543, IMG submission 203098) | Salt marsh sediment microbial communities from the Plum Island Ecosystem LTER, Massachusetts, United States - Salt Marsh Sediment SW1601-210 ...
GAACGGCCGTCGCCGCGTATCGTGGGGGCGGCCTTCACCAGCTCGAGGAATGCCTGCTGGACGGCGTCCTCGGCCGCTCGCCGATCGTGGAGCATGCCGAACGCGAACGAAGCGAGCGCGCTCGCGGTGAGGCGGTAGACGGTGGCAAAGGCGTCCTCTCGACGTTCTCTGACTCCGGCTACCACCTCATCGAGTTCCGGGCAACCGCTCACGCGGCTGCCCGGTCGATGTTCTCAGAGCATGCTGGAGAGCTGACGCATATAGGCATGCCACCACGGGGGCAGGTCGTCGATTCGGGCGACGCCATCGTAGAGGCCCTCACCCGTCTCGTTGCCCGTGACGAGGGCGAGGCGGGCTCGGACAGCGAATCTCAGGCGCTCGACGAGGGCGGTGCCGAACGTGCTCACCACCTGTTCGCGGGCCTGTGCCTGTTCGCGGGCCTGTGCCTGTTCGCGGGCCTGCGCCTGTTGGCGGGCCTGCGCCTGTTGGCGGGCCTGCGCCTGTTGGCGGGCCTGCGCCTGCTGGCGTAGCTGGAGCTGGTCACCGGAGGAATCGCCCGGTGTCTCGCCGTCGACGACACAGTCGCGGTCCCGGGTCTGGTTCCGGTCCATCCCGCCGACGCCTTGCTGATTCCCTGATGCTTCGTCGGCGGGGCCGGACGCCGCACTCGTCGGGACTGCTATCACGCCGACCAGTAGCGCCACCGCCACGATGAGGGCTGTTCTCTTCATTGATCCTCCTGTGGGGCTCTTCGTCGGTAGAGACGCCGTCACAGGCGGCGATTCGACGCGATCGTTCCCGGCATCTCGAATGCCGGACGGCCGTAACCTGCGTGGCATGGCGCTGCAGGACGGTATGCGCGAAACGGCTATCCGCCAGGGATGTGCCGGATTCGGGGTGTGCAGCACGGATCCGTTCACCGAGGCCGCCGAGGAGATCAGGCGGCGCAAGGCCTCCGGGCTGAGCGGTGACCTGGCCTTCACGTACCGGAACCCGGCGCGTGCGACGGATATCCGGACTTCGTTCCCGTGGGCGAGATGGCTCGTCGTCGCGGCCTGGAGCTATCTCCCGGGAGCGGGTGATCCGGGTCCGCCGCAGCCCGGCACCGGTCGTGTCGCCCGCTTTGCCACCAGCGATCACTACCGCGGCCTTCGGCGGGCACTGACTGCGCTGCGCGATCGCCTGCACGACGAGGGACATCGGGCCGAGATCCTCGTCGACGACAACCGGCTCGTCGATCGGGCGGCCGCCGTGAGGGCCGGCGTCGGCTGGTGGGGCAAGAGCACCATGGTCCTCGACCCGCGGCATGGACCATGGCTCCTCCTCGGGAGCGTCGTGACCGACGCTCCTCTCACACCCACCGATCCCATGATCCGAGACTGCGGAACCTGCACGGCGTGTCTGACGGCGTGCCCCACCGGGGCCCTCGTCGCCCCGGGCGTGCTCGATGCTCGTCGCTGCCTGGCACATTGGTCGCAGGTCCCGGGCGTGATCCCGCGGGTCTTTCGACCGGCGATGGGGGACCGGATCTACGGCTGCGACGCCTGCCTCGACGCCTGCCCGCCCGGAAGGAAGCTGCTGGCTCGGGCCTCGATTCCCCGAGGACGAGTCGATCTCGTCGAGTTGTTGAGGTCGGACGATGCGACGCTGATGGGGGCATTCAGGCACTTCTACGTGCCGCAGCGGAACCCGAGGTACCTGCGCCGCAACCTCCTGGTCGCTCTCGGCAATGCCGGAGGCGAGGACGCTCCGGAAGTACTCGCCGGGTACCTGGACGATCCCGACTGGCTGCTCAGGGCCCACGCCGCTTGGGCCGTCGGCGTCGGCGGGGCAGCCGGAGCGACGCGACGTCTCGCCGTTGCCCGGCGGGGGGAGCGGCACCCGGCTGTCCGCCTGGAGATCGAGATGGCGATGGACGACACGGCGTCGGCCGGACGGCGTCTACGCTGACGGGGCATTGGGCCCAGCCGCGATCGCCTGGAGGTCTCATGGTCACCGTCTCCGCCGTCGCTCTCGCCGTCGGGCTGCTCGCCCTCCTGTCGTGGGTGGCGGCTTCGGTGATCGGCACCTCGGTGGAAGGCTGGTCCTGGCTGGATCCGGAGACCCGTTTTGGCGCAGCGGGACGGTCCGTCGTGGCCGGTCTGGTCGGTTTCGGCATGGGCGGGCTGTCCGCCTCCTATGCCGGATGGTCGCAGCTCGCCGCGTTGGCCGCAGCGCTGGTGGGCGCCGGAGGCGCTTGGGCCGTTGCTCATTTCCTCGGTCCTTCCGCCGCAGGTCGAGAAACCGAGTGATGCGCCTGGTCGCGGACGTCCACGGCGCGTCCTCGGCGCTGCGCCGAGTCGCCGTCGGGGCTCGGCCACTCCTCGTGCTCGGCGATCTCATCAACTTCATCGACTACCGCTCCTTTGAAGGCATCGTTGCCGATGTCTCGGGGAAGGAGTTCGTGACCGAGATGGTGCGGCTCCGCCGGGCGGAAGGCTTCGCGGCTGCCGGCCGTCTCTGGCATCGTGAGCAAGCGAGGCGCAAGGAGGAGTTGAGCTCCTGCTATGAGAGCGCGATCGAAGCTGCCTACATCGACGTGTGCGCCGCTCTCAAGGGAGCAGACGCCTACGTGACCTACGGCAACGTGGACCGCCCCGATCTGTTGGAGCGTCACCTCCCACCGGGGGTGGTGTTCGTCGAGGCGGGTGTGATCGACGTCGACGGGCTCACTGTCGGCATCGTCGGCGGGGGCCTGACGAGCATCGGCATACCTGGAGAGATCACGGAGGACGAGATGGCAGACCGTCTCAACGGCTTGGGACCGGTGGACGTTCTCTGCACCCATGTTCCCCCGGCGATCGGACCCTTGGCGCAGGACGTCATCGGCGGCCGGCAGAAGGGCTCGGCCGCGATCGTCGACTATCTCGAACGTGCCCGGCCCGGGTTTCACTACTTCGGTGACGTTCACCAGCCGCGAGCCACGTCATGGAGGGTCGGTGGCACTCTGTGCCGGAACCTTGGCTACTTTCGGGCTACCGGGCGGGGATTCGACCATGGCTGACAGGGTGGATCTCGAGGCGCTGGCCGATGGATACGAGCACAGGCCGGCGTCGGAGGCGGCGTTGCGTCGGCCCCGTCGGGCCGCCGCCGAGGCGGATCTAAGGCGCGGCGACTGGGCAGTCGACGTTGGGGGTGGAACGGGCGTACACGCCGCCGAGTGGGTCCGCTGCGGGTATCAGGCCGTCGTGGTCGATCCGAGCCGTGGAATGCTACGCCGGGCCGCAACGCGCCGCGGGGTGATCATCGTGGCGGGCCGCGCCCAAGCGCTGCCGTTCGCCTCGGAGACGGTTGGACTGGTCTACTTCCACCTCTCGATCCACTACGGGGATTGGGAGGTCGCCGTCGACGAGGCACTCCGGGTACTGCGCCCGGGAGGGGAGTGCTGGGTGTGGACGTTGGGAGCGGAGCACCGTCGAGATTCGTTCCTCACACGGTGGTTTCCTTCGGTGGCTTTCATCGACGCAGCGCGGTTCCCTGCTCCCGATGCCCTGGCGGAGCGCTTCGCGGCTGGGGGAGGAAACGTGACCCGAGAGCGCGAGATCGAAGTGAGAGAGCGGCCGGCCGGGGAATGGATCGAAGCAGTCGAATCCGGTTTCGTGAGCACCCTTCAGCTGCTCACGCCCGAGGAACTGCGCGCCGGCGTCGAGGAGTTCGAAGCGATCCACCCGGATCGTTCCACGATCGTGCGGTATCGGCTGCTCTTCGACGTGCTCCGCACGCGCAAGTGACCGCTACGCTTGCGGGAGCAACCGCGGCGACGAATGGATCGGAAATGGGCATGGAAGGGACCGTGCAGAGCATCGAGGTCTCGGCTCCAGGAGACAAGGTCTTCGAGATAGCGCTCGACCTCGATTCCTATCCCGAGTGGGCCACCGGCGTGAAACAGGTCGACGTCCTCGAAGAGGACGAACAGGGCCGTCCCACCAGGGTCGCTTTCATCACCGACGCCATGATCAAAGAGATCTCCTACGTGCTCCGCTACCGGTACGACCTCGACAACGGCTTCTCGTGGGACGCCGAGCCGGGCTCCGACATCAAAGCGATGGACGGCAGCTATCGCTTCAGCGAGCTCGACAACGGCGGGACCGAGGTGCTCTACGCCCTCCGGGTCGAGCCGGCGTTCACCGTTCCCGGTTTCCTTCGACGTCAGGCCGAGAAGCAGATCGTCTCCAGCGCCTTACGCGGACTGAAGAAGCGAGCCGAGAGCATGTGATGCGGGTCATCCTCATCACAGGCAAGGGCGGAGTGGGAAAGACGACGGTTGCTGCCGCGACTGCGGTGCGAGCCGCCGAGCTCGGCCACCGCACTCTCGTGATGTCGACCGACCAGGCGCATTCTCTCGGTGATGCTTTCCTGTGTGATCTCGGAGACCGTCCGACCGAGATCCTCCCCGGGCTCTCCGGGCAGCAGATCGACGCCCAGCAGCGCCTCGAGGACTCGTGGGGTGAGGTGCGCACGTATCTGACCGAGATCTTCGGCTGGTCCGGGCTCAAGGGAGTCGAGGCCGAGGAACTCACGGTGTTCCCCGGGATGGACGAGATCTTCTCCCTGGTCGCGGTGCGAGAGCATGCCCGCTCGGGTGAGTTCGACTGCATCGTGGTCGACTGCGCGCCGACGGCCGAGACGCTGCGACTCCTCAGCCTGCCGGAGGTGCTGTCGTGGTACATGGAGAAGCTGTTCCCCGTCGGCCGCCGCGTCGCCAAGGTGATGCGGCCCGTGGTCACCCGGGTGACGTCCATTCCCGTGGCGGACGACCGGGTGTTCTCGGCCGTGAGCCGCTTCTACGAGCGGCTCGACGGGATCCGCGAGATCCTCGGTGATCCGGAGGTGACGAGCGCCCGGCTCGTGATGAACCCGGAACGCATGGTCATCTCCGAGGCGCGCCGCACCTACACCTACCTCGGGCTCTTCGGCTATGCGGTCGATTCAGCCATTGTGAACCGGGTGCTGCCCGATGTCGTCGCCGATCCCTATTTCGATCGCTGGCGTGAGATCCAGCAGGAGCACCTCGATGTCATCGAGGAAGGCTTCGCCGACGTCGACGTGCGCCGGCTCAGACTGTTCGAAGAGGAGATGGTCGGACTGGATCGGCTCCGGCGAGTGGGCCAGGAGCTCTACGGCGATACCGATCCGGTCGACCGACTCTCCAAGGGGATGCCGTTCCGAGTCGAGGACGAGGGTGAGGACGTGGTGCTGGTGATGTCGGTGCCCTTTGCCGAGAAGGAGGACGTGGACGTGATGCGCCACGGCGACGAGTTGCTCATCACGGTGGGACCGTACCGGCGCTCGTTCGTGCTCCCCGACTCTCTCAAGCGCCGCCAAGTGCGCCGGGCCAGGTTTCGTGACGGGACGTTGCGGGTAACGTTCGGACTGGGGAGTTGAGGAGCGGCGATGGAAGAGCAGCCCGAGCTACGTGAGGCGGTGATGCTCGGGTTCCGGCGGGCGAGCCTGCACTGGATCCAGGCGGGCTACGAGCTGGTGGCCGGCCTCAGCGCCTTTCTCGACGAGGTCGCCAAGGTGCACCACGAGGAACAGTCGCACCAGGCGGGCGAATCCGGCTCGGATGACGAGGGGCTCACCCGTATCGAGCTGGAGTGAGGCCGTACCCTCGATCGCCCGGAGGCCGGCTCGGGCGCTCTGACGGTGCGAGCTGATACGCTGCCGCGGCGACGGAAGACGCCGCGGCGACGGAAGGCGCAGACATGACCACCACCATCGGGATCGACCTCGGCGGCACGAAGCTGCTGGCCGTACGTCTCGAAGATGGCGAGGTGGTGGCGCGTGAGCATTTCACGACGCCGGGAGAAGCCACGGAATTGGTGAGCGGGGCGCTGGCGGCGATCCGGGAAGTCTGGGGGAACGGCGTTGACGCCGTCGGCGCCGGGGTGGCCGGCCTGGTGCAGTATCCCGAGGGAGTCTTCGTGTGGGGCCCTCACGTCGCCGGAACGTCCGTGCGTCTGCGATCGGAGCTGGAGGCGGAGCTGGAGGTGCCGGTCGTCGTGGACAACGACGCCAACACGGCTGCCTGGGCGGAGTTGCAGCGAGGCGCCGCGGTGGGCTGCGACGACATGCTGCTGGTGACCTTGGGGTCGGGCATCGGGGGCGCCATCGTCATCGACGGCCGGGTCCATCGTGGTTCGACGTTCGCCGGGGAATGGGGCCACATGCTCTATCAGGAGCACGGTCTGCTGTGCGACTGTGGCAAGCAGGGATGCTGGGAGACCGTGGCGTCGGGCCCCGCCCTGGTGCGTCTGGCACGGGAGTTCATCACGCTCAACCCGGACGGGCAGCTGGCGCATCGCCTCCGTGACGAGGCGCTCACCGGAGAGGCGATCACCCGAGCCGCCGACGCCGGCGACGAGTCGGCTCGCGGTCTCGTCGCCCAGGTGGGAGCGGCACTGGGGCGTGGCCTGTGCAGCCTCATCGCCATCCTCGATCCGCAGATGATCGTCGTGGGAGGAGGGCTCGGATCGATCGGCGAATCTTTGCTCGGGCCGGCAAGGAGAGTGGCCGCCGATGCGCTGCACGGCGGGGCGCACCGGACGCTGCCTCCGATCCTGGTGGCGGAGTTGGGTCCGGAGGCGGGAGCGATCGGCGCCGCCCTGCTCGCCGAGGATCGTGTGAGAGGTCGTCTCGTCCTCGACTGAGCGAGGCCGGTGACTGCGGTACTCTTGTAGTCGGAGGTCACCGTGAGTACGACGAGCAACATCCCACCGGTTCCTGAACCCGCCGCAGACGGGCATCGTCTCGACACCCGGGCTGCCATGGATGCCCGATCGCGGGCAGACATTGTCAGAGAAGGCGTCATGCTCCTGCCCAATCTCGGCAAGCTGCTGTTTCGCCTCATGCGCGATCCGCGAGTGCCCCGCCGCCGCAAGATCGTCATGGGGATCGCCGTGCTCTACCCCCTCGTGCCCATGGATCTGATCCCCGACTCGATTCCGGTTCTCGGGCAGCTCGATGATGTCCTGGTGCTGGCGTTCGGCATCAAGTACCTTCTCGACGGAGCGCCGGCGGAAGTGATCGCACGGCACTGGGATGGCACCGATGACGCCCTCGACGTGGTGGCGGCGCTGGTCGAGTGGGGAGCCGACATGGTGCCGGGGCCGGTTCGCAGGCTGGCGGGACGATGAGCGCCGGGAGGGCGGTTCTCGGACTCGGCCTGATTGCCGCCGGAGTGCTGTACGTGCTCGACAACGCCGGAACCCTCGATGCCGGCGAGACCATCGGCCGCTGGTGGCCGCTGGTGATCATCGCGCTCGGCCTGCTGCAACTCCTGATCGACCGTCACACCTGGCTCGGTTCGACGATCCTCATCACGATTGGCCTGGTCCTACTCGGGACCCGCCAGGGATGGCTCGGCGGTTCGGCCTGGTCGCTCGTATTCGCCGCTCTCCTCGTTGTCCTCGGGATTCGCCTGCTCACTGTGGGACGAGGCCACGACAGCGAGCCTTCCGGTATCGCCGCTGTTCCCGTCACCGCTGACGAGAGAGCCCGTGTCGACGCGGTGGCGGTGTTCTCGAGTCGCCGTGTCGGCAGTGCTTCTGCCGCATTCACCGGCGGCGACGTCACCGCGGTGCTCGGTAGCCTGGATGTCGACCTCACCGAGGCGACGCTGGCACCGGGCGCTCGCATCGTCGCCACCGTGATCCTGGGCGGAGTCAACGTGCTGGTGCCACAGGGCTGGAGTGTCGACATCTCCGGCACGCCGATCCTGGGCGGGTGGGACAACACGACTCGACGCGACGCCGTGGGTCCCGACGCCCCGGTGTTGGAGATCAGCGCCGTCACCATTCTGGGCGGGCTGGAGGTGCGGCACATCGAGCGTTGGTCGTGAGCGAAGCCGCCATCGTCTGCAGAGTGGCCGGCGCGCACTAGCCTCCGGCCCGCGAGGAGGATTCCATGGATTTTCGCCGAATCGGCAACCTGCCCCCATACGTGTTCGCCCAGGTCGATCGCCTCAAACTCGAGGCGCGGCGAGCCGGTGAGGACATCGTCGATCTCGGGTTCGGCAATCCGAACATTCCGACAGCCGACGTCGTCGTCGACAAGCTCATCGAGGCCGCCCGCAATGGGCGCAACCACCGCTACTCGTCGTCACGGGGCATTCCCAACCTGCGCAAGGCGATCGCCGACCGCTACCGGCGCCGCTTCGGCGTTGAGATCGACCCCGAGACGGAGGCGATCACCACCATCGGCGCCAAGGAGGGCCTGGCGCATCTGATGTGGGCGCTCGTGCAGCCCGGAGACGTTGCGCTCGTCCCGGAACCGTCATACCCGATCCACATCTACGCGGCGGCGCTGGCGGGGGCAGAGGTGCGCCGGGTGCAGGTGGCGCCGGATTCCGACTACTTCGCCAGGCTCAACGAGTCGTTCCTCGATTCGTGGCCGCGGCCGCGGGTCGTCGTGGTGTCCTTTCCCCACAACCCGACCACGATGACCGTCGAATACGAGTTCTTCGAGCGCCTCGTCGGTTTCGCCAAGGAGCACTCGGTGATGCTGGTGCATGATTTTGCTTACGCCGACATCACCTTCGACGGCTACGAGGCGCCCAGCCTGCTTCAGGTTCCGGGGGCCAAGGACGTCGGCGTCGAGCTGTACACCCTCACCAAGAGCCACTCGATGGCCGGCTGGCGGGTCGGATTCGTCGTCGGCAACCCCGAGATGGTGGAGGCGCTCGCCAAGCTCAAGTCCTACCTCGACTACGGGACGTTCCAGCCGATCCAGATCGCCTCGATCGTGGCGCTCAATGAAGGGGACGAGCACGTCGGCCGTGTGCAGGAGATCTACCGCAAGCGGCGGGACACCCTCGTCGACGGCCTCAACCGCGCCGGATGGGAGGTGCCGAAGCCGTTGGGCACCATGTTCGTGTGGGCTTCTATCCCCGAGGAGTACCGGTCGATGGGCTCAATCGACTTCGCCGTGCGTCTGCTGGAGGAGGCGAAGGTTGCCGTCAGTCCCGGCATCGGCTTCGGCCCCAGCGGCGAGGGCCATGTGCGCTTCGCACTCGTGGAGAACGACCATCGCATCTCCCAAGCGGTGCGGGGGATTCGCAGGACGCTCAGCGGATCCTGAGCGGCGACGCCGCTGTCCCACGGTAGCTTCCACCCGACATCGCCGGTGAATGTCTCAGCCGTCCTCTAGGAACGAGCGCTCCGCCGCCGCCTCACGGTCACCAGGGCGGTGCCGGAGAGCACGGCGGCGGCCACCACTGCGATGATGGCGACGACGGGCATCGTTCGGCCCGACGGCTCGTCGCCGGTCGGGGCATCGGCCACGGTGATCACGGGCAGCTCGATGGCATCGGTGGCGCCTTCCGCCACCGGCTCCACCAAGACCGGCATTGGTCCCACGGTCATGTTCGGACCGGGCGCCTCGGTGGTTTCCCCCGAGAGGTGGTGGACGCGGGCCCCGTCCCAGGTCGTGGGAAGGGTGAGCGTCTCGGTATCGCTCGTACTCCATACGATCCAGGCCGCCGCCGCGCCGGTTCGCTCCAGCTCGATCGACCACAGGGGCCCGGACACGGCGCCGCCGACCATGTGGGCTCCGGTGAGCCACTCGGCCGTCTGGCGGTAAGCGATTCCGGCAGGCGTGATGCCGGCGTAGTCGTCGGGCGTCTCCGACTCGCTGAGGGCGACGAAGCGGCGGCTGCGGTCCTCGTAGATGTCCCAGGCGTACCAGTTGAAGTTCTCGACGCCCGATGCCCATTGCACGATCAGGGCGCGAGCGGTCGCGCCGGACGCGGTGTCGTCGTCGAGCACCATGCCCAGGTCGTAGGCGACCGCTCCCTCGGTGTTCCACAGCGGGGCGTCGCCCATGCCGTGGGCGGCGGCGGCGTCCCGATAGCCGACGATGAGCGGCACGCTGTCCTCGGGGCGCAGCGACGGGTACTCGTGGAAGGCGAGGACGTCCACGTACTCCCCGCCGCCGGAGGCGAGGAACTCCTCGAACCGGTTCACGGTGGTGAAGTCGGGGGCGATCACGACGTTGCCGGGGTCGGTGGCCCGCAGCTCCTCGGAGGCGATCCGGGTCAGCTCGACGAGCTCGTCCATGGATCCCTGCCAGAAACGCGAGATGTTGGCCTCGTTCCAGATCTCCCAGTGGGTGATGCGGCCCCGGAACCGCTCCGCCACCGCCCGCACGTAGCGGCGCCAGTCGTCGCGGTCGCCGGGGGGCAGGGTGCGGTCGGGGCCGGCCCACTCCGGGGTCATCCCGAGGGTGTAGATGACCCGGGCCTCGGGGTCGTGCTCCTCGGCGTAGGTCACATAGCGCTCGATCCGCCGCGCCGGCCCCTCCCAGCCGGCCGGGTCGGCGAGCATGCCAGGCTCCGGCTCGATCCGGGCCCAGTTGGTGCCGGTGTCCCAGAGGCGGAGGGTGCCGAAACCGACCGGGGGCCACGTCTCGTGCACTCCGAGCTTGTTGACGTGCATCCCGAAGTACTGGTGGGGGATCGGTTCCAGGTTGACGACGGGGTCGCTCAGCACGTCGCCGGTGACGTCGTACAGCTCTGCATCGTCGAGATAGAGAGTGCCGGGGCTCTCGATGCTGACGGCCACCCGGCCCTCAGTGATCTCTGGCGTCTCGTCATCGTCGTCACCGAAGCCGCCGCGGATGACCACGTGCTGCCACTCCGGGCCGAGCTGCACGGTGCGGCGGGCCCCGGCCTCGTAGTCGGGGTCGCGGCTCTGCAGCAGGAAGACCGCCTGCATCTCGGTGTCGGCGCGTATCCAGATGCTCGCCTCGTAGGCGTGACCGGCATCGAAGTCGTACTCCTGGGCGAACAGTGTGCCGCCGGCGCCGAGGTCGGAGACCTGGATCCGCTGGGCTCGGTCGCCACCGTGAACCGGATCGTCGGACGCCGTGCAATCGGCGACCGCCCCATCCCAGGTGTTCTCGTACCAGTCGGACGCGACGTGCCCGCCGTGTTCGAAGTCGGGATTGCCGAGGAGCTGAGGTGAGGCGGCGCCCTCGGCTGCACCGAAGAGCGGGGCGAGCAGCAGGAGGGGGAGGAGGATTCGGATCACGCGTTTTCCACCTTGCCGGCCGGATCGCCGCCGTGTCTGCGGGATCGGAGGGGCCGTTCTGCCGGATGAGGTTCCCGATCGTACAATGCCGCCATGGCGTTTCCCGACGGCATCGCCGACTTCCGATCCGATACCGTGACGCGGCCGACCAACGAGATGCGGCAGGCGATGGCCGCCGCCGCCGTGGGTGACGACGTCTACGGCGAGGACCCGACCGTCAACGCCCTGGAGGAGGAGGCCGGCACGCTCCTCGGCAAGGAGGCGGCGGTCTTCGTGCCCAGCGGCACCATGGGCAACCAGCTCGCCCTCGCGATCCAGACCCGGCCGGGGGACGAGGTGATCTGCGCCGAGTCGGCACACATCCGCAACTACGAGCACGGCGCCGCCGGCGCTCTGTGGGGTGTGTCGATGCGCCCCGTGTCCACCTGCAACGGCGAGATGACCACGGCCCAGATCGGTGCCGTGATCGAGGCGGCGTCGTATCACATGCCTCGAGTCACCCTGCTCGCTTGGGAGAACACCCACAATGTCTCGGGTGGCACCGTCGTGCCGATCGAGATGATGGAGGCCGGCTCGGACGTGGCCCGAGAGCACGGCTTGGCGGTGCACCTCGACGGGGCCCGCATCTGGAACGCGGTCATCGCCTCGGGCGTCCCGGCTACCCGGTACGCGGCAACCGCCGACACCGTGATGTTCTGTTTCTCCAAGGGATTGGGAGGGCCGGTGGGATCGGTGCTCGCCGGGACCGGTGACGCGGTCGCCGCCGCCCGGTCGTGGCGGGCCCGCCTCGGAGGCGCCATGCGCCAGGCGGGAATCATCGCCGCCGGAGCGGCCGTTGCGCTGCACGATCGGGAGCGTCTCATCGCCGATCACGCTCTGGCGCGGGAACTCGGGGCCGGTCTGGCGAAGCGTTTCCCCGATGCGGTGGGCACCGTCGAAACGAACATGGTGGTGGTCGACGAGGACGGGCTGCCCTGGGCGGCCTCCATGTTCCAGCAGGCGCTGAGCGCCGAG
>Ga0315543_1004269_pt1 | contig 12067 bp, 10 predicted proteins | sample SalMarSW160210MG_2_FD_203098 | JGI IMG/M metagenome (GOLD analysis project Ga0315543, IMG submission 203098) | Salt marsh sediment microbial communities from the Plum Island Ecosystem LTER, Massachusetts, United States - Salt Marsh Sediment SW1601-210 ...
AACCGTCAAGAAAACCGAGTTTAAGAAAGTAGGCTTTGAAAAATCGCCACAATCCGTGAAAATAGATCTCAAAGACGGATACTTTTTTACCCATTTTAAAATACTCATTTGCCGCGATGGTTGTAAACCGGTTGAGTTTATCGACATGGGAGTCGTAGGAGTCAATTACCCAGTGGAGAAGGTCTCCTTTTAAAAACCGGGTGGTGGATTCATTGTAGATGATGAACCGATCGTGCGGATTGATCCCACTCCATTCCCCTTTTCTCCGGTCAAACAGGCGGATCTTCCTGTCAGGATACCAGTTTGAATGTTTTATCCACTGGCCACAGTAATTATTGAACCGGTTGAATGAATAGGCATCATGAGTCCAGTTTTTTTTCACCTCCAGTATCGATTCTTTCAATGTTTCTGAAATGGCTTCATCAGCATCAATGGAGAGAATATGATCAAATGTTGCCTGAGCCGTAGCCCAATTTTTCTGTTGTTTGTACCCCTCAAAAGGATGTTGTAAAAAGGTGATATGATACTGCTTACAGATCTCTTCAGTCCCGTCGGTTGAATATGAATCAACCACTATAATTTCATCTGCAATTTCCTGAGTGGATTCAATGCACCGGCGAATGGTGTTTTCAACGTTCAGTGTGATGATTATTACCGAGATTTCAGGCATGACTCAGAATGAAAATAGTTGTTCCTTCCTCAAGCTTATAAAACTGATACCATAAAGGCAGAAGCCAGGAACAGATCCTCATTTCACCGGAACATTGTGTTCAGATCCATGAGTTATTTGATTGGTAAAGATAAATGTTTTCAAAATTAACAGCTATTTCATAGTAATTATTATTTGACGATGTATAATTTTGTCCACAACATTAAAACTCATGAATGTTAATAATCCACGAATAAAAAATGCAATTAGCTGTTTTCTTATTAGCGGGCAGGGGAAGTCGGCTGGGTGATCACTGCGCTGAGATGCCCAAATGCTTAATCACGGTGAATGGAGAGCCGATTTTGCACCGGATGCTTGATCAGTTGGATGAGAAAAAAGTTAAACGAGCTGTTCTGGTTGTAGGTTATCTGTGGGAAGAGATCAAAAAATCGGTAGGAGAAAAATGGAAAGGGATAGACATTAAATATGTAGTTAACGAAGACTGGGAGAGCACCAATAACATTGTTTCCCTATACCGGGCAAAGCATCACATAAAGGAGGGATTTTATCTCATTGAAGGCGATATCGTGGTGGGAGATGGAGGACTTGACCTGTTTTCGGGGAACGAAAACCAGATGGCATTGAGCCGGTTTCAACCTTTTATGGATGGTACGGTTGTAACGATAGGCAATAATGGGGTGGAGAAGATCTATCTTAAAACTACAGCCGGTCGTCCTGCGAATCCGGGCCTGCTGTATAAAACGGTCAACATTTATACCCTGACACATCACGATTTTCAAGCCATTATTCTCGACGAGTTAGCCAGAATAATTGAGAGCGGTGAAACAAATGTCTATTATGAACAGGCATTTGCCAATCTGGTAAATTCCGGGTTACTCCGGTTTTCAATCGTTGATTTTTCAGAAATACGGTGGGCTGAGGTGGATAACGTTGATGATCTGCGCCTGGCAGAACAACTCTTCAGGTAACCATTACAATATCTCTCGTACACTGAGATCACTGGTACGGTAATCCCATTCCTTAACCGGAATTTTCCAATCTTTACCGTAATGGCATTCCAGGTATCCGATATAATCTTCAGGAACAGAAAAACGTTTTCCTTCGAATTCGACTTGAGTAAGGTGATCATAAAACCGTTCAGGTACGGATTTCAATACCGGCGCTTTGATGCCTACGGTCCAGTAATATTCTTTTCCAATCTTCTTTTTCAGAAAGAGATCAACAACAACATCTTTTCTAAAAAAGTTCCACAGAGAGACATGCTTGATCTTTATGATCCGTATTTCGCCCCGTTTGAAATACTTAAGGTCTCGTTTGTAATGCTTAACCCTGACAATATACCCGAGAAACCAGACTTTCCAAAGTGACCGTTGCAGTCGTTTCATATACTGACGGGTAATGGTGATATCAACATCATTATCCCAGGGCAGCAATCTGTTTTCGCGGACAATTCCCAGGAGGGTTCCGGCTTCAAGAATATAGGGGATCTGATTTTTTTCAAGAACCCGGGTAATTTTTTTCAGCATCTTAACGCCAATTACACCATACTTTCCTTCCAATGTAGTTCGTCCTGCCATTTTGAGAATGGATTAAACAGAGACCCCATATTCCCTCAGCGCATCGTTGAGGGATGTTTTACGGTCTGTGGAGGCTTTTCTCTTGCCAATGATCAGTGCGCAGGATACCTGGAATTCTCCTGCCTTGAATTTTTTTATGCGCGATCCGGGAATGACGACCGATCTTTCCGGAATAAACCGTTCATATTCAACCGGTTTTTCGCCGGTTACATCGATGATTTTTGTTGATTGAGTGAGGACAACATTAGCACCAAGAACAGATTCACGCTCCACCCTGATCCCTTCAACAACGATACATCTCGAGCCGATGAAGCAATCATCCTCGATGATCACCGGTGCTGCCTGTATCGGTTCCAGTACACCTCCTATTCCGACCCCGCCGCTCAGGTGAACGTTTTTCCCGATTTGAGCACATGAACCGACGGTTGCCCAGGTATCGATCAGGGTTCCTGAATCGATGTATGCTCCGATGTTGACAAAGGAGGGCATCATGATCACTCCTTTAGCCAGATAGGACCCATACCGGGCAAGGGCATGGGGAACAACCCGTACACCAAGATCGGCATACCCTTTCTTTAATGGGATCTTATCGTGAAATTCAAGGGGTGCCAGGTCGATGGTTTCCATTTTCTGGATCAGGAAATAGAGGATAACCCCTTTCTTCACCCATTCATGAACAACCCAATCCCCATTAACCGATGAGGCAACCCTTACCTTGCCTTGATCCAAAAGATCAATAAGTTTCCTGATAGCATCCTGTACCAGAGATTCTTGCAATAACTCCCTTTCTTCCCAGGCTTGCTCAATTCGGTTCCTGATCTGCTCCACCGTTCATGATGTTTAAGATGACGTGATAAAAATACACGGAATTTGGCATTTATTACAAAAATTCGATGATAAAACCAGGAAAGGTGAAGATTTCTTATATTTACCTTTTCTTTCATAAACCTTAAAATCGAACCTATTATGAATCATCAATTCTTAACGTTACGTTTTTCTCTTTTTCTAGTTATCGTTTTTTTGGGGCAAATAACGGTTCAAGGCCAGACCGATTTGACCTATCAGGTCCCACCAAAAGAGATTGTGGATATTGTTGATGCCCCTCCCACACCCTCTATTGTATTCAGTCATGATTATGATATGCTGGCTATTCTCGACAGAGCCAGTTTGCCATCCATTGAAGATCTTGCAAATCCTGAATTACGGATCGGGGGAACACGAATTGATCCTGTGACCAATGGGCGAAGCCGGTCTCGTTATTATACGGGTATTACCATTAAAAATAGTGACGGCTCCGGTGAATTCCTGTTGAAAGGACTGCCACAAAAACCGAAAATCGGGAATTTTTCCTGGTCCCCGGATAATCAGCATATTGCCTTCACGTTGATTACAACAGGGGGAATTGAACTCTGGCTTTCATCAACTCCTGATTGGCAAGCCAAGAAATTGACGGATTACAAGCTGAACCAGACAATGCTTTACCGGTTTCTTTGGCTCCCCGATAGCAAAGGAATTATTACCGGCATTGTTGTTCCGGAAAGAGGAGATCCACCGGTTAAATCACCTGTACCGGAAGGTCCGGTTGTTCAGGAGACGGTTGGTAAAATGGCTGCAGTCCGAACATACCAGGACCTGTTGGAAAACCGGTATGACGAAGAAATTTTTGAGTATTATACCATTTCACAATTGATAAGAATCGGTTTGGATGGAGAGGCCGTTTCTATCGGTGACCCCGGAATGTATGCCAGCGTAAGTGCTTCTCCGGATGGAACCTATATTCTGGTGGAACAGATTAAAAAGCCCTTCTCTTATCTCGTACCTTATTACCGCTTCCCTCAAACGGTTGAAATATGGGATATGCAAGGCAATTTGGTACATCAGTTAGCCAACATTCCGTTAACGGAAGACATTCCAAAAGGATTTGATGCTGTACAGACAGGCCCCCGGTATTTTAGCTGGCGGTCTGACGTCCCCGCTACGGTATGTTGGGTGGAGGCTCAGGATGATGGTGATCCCAAAAAAGAAGTAGAAATAAGGGATAAGGTGTTTTTCCTTGAAGCACCCTTTTCAGGAGAACCTATGGAATTATTGACCACAAAACTGCGGTATTCAGGAATAACCTGGGGAAATGATAACTTTGCCCTGGTGACCGAGCATTGGAGGGAAACCAGACAAATAATCACCAGTTCCTTTGATCCGGCCTCTCCTCAGATGACAAAAAAAGTAATTTTTGATCGCTCATCGGAAGACCGATATAACGATCCCGGTTCTTTTGTCACAATTGAAAACGAGTATGGCCGGAATGTACTCCTGTTTACCGATAAGGGTAAATCGCTCTACCTTTCAGGACGCGGTGCTTCTCCGGAAGGAAACCGTCCATTCCTTGACAAATATATCATTTCAACAGGGGGAACTACCAGGCTCTGGAGATCAGAAGCCCCATACTATGAATCCTTCGAAGAATTCATTGATGAGAAGAAGGGGATTGTCCTCACGAATCGCCAGTCTGTAACCGAACCGCCCAATTATTTCCTGAGAAATCTCAGAAATAATAAATTAACCCGGATAACCCATATGGAACATCCATACCCTCAGTTGAAAGATGTAAAAAAGGAACTGGTTAAATACGAGAGGAAAGATGGTGTACAACTAACCTTTGAGTTGTATTTACCTGCAGGATATACCCCTGAGGATGGTCCTCTTCCTACACTGCTTTGGGCCTATCCGCGTGAATATAAGAGTGCTGCAAGTGCCGGACAGGTAAGCAGCTCTCCCTATACATTTACTTACGTCAGTTCAACTTCGGCTCTCCTGTTTGTTACACAGGGGTATGCAATTCTTAACAATGCAGCTTTTCCGATCGTTGGAGAGGGTGATGAGGAGCCCAATGATACATTTATTGAGCAGCTTGTAGCCAATGCTGCTGCTGCTATCAACAAAGCGGTAGAAATGGGCGTCACGGATCGGGAAAGGGTTGCTGTTGGTGGTCACTCATACGGTGCATTTATGACCGCAAATTTACTGGCACATTCCGACCTGTTTGCTGCCGGAATTGCCAGGAGCGGAGCCTATAACCGGACGCTTACCCCATTCGGATTCCAGGCTGAACCGCGAACCTATTGGGAAGCCCCTGACATTTATTATAACATGTCACCCTTCATGCATTCCGATCAGGTGAAAACCCCCATTTTATTGATACATGGTATCGCCGATAATAACTCGGGAACATTTCCAATCCAGAGTGAGCGGTTTTACAGCGCCCTGAAAGGACACGGTGCCACTGCAAGACTGGTTATGCTGCCTAATGAAAGCCATGGTTACCAGGCAAGAGAGTCCGTATTGCATATGTTATGGGAAACATATCAATGGCTTGAAAAGTACGTAAAGAATAAAGAATAAGTTAATCCTGGGAGGTGCCGTCGAAGTTGAAGAGGTTCTATTTTAATTTTTCTGGCACCTTCCCATTTTACTGTTTCAACCGTTTTCAATATTGCTTATGAAGCTGCAATTTCCTGCCCTGAAAGATGTGGAACGGGCGCGTCAGAGAATTCAACCTTATATCAACCTGACACCTGTACTGACAAGCCGGAGTATTAACAGGATCACCGGGTCAGAAATATTCTTTAAATGTGAGAATTTCCAGAAGGTAGGTGCATTCAAATTTCGGGGTGCAACCAATGCTATATTCTCCCTGTCTGATGCTGAAGCGGCCCGTGGAGTTGCTACTCATTCATCCGGGAACCATGCTGCTGCGCTGGCACTGGCAGCGAAATTGAGGGGGATCAAATCCTATATTGTGATGCCGGATAGCTCACCAAACATCAAGAAGCTGGCAGTGAAAGGATACGGTGCAGAGATCACCTATTGTAAATCCACACTCGAATCGAGAGAAGAGACGTTACAGCGGGTGGTAGAAAAAACAGATGCTCTGTTTATCCACCCCTTTAATGATGTTCGTGTGATCAGCGGTCAGGGCACCGCTTCATTGGAGTTGCTGGAGGTGGTGGATGACCTCGATTATATCATTGCCCCGGTCGGCGGGGGGGGAATGATCTGCGGAACAGCTACCGTTATTCATGAGAAAAAACCACAGATAAGGGTTATTGCAGCCGAACCTGAAAATGCGGATGATGCATACCGGTCATTCAAAACAGGGACCCTGCATCCCTCTGTCAATCCCAATACCATTGCTGATGGATTGCTTACATCACTCAGCCCCTTAACCTTCGGGATAATCCGTGAGAAGGTTCATGATATCATCACTGCCTCTGAGGATCAGATCGTTGAAGCGATGAGAATGATCTGGGAACGCATGAAGATCATTATTGAGCCATCCTCGGCAGTCGCACTTGCCATCGTGTTGAGCAATAGAGAGAGGTTTAAAAATAAACGGTTGGGAATAATGCTCACCGGTGGGAACGTAGACCTTGACCACCTGCCTTTTTAAATGCCAAATCTGCAACTTACCGGAAAGTGGTCCGAATAATCAACACGTACCGTTTCAAATCCTCCGGATTGCAGATTTCGACTGTGTAATATGTAATCAATCCGGTAAGATGGGAACATTCCGGAATAAGTATTACCAATGCCCAATCCCGATTCAATGAATGCATCCACCAGATCTCCCTTGATCTTATGGTAAGTGTAGGAAACCGGTGTATCATTGAAATCACCGCATACAATAACCGGCCAGGGCGATTCACGGATGTGACCGGACAGGATTTCGGCCTGGTGAGCCCTTTTGCGGAAAGCATATATCAACCGGGAGGAAATGTCTTTGATTTCATTCATTGTCTCGTCCTCCCCCGAATTTAGCATCTTCATCAGGTCATACTCTCTCTTCCGCAATCGGATGGACTGCAAATGGGTATTGTATATCCGTATGGTATCGTTGTGAATTTTCAGGTCGGTGAAGATCGCCAGGTTGTGTGTGCCGGGAAACCTGAGTTCACCCCTGTTGACAATCGGGAAAACACTCAGGGTGGCAATCCCATACTTACCGCTTAAACTACTGCCAATTGCATAGGCAATATGCGAATAACAATATGTTCCGGTTCCATCCTTGCGGGAAAGGGAGGAAATTTCCCCCTCCACCGGTGTATATATTTCCTGAAGACAGAGAATCCCGGGATCGGTATCTGCGATCAGGTCGAAAATCATCTCCCCTGCAGCTGGATTATCGGACCATCGATAGAAATTAAACAAACGCACGTTATAGGAGAGAAATGCAATGGACTCCTGCCGGACAAGTGTGTCTCCATGGATAGTATCATTGCTACGTTCAAAAGAATCTCTCTTCTCAAAAACGGGAATTTGAATAAAATTCCGGATGTGCCCGGATCCCAGAAGTATGGTCAAAAGAGAAATTAAAACGAATTTATTCTTCCGGAAGATCCACAGGATAACCATCAACAGATTGAGGAGTAACAGGATGGGGTAAGCCAGACCGACAAAAGCAAGCAGCCAGAAATCCTCCGGACTGATATATACAGAAAGATATGCCAGTAAAAGAGATCCTGCAATAACACAATTCAGGAGGAGTAGCGTTTTTTTTACTGCTTTTTTCAAATGATACGAAATGGTACAAGACTAATTTACGAAACGTTGAGGGAAAAGGGATTTAACAGGGGATAATTTTTATGAACGGTAATATTAACAGGGTAAGTGGCACTTTTTGGAGTAGGAGAGGGATTATTTACCCGAAAGGGGCCTATTTATTACTGGCTTTGAAGAGTGTCTCTTTCTCATCTTTGGTCAGGCTCTCATACCCTCCCTTTGAGATTTTATCCAGTATCCGGTTTATCTCTTCCTGTTCCTGTGCCTTTTTCTCGTTGTATTCATAGTCGGTGGTGGATTTCTTATGAGTCACTTTCATTTTTTCCCTTGGTTTGAGAAGCGTGACAACCTGATAGATTAACCGGTTGATCCATTTTCCGATATCTTTCCCTTTACGGAACTGGCTGGTATAAATGAATCCCAGGATAGCACCACCAATGTGTGCAATTTTCCCTCCGGTATTGGTGGAAAAGTCAAGCACTGATGTGACAACAAAGATGATAATCCCGATGTATTTTATTTTGACGGGACCAATAAACATAAGTAATAGCGATTACTACTGCGATCACAGATGCAGAAGCGCCCAGTGCCACCGATTCCGTAACCACACTTTTAAATACAGGAAACAGATTGAACGATATGATGTATAGAATAGCTCCGGTAATTCCCCCCAGAAGATATACACTGACCAGTTTTTTCTGATCCAGGTATTCCAGAAAAATCCTTCCAAACCAAAATAACCAGAGCATGTTGAACAGGATATGAAGGAAACCTTCGTGCAGGAACATGTACGTAAGCAGGGTCCATGGTTTTCTTATCAGATCAGGGAAGTAAGCAGGAACGGCAAACCAGCGAAGCAATGATTCGAAACCCTGTGGCGTGTTAAAGAGGATAAAGAATATCTGAGCGATCTTTACCGCAAGAAAAACGCCAAGATTCAGGTATATCAGTTTTGTGAGTGTACTCCCTTCTTTGAAGGATACCTTTATTTCATCAATCAGGTTCATCTTCTCATGCTAATAGAACTTTCCACGATCTCTTTTCCAAAACTGGATAAGCAGGAATCCGAACAACATACCTCCCAAATGAGCGAAATGTGCGATGTTACTGCCCGGCTGTGTGAAGGCTAACCACAGTTCAATGCCCCCATAAATGAGAACAAAATATTTTGCCCTTATGGGGATTGGAGGGAACAGTAGCATCAATTGGGTATTCGGGAACAGCATACCAAACGCCAGCAATATTCCAAAAACTGCTCCGGAAGCTCCCACTGTTCTTACATTCAACAGTATGTTCATTTGTCCCATCTGTGGGTCGACAAAGTTTTGATTTTGGCTGAATATCCGGTAGCCTTCAGAAAGAACCATCTCCAATTGCTCCTGGCTCATTTGCGCTTCAAGCGATTTATACTGAATGTACAGAACCGTCATATGAACGAGTGCAGCCCCCAAACCTGTAATCATGTAGTAGATGAAGAATCTCCTGGGTCCCCAGACACTTTCCAGAACCCGCCCAAACATCCAAAGGGCAAACATGTTGAAGAATATGTGCATGATTCCGCCGTGCATGAACATATGGGTCACGAACTGGTAGGGCCTGAAATATTCTGATTTGATGTGGAATAGTGCCAGGTAGCGTGACAGGTCAAACCCAAATGTTCCCTGCATCACGAGGGTGGCAAGGAACAGGATCACATTGATCATGATCAGGTTCTTAACAACCGGCGGGATCGCTCCAAGTCTTCTTCGTTTGTAATCATTCATACGCTTTCCGCTTACCTGATATACGGGTTTTTATTTCTGCAATACTCGAGCCAAAGATATAAATTCCGGAAGAAAATGCAGTATTGGACAATTTGTCAGGTTTTGAGCAGATCTTCGATCTCATCAATAGCCAGGATGGTCAACACGGGCTTCCCGGATGGAGAATAGTTTGGGTTCTCGCAGGCGAACAGGGCATCGATCATATCCTGCATTTCCTCACGGGATAATGATTTTCCATACGGTATAGCGGAAGCTTTTGCCAGGGATCTGCAGATCTTCTCTTTCGTGCCTTCTCTGACATCTGTCCCGGTTGATTTATACTCTTCCAGCAGCAGTTCAATCATCTCTCCGGGGTCGTTAGTGGCTGCATTGGACGGGTATCCATTCACCACGATGGTATGATTCCCGAGGTCACGAATATCGAATCCGAGGCTACAGATATCCTCCAGTATATCAAGCAGTACAGCGTGATCCGATGCATTTAGTTGAATGGTTTGAGGGAACAGGTTTTGCTGGGCAACGCCGAATTTTCCCTCCATGGAACGCAGGTATTTTTCATAAAGAATTCGTTCGTGTGCCCTCTTCTGGTCAATGGTCATTAACCCCGATTTCACCGGACAAAGAATGAATTTATTCTTTAACTGGATGAAACTCAGTCCCGCTTGTTTCCGGTCTGTTTCAAGGGTTGGCTGTGTGGCTTGTTTTGATGGGTGAGTGTTATCATCCTGGTCAAGATCATGATACAGTTTCTCCCAGTTGGTCAGGTTTGCCTTCTCAAATGGTGACCTCCTAATATTCGTGGGATAGGTTTTTTCGTCCCCTGCAAAGGGGTTATAATCAGTGTTAATTTCGATCGTTGGGGGGTGAACCTCCTCTCCCTTTTTTGCCACGGGAATCTCAATACTTCCTTCTTTATCAAAATCAAGTGAAGGGACGATGTTGAATTTTCCCAGTGCTTCTTTAACCGAGGCAATCAGTATTTGCCAGATGGAGCGTTCATCCTCGAACTTGATCTCTGTTTTTGTCGGGTGAATATTGATATCGATCGTTTCCGGATCGGCTGACAGGAAAATGAAATACGAGGGGATGGTTTCCGGTGCCAGAATCTGGCCATACCCTTCCATTACCGCTTTGTGAAAATAGGGATGCCGCATATAGCGGTTATTCACAAAGAAAAACTGTTCTCCGAATGTCTTTCTGGCAAACTCCGGTTTCCCGATGTATCCGTTGACTTTTACGATTGATGTGTCTGTATCAACCGGGATCAGGTAATGGTTGATCCCTTTCCCGAACACCTGGATCAAACGTTGCCTGAGGTTTCCAACATGCAGGTGGTAGACTTCCGTATCGTTATGGTGCAGGGTGAAAGCAATATCCGGGTGCGAGAGTACAATCCGGTGAAATTCATTGATGATGTGCTTGAGTTCTGTTGTATTCGTTTTCAGGAATTTTCTCCTTGCAGGGACATTATAAAACAGGTTCTTTATCGAAAAATTTGAACCCTGAGCACAACTACAGGGTTTTTGTTCCTCAACTTCTGATCCGTTGATGAGGATGTGGGTACCCAGTTCATCTTCTGACCGGCGGGTTTTTAGTTCAACCTGTGAAACGGCAGCAATGGAGGCTAGTGCCTCTCCCCTGAAGCCCATTGTCCTTATGGCAAACAGATCTTTGGCTTCACTGATCTTGGATGTTGCATGCCGTTCAAAAGAGAGTCTTGCATCGGTTTCGGACATCCCGCAGCCGTTGTCAATAACCTGCACCAGCGACCTGCCCGCATCCTTGATATTGACCTTTATTTCCGTGCCTCCTGCATCAATTGCATTCTCCAATAGTTCTTTCACCAGGGAAGCAGGTCGTTGTATTACTTCACCAGCAGCAATCTGATTGGCAACGGAATCAGGCAATAATCGAATGATATCGGACATCGACAATCTGTGGATTAAAAGAAAAAGAGAAAATAGGAGATGATCAACAGGATTAGAATGATGACTACCAGGCGTATGTTGGAATGTTTCTGCATCCTTTTCTGTTTCCGCCTGAAATAATTGCTCATCTGGCCTTTCCGGATTGTGGGCCTGTATGCGTCTCCCTCTTTAACACCCACCTCCATCTCGATACTCCGTATACGCTCCTCCAGGTTTTCCTTCTGCTCATCATAATACCTGGGAATGTAATTGAAAGGTTTTGGTTTAGGTGTTCTGAAAAAACTTGGTATGGCCATACTCTGTTTTTTTGCAAAGGTATTGATTTTATTTTTTGTTAGTCCAGTTTCTCTCCGCAAAACCGGCAATATACCGCATCTTCCTCGTGACCCTCCTTCAGGCAGTTGGGACAGCATTTTCCGGATTGCTTTTCAGCCCTCTTTTCCCGGGCAAACTCAGCAGTTACAATTCCGGTAGGTACTGCAATGATAGCATAACCGAGGATCATTACAAAACTGGCAATGAATTGTCCCAGGTTGGTCATGGGTGCAATGTCTCCATAACCCACAGTTGTCA
>Ga0315543_1004272_pt1 | contig 12057 bp, 12 predicted proteins | sample SalMarSW160210MG_2_FD_203098 | JGI IMG/M metagenome (GOLD analysis project Ga0315543, IMG submission 203098) | Salt marsh sediment microbial communities from the Plum Island Ecosystem LTER, Massachusetts, United States - Salt Marsh Sediment SW1601-210 ...
GTGATATGAGTAGGCACACAGTAATATACTTGGATACCAATTATCTAAGCAACATGGCGAAGGCGCAGCTTGGTTCTATAACGGATCAAGATGAGTGCAAGTTCTGGTTTTCGTTATTAGAAGACCTAAAAGACAAGGTACTATCTGACGCGATAGCGTGTCCTGAATTCTCATTTCAGCGAGAAGAGGCCTCTTTCGATGCAAGAATCGAGGAAGCCGTGGGAAGAATTATTGATGACCTTTCTCGAGGATTGAAATTCAATACCTGGAAAGACATATTGTATTTGCAGATCGAAGAAGCAGCATACAAATTCTTGGGTAAAGACCCGCCTCAAAGAGAAACGTGGGCAATAGCATTCACATCTAACCCTCAGGCTTCTGTCAGAAGTGGAGTGCGAGGTGGATATCCTTATCCTAATTATGGAGTGGATGCTTCTCCTCTTTTACAAAACGAGATTGTTAAATATAGGCGGCACCAAAAGGCAAGGTGGGTGGATTATGCTGGAGGGACTTTAAAGCCATACACTCGCCACAGTTGGGACGAGACACTCCGACGTGACAAACTGTACTCTGTCGATTGTATTCTCGGTCCTAAAGCTTGGGCAGACGCTGAAATGTTGAACAGGTTTGGTTCGTCCGCGGATATGCAAGAATTGACCGATCGGTTAGTGAGGCTACTTGAAATAGGCATAACCGATGGCAATTTCATGGACTTCCTTAAATCAGATGAGCTATTGAACTCAGCTTTTATTGATATCCATAGCTCTATTCGTACCGCAGCAGCCAAGAATTTCCCAAAAAGAAAACAAAAAGGTAGTGACCTCCGTGACCCGGTCATGCTGGCTAGTGTAATACCATATTCTGATGTGGTCACGACAGATAAATTCATGAAACACCTCTCAGTTACATGCCTCGGATTGGAAAAGAAGTATAAATGCAAGATATTCTCGTTAAGCAAAGAAGACCGGCTGGACTTTCAAAAGAAGGTCAAGGAGTCAAAATAGCAGGCCGATAACCTGCGTCAAGACGCTCTAATTACCTACAAGGATAGGCTCGGTAATTCTAGCGACAAATTGCGCTGTCTCAAATTGGGAAATCCAAAACATGACTTTTCCCTGCGCCTGAACAAATCATCGTTTTGTTGGCTGCGAAGCATTTCCCTCAAGTTGACCTGCTCCTTGCTCCCCCCGCTCCGCCGCTCCATTGATTGGGAGGTGCCTTGCTCCGTGCCACACTGCTGTAAGGACCGGAGCGTGCAGAGCGGTAACCGAGGCGGAATGGAGCGGTTGACTGAGCCTGAACCGAGCGGTGACCGAGGCGGAACAGAGGGGTAACTGAGGCGGAAATCAAAGCGGAAACCGGGAGACAGATCCTGAAGTCACAAACTGGCTGAATGTGTAATTCCTATCACCCCAATAATAGGTATGGCGGGAGTCAATCCATATAAATCGGGGGCAACCTCAAGCCTATAATCTCAAACGCTAGTTCAAAAAGTGGAATACTAGTTTGAGACAATTCAAGGCTATTCAAACAGGTGAGATGGTATAATTGGTTTTTGGTGGTTCAGTATAAACGTGGTTGGTGTTATAATTCCCTTAAAAAGCCTCTTGGAGGTGTGTTGTGGTTAGGGTAAGAGGTTTTCTAAAGAGGCTAGTAGGGAGGTTAAAAACAATGTCATCATTAGTGGCTACTTTAGGAGCTATGCTTATTCCTATAGCTGTTGTCCTTTGGCAAGAGCCAATGACGCCAGCGAAATATTGGGCTGGGATAGTCTTGATGGTGTTGGGGGTCACTTCATTTATTCGTGCATGGGTGATTGTTATCAGGGAAGAGAGACGGAAGCACGAAGATTTGGAGCTTAGGATAAGAAGGGAGAAAACAGACCTAATACTTCTCGCTCATATGGCTGACGCTTTAGGTGTGGATATGGACAAAGTGCGTAGTATGTTGGAGGATAAGCTGGATGGAGACTAATATCCTTTGTAAATACTGCGGTTCGTCAAACGTAGTTAAATACGGTACTTACAATGGGGTACAACGTTACTGGTGCAAGGACTGCAAGCGAAAATTCGCCGATAACAGAGCCTTACCTAAAATGAAAACAGACGTGAATATAATATCGGCAGCCTTAAGTTGCTATTTTGGTGGTATGCCTTTAGACAGCATACAGAGGCATTTATACCAAGAATACAATAGATATTACTCCGAATCAGGTATCTATAACTGGATTGTGCGATTCTCAGGCGATGCGGTAGATAGGGTAAAGGACTTTAAGCCTATTGTTGGTGATACTTGGATAGCGGACGAAACAGTCTTAAAGGTAGGTGGTAAAAAGATATGGTTCTTTGACGTGATAGACGAAAAGACACGCTATTTGCTTGCTTCTAGATTGACTGAAAGCAGAGCAACCAAACAGGCAGCTTTAGTAATGAACGAAGCCAGGCGAAGGGCGGGCAAATCACCAAAGAGGATTCTCACCGACAAGATGGGGGCTTATATAAATGCGATTGATTTAGTGTTTGGTGGTGCTACCAAGCATATTCAGAGTACGCCTTTCACCGATGTTAATTCTACCAATATCATTGAAAGGTTTCAGGGAACGTTAAAGGACAGGACAAAGATTATACGTGGTTTTAAAAATATGCATGCAGCAGAGCTATTAACCGATGCTTGGCTAGTCCATTATAACTTCTTTAAAGAACACGAATCACTAGGCAATATCCCCCCAGCACAAAAGATGGGGATATCTACACCTTTCAAGGATTGGGCAGAGGTAGTAAGTCCAGCAAAGGTGGCAGCACCTATAGCACCTATCAGGATTGAAATAGTTAGAGAGCCTAAACGGGTATTGAACCTTCGCCAATCACCACGAAAGCGGAAACGCCGTTATCCTGAAGGTGTATACACGAATAAATCTGTATCTGTATTAAGCAGACATCATTTTCGTGGGGCAAGGAGGTTAAAGTAATGACCAGCCAAAAGGGAAGGATTCAAAGAAAATGATGGTGGGAAGAATAATACTAATTGTGGTTACCTTCATCGTGGGGTCGTTTGCTGTCTTCGGTCTTCATCCAAGTATGTTACGCAGGCGTTTTTTCGCATTTTTCCCCCCAGCACGATTCCTCACAAATGCCCTAATGGGACTTGACAAGCTCCAAGCACTAGACGAAGAAGATTTTAATGATAAAGGTGTTGAAATTGAGGACGGGCATAAGCAAGGTAAAGTGAAAAGGGAGAACAAAGGATTTAATGAATTGGCTAAGGTTCTTAAGGAAAACACGTCAATAGAAGGCAAGGTTCAAGGCATCATTTTGGTTGAGGGCAATGCGGGTGTTGAGATTGGATATTCCTCAAAAATAATAAGAATTCTTTATTATTCGGTGGAAGAGGAAGAGGGAGTTTATAGGTGTTTGCCAGAAGACCCATTTGACCCTGATAAACCAATAAGGGATTTAAGGAATTGGATTGAAGATAGCTTCCGTAAGCAGTTAGCATATTGGACGATAGGTTTACTGGCAATATGGTTGCTGGCTAACTCGTATATGCTCTACTTGTTAAATAAATAGCAATAAGGGAATACTATGAAATCAACCACGTTTATACTTAACCTTTTTGGTGGATTACTTGATTCTGCTGCTGAGCTGTGGTATTAGGCTGCTAGTTAAGTAGAATGTTTGTGGAGGTTACAAATGGCAGTAGCACAAACTTGGAGAGATAAATGGAAAAGAATCAATAGTAAGTTCGACACCTGCAGGTCCGAGTGTATCACACACTACCGTTCCGATGATAAGTGTAGAGACAGCATTGAAGCCGTCATAGCTGATATTTGGAATATGAAAGAATGGTTGGCTAATGACCCAACTACCAATGTGTCAAAATCTGAAATCGATGCGGCGTTGACGGGTGAGCTCTCCCATATAAGCGTTTGTGGGGACATAGAAACGAAGCAGAAACACTATCGCGTCGACGATCCACATCGCGAATACACAGAGTTAATCTTGGAAGGCAAGCATAATCATCCAAGTGGATATCCTGTTATCTTTAGCGTTACTCGTAAGTATAAGGATAGTAGCTCGACAGACCATTATGAAGATGCCTTTGAACTTGCAAGAAGAGCTATTGAGCAATGGAAGAAATTCCTTATTAAAAGAGGGCTACTTTAATAAGTGAGAAACTAATCCCTAACTGTGAATTCGACCCTCTTGTAAGAACTCCAGACCGCACCTCTGCAAGAAATGAATTTGTTAATAGCGGTGACCGAATTCAAACCTGTGAACTTTGAGCTATAGGTATAGTCAATTTCAACTAGTGATGCCATCATTATACAAACTGACGTTCTGTGTGATATGCCTGATTACCGTTGTGCCGAACTGACTTCAATGCACTAATCAAAATCTAGGCGGTCTTTCGTGGTGGCTAAGGTGTTTTACGTGTGGGTTGAAACAGAGAGAATCTTTCGTTCTTTCGGAATTATTGCGACCCCTGCGGAGTTGCTTTACGTCACCTCAAATAAGTGAGGTTAACTGCATGTCAGATGGTCTTTCCCTTCTCAACCCCCCGACGTTTGGCTTCGGGAATGGCGAGCCACGCTTGCTTGCGCCACTGTTTCATTAAATAGTCATGCTCCTTGGAGTCATTTTTAAGCATTCCCTCTACGTCCGCTCCAGGATTGAGATACTCGAGTAGCTTGTAGTTTATCATCTCGAACAGACTGGCAAAGGTGCGCTTGTCTTTATATGATAGTGGCGACATGCCTCGCTGCATAAACTCCCAGACTGCTGGATTTACTGGCTTAAGGGCGTTCTCCGCCTTTTTGGTGAGAAACACATTTACTGTCCTGCGGTCACTCTTATCTCTTACCCTTCTGAGCAGACCAGCTTTGACCATGCGGTCGACTATCATACTGACGCTGTTCGTGCTACGTTCTACCCAGCGGGCTACATCAGTGATTCTTATAGGTGCATCATGGTATTTTATGTTCACAAGCACTAAATACTGCTCCATAGTAAGCCCTTGTTCCTTAACTATTTGGTCAAAACAATTCTTAAACCTGGTGTAGGTTTGGTACACCATGCGCCACAACGTCATACTTAAATTTTCAAGTTCAGAATTTGCCATTATATTTAGCGTCTCCTTTACCTTCAGAGTCCTCTTTAAGACAATCATAACACTTGCAGTGAGAGGCATCAATAAATAGGTGATGAAAGGTATTAATCAGAGAGAGAATTCGCTTCAAAATGCTGTGTTTGGTAATTGAGCTATTCACGCGTTGAACAAAACTGACTTTTGTGTAAAAAAGGGATATTGACTGCGCCCCGCTAGTTGGCTTACTATGGGCATCATTAAGCGCAGCCGATGTCATCAAGGAAGTCTAGGTCAGATTAGACGAGGAAGTGCCTATGAAGCGAGTAGCGCAACCAAACGTGCTGTTTGTGAATATTGGGTGGGCGGAGAAGTATGATGGAAAGCACTTAATTCATGGAAATCACGACGATATTATACAGCAAAGAGGTGACCCATCGAAACTTGGCGAGGGAAAAGCCTTTCTTCCAGACTACAACAGCTTTGTCCAATGTGGAGCGGGAACCGGGCAAGTACGCCTTGACTCATCCATTGACATCGTGTTTGTCGCCCGCAACCCAAGTAAACATCGATACGAAATAGTAGGAATCTACTTTGAACCTAATCTTTCTTATCACACTTGGATAAATCACAAGGGCAACCCAGAAACTTGTGCTGAGGCCTCCACCAAGGACTTCAAAGAACTGTTGGGCAACCAACGTCCGAGTATCGTCTGGGGGCGTGGAAGGAGCATGCGCCGCTGGGTGAGTAAGAAAGGCAAAATCCGCTACCCCGCGCTGTTTGCCCAATACGTTGCCTCGATTTAAGGCTTTCACCCAACAATTCTCGGGATTGTTAATATTGTAATAGGACTCAGCTTGCTCACGCTAATATTAAAAAAAGGACTTCTTTGGCTTGAATTTTCTCCTGTCTATCGGCTTAACTTTCCGCCAAGCCAGAGAATTCCAGGATCTTCACCCAGGCAGAATATCTAGGCTCTCTCATACCCCCGCCCCTACCTTCAGCATTCTTATCTCATGTTTGCCACAGTCTCAGACAAAGGCCGGGCGTGCTTAAGATGCCCGGCGATAAGACGCCTGTATTTCATGTTCATTCGTCAGGTACATTCTTTCTTCAGAGATTTGAATCTCATATACGCCGTGCTGGCTGAAGAATTGCTGGGCAGAAGGCGCTACGCTGACAGCCCAATTCAGTTGTACATATCTATCACCAAGAAATCTATACGTCCCATTGAATATTGTGTTTTCATCACTCAGAAAAAATACCTCCCCACTGTCTATGAATTCCAAATAGAAGGTTTCATTCTCGGGTAGTTTTTTGAGTTCTTCATACATCCTCGAGTCCATGCTTGGCGGGCATTGTTCTGGGAGACCATGCCGCCATGTGCCTATGAGAGCACTTTCCAGAGCCGTGGGTGAATTTGTGGGCTCCGCTCCTCGACCGGGTTCACCAACGTCAAATAGGAAGTACCTCCTATTATGGTTATACCTTGTCAGATAGACACGAGTACTTCCAGAGTACGGGCTCATCTCGAAGACAAGGGTGCCGGTCCATTTTTCATCTGGATAGAACTCCTTATTATAGAGAACGAAATACGGTGATTCATCCCCTGGTAGTTTGGGTGTTACTATCTTGTCAGTGCTATCTATGGCAGCGAATCTCTCACCACCAAACATGTCTGCCGCTCCAAAGATCCTCCTAGAATTTAGGTTAGTAATCGCAATCTCTAGTATTAAGGTCCCACCTTTCCACCCCCCACCATCCAAACTGATAAACCAATTGTCAACGACGCGAGACTGACCAGGTGGAATCTCGACATCATACTTCGTTGGTAGTCCGGGAAGACCATCGGCTAGCCCACTCCTAATGTCAGCAAGAGGTCCAATTCCCGCAAAACCGCTTACCACGGCTGCGATAACTGCGATGACAAGAAAAAGAGCCACTAAAGACCCAGTCCCTATCCTGTATGCTCTGAGAACGGATATATTCCAGAATAGAACCCCGATGTCTACCGCAAGTATAATCCCTCCGAGGACAGAGTCAGTTTGGTGAGTGAAAAGTAGGTAAGCAGTCCAAACAACAACCGCAAGACAAACCATTACCAACACAATTAAGAATGCTCTTTTCATTGAGACACTATCCCGCTAGGATTCAGTCGACTGCCTACGCATGTGGCAAAATTTCAATGCCCCTTCTAAATCGGCTGTCGGATTATGCATCATATACAGCATACACGTAATCATAATGGTGGCGCTGGCTGAAGAATTGCCTACTTGAGTCTGGTTTGTCGACCACGATAAATGATGGTTACCATTCATATGCACCTACATTCACTTGGAGCAGACTATCCTTTTCTATTCATGGTAGTTGTTTCTTGCTCCTGCCTCTAATAAGCCTCACGAACTTAACCAAATAGTAGATTGAAAACCCAAGGAAAGCTAGGAAGAGAATGATGTGGATAGGATTGCCGGTGGCAGAAAATATGTATGCCCAAATGAAAGCGACGCAACCTCCGAGAAGTAGCCAAAAAAGAGCCGCCCACCACGAGTTGCCGTTCCAGAAGGTCTTGAATCCGCCCATAGTAGCACCTCCTTTTGCCGGATTAGCTGAGAATGTAGAATCCTGACATCATAGTATTGTAAACGCTCTGATAGCTATCGAAGGACTCTAGAGCACAACCGGCCTCTAGAACCCATATAATCTCCCGGTCTACTATGTATTGGCGTATGTATTCGTAAGTATCGCTGCCCGCAGTGAATGTCCATGTGTGTCTAATGGCCTTCCTTCCATTTAGCGTCAGGGTATCTGTAGATATAGGGGTGTAGTTTGCATACTCGCCTGGGAAATATCCCTCTTCTGATTCAAAGTAGTCATCGACGTCCATTGCGTACGGCAATGATGCCTTCATAACATAGAAGGAATTCATGGTGGCACCTTGCCGGCGATCCCAGAAACCCACCAGAGCAAAGTCAATGTCGTGTTTAGGGATCATTTCCCAGTCTTCTGGGTAGACAATGGCGAAACCACTCACGATGTCATTGTACATTGCAAAGCCAGCGGGTGGCTGTGGAATTGACGTCGCTGGCGGGCGTGTAGCTATGACTACTAACACGATGATGGCTATAACACACGCTACGGTGATTCCTACCAGCTTTTTCCTAATCATTCCATCCTCATTATTGGTTTTATCCAAATATATCATATGGGTACTAGCGGAGGCTGTCAAGAGTTTGCGGAGTGGCTTGCCACAATAGGCGCATTTGTTCGCGAAGAATTTCCATATCCGTTCCTTGTCTTCCTTGGTAGGGCTAGGATCAACAATTTCTCGGAGAGAACGGCGAATCATATTTTTTACATACCCTGGAGTCGGCGCGGGCATATCAATTCCTCCTTATCAACACATTCTGCTAGCAGGCAGATCATAGAACATGATCACCGACCACACAATTTAGCGGATTGTTCAGCGGGATAGATTCTTAGACAATGATCCCCTCGGGGCAACCGGTTAATTGTAAGCCTCACAGCCAGTGTGCTATATTTGTAGTCAACAGTAGTTCGAACGCTTCTTTCTGCCCGGGCTTATTGTCAGAAAAGTCTTAATTAAGCCCTTATGAGATGGCTGCAGTTGACATGAGATGAGAGTTTCGAGCTTGCTACATAATATAGTTCGAATCTACTACGATGGTATCAGAGGGCTAATAGACACTGGAGAGCCTGTTACCTCCAGTTATTTGATATATCTCTACGAACGTATGTTCTTTCCACTATGGATGAAGTACTACCGGTCACGTGGGTTGAACGAATTCGCCGCGATTCTAGAAGACAAGCATAATGCCTATCTGAGCCAACCCTCAAGCATAGCCAGTTGGATCAATGTCAGCCAATACTCGGTAACGAGCTTTAGTGCTGAGCAGGATACGGACGAAGACTGGTACCTCGTCAACCCTCTTTTGATAAACGCTCCGTCACTCAATTCATTGGCAAAGACACGAGGAAAGGAAAGGATCATTGTAGCAGGGAATGGGCTCGTGTATTGGCCTGAGGAAGCTCGCCAAATCCCTTTCACCCCGCGAAAAGAAAGGACAATCCTAAATCGTACCGTGGGCTATGACGGATACCTATTTAGAGGTCAGCATAAGAGGATAAGACCAACCAGCAATTGCTATAGACTTCTGTCGAGCAAACCTCCACACTACGAACTAGTGGAGCCGAACCCGCAGGGACAAGTCACAGGCACCCTTCTTGGAAATCTTCACAATTTTTTCCTTTATGACAGCCAAAGGTTAGTTCTACAAGAAAAGAGCACAGGCTTGAAGGTCATACCAACTCCATTTCACCTTCTCCTGCTTGAGGCGCCTCACACAGATCGTCACGCCCTTGAGCGATATGTTGATCTCATCTGCGAACAGATTTTGATGATGACTTTTAATGTAATCTCTGAAGCTGAGTTGCGTATCTACATCGCTCATCTGACCGACTATGACCTTCCAGTACCAGTCGTTGGTGCTTCCGGCTCCGTACAAGACTACGTACCGACGCCATTTGTTTCCACAACATCAAATGTCGCAATTGCCATGCTTTACGCATCTGGATATTTTAAAACATTCCCTGACAAGTTTGCAGTTGACTGGGAAAGAGTCGAAAGTCTCTGCAGCGCTCAGGGCGAAGACGGAGGGGTCATTTACATCATCAATCCGCAGAGGACGGTTTTGCCCGTGACAGAGCTCGCGGGCAAGGACACCATCGGTGTTCAAGAGTTTGAATATATCATGTCGACGTGTATTTATGAAGAGGAGACCGTCGCTGTAATACCCGTTGGCGAGATTTCCAGAATATTCCAAAAGTCTGATTGGTATGATATTATCTCAGCCTGTGCCAAGCGACCAATTCCCGCCAGTCTCATAAATAAGTACCGTTCATAGAAGAGAGAAGTTGGCGCCTGTCACAGTACGGTATAGCAATAATTCAATACTAAATAAGGCGGGAGCTCGCACAAAAAAGCTTGAAAGGGTTCACTCTCCCGTCACACATCCAAATTTGTGGCTCTAATCGTTTCGTATTTCCCATCGGACCGCCGATCCTAGCAATTGTTTTACAATGAGCTAACTATTGAACAAAAGGGCGGCTTGTGCAATAAGCCAGGCCTAGTGTTTTATTGAATAATCCTCTCTAAATCAATTGGCTATGGGCCGAATGCAGACTCTGAAGGGTAAAAGTTGGTTGTTATTGTGAATATGCCCTTAACTTGGATATTACACGCACACAGTTGGCACAAAGTTGTATTATGTCTATAACGGCGCACACGTAAAAGCGCTTATGCTACATTGCCATTACCGTTCTGATAGTGGTGCCGACAATGGCTGCTGTTCCACCCCGCGCAGGATACGAGTGAGGCGAACCTCTTAGGCGTGCAATCCACCCCTGGTGGCGTTTTCACCATAATAGGCGCGGAGCTGTTTATAAGCCTGCTGGACCACGAGACAAAGGCATGCCCGTGTAGAAGAAAAAGCGCGGAATCGTTATACTTCCACATGAGGTAAGGCGTAACCGATGAAATTTCGGGATTGGTGGTTGAGATTACAGACCGGGTTCATGAAGTTCATTCATTGGTTTAGGGATAACTTCATAATACTCGCTATAATAATATTGTTCTTGTGGTTCATGGCCATTTGGATGGCGTTCAGCAAAGGGCTTTTGACTAATGTAATCTTTGAATCCTACGCCATGTACGGGACTGCTTTAGGCACTGCACTGCTAGCCCTAGCTACGTTTATCATGGCGAGGAACAATTCTCGGTTAACAGAACTGACAAGGCTTTCGCTAGAAAAGCCTCTCATAGGCGAGATAATAGTAGATGCCATCGAACCCGTTGAGAGACGAATGGAGTTAGATGCCGAGGCGATGGAAGCTGAGGGAATTTATTTGTATGATATCCCGCTTCCCCATGTGAGGGCGGATATGCTTCCGCGTACGCTATATGACATAAAGACACTGTTTCTCGGAGATATTTTTGCTCATTATTCGCATTATAGGGAACTGGCACGCAGGTATCCCGAATTTGAGAACTATCTTGACGATTTTGCCAAAAATGTGGGCAAAGTGCAGGACCTCATAGAGCAAACATTACGTGAAATAGAGATTTGCCTGAGAGCAGACAGTTTTGGCAGAGCAATTTCTGGTTTTCCACACGACTCTAAAATACCTCTCAAATATCTCCCCCTTTGGGAGCTATTGGCTGCATCAGGGAGAACGGTGCCACGGCTAGATTATGACAGGTATCATTTGTGGTCAAGCGAGGTAGACTCCTTCTGGCAGAAGTACAAGGAAGAAATAATGGTAGCGATTGACTCTACCAAAGCGCCCACCTTAATAGTAGATGCAAATAGAATCTTGAAAGAGTGTGACGATACTTTGGTGAGAAAGGCTGAAAGGCTTAACGCCGTCAAAGAGGAACTGAAAGTAAAATACCTGTTTACTGAAGAAGAGTTGCAATTGCTAAGGGAACGCCGTGGTAATCGACTTTATTAGTATTAACTCCCTCTCCTTGCCTCCAAAGAGCCACCAGTACGATAAAGTGCAAAGGGGAAAAACCGTGTGGAGAATAGGGCTTAGAATGTCCGGTTTGTAGCTCAACAAAAGTCCAGATTGTGGAGCTCGGCCAACAATAACTTGTTTTGTTACCTCGTTGAACGAAGGTTCACTTTTGTGCACTGAGTGTGGCTTCTACCTTAGCTCCGTTGTCTGAAATTGTCCTTGATGCAGTTTACCATGACGTTTGACATACCGTTTACTCTATCGTTTATCATATATGGTTTACGTACTTTAACAATAAGTTTCTCCCTGAAATCGTAGGTAACGGCGGAGGAGGAGAGGCCTTCCTCTGAATAGCTGTGAATAGGACAGTACTCCTTAATTTTTAATCGGTTGATGCTTTGCCGTTTTTTTCAGAAGACGAATAACGATAAAAGGGGAAAA
>Ga0315543_1004273_pt1 | contig 12056 bp, 13 predicted proteins | sample SalMarSW160210MG_2_FD_203098 | JGI IMG/M metagenome (GOLD analysis project Ga0315543, IMG submission 203098) | Salt marsh sediment microbial communities from the Plum Island Ecosystem LTER, Massachusetts, United States - Salt Marsh Sediment SW1601-210 ...
TCAATTGATTTCAACGTTAATATGTCTATTCAGGATATTGCTCCTAAACTTGGAGTTACAGGCAAAGGCCTTGCCAGGGAACTTGAACTGCCGCTTGACGTTTCTAAGAAAAAACCAGTCCAAATGTTAGGTGTGACATACGAAGAACTCGAGCATGCTATTGAACACATTCTGTCCCATCGTGATTCTACGCTTAAATATTATGTTTATGCCGTATTGTTTATATGGGGACTTGTATTTCTTGTGAGGCTTGGACGTCCTGATGGATCTGACATTAAGAATCGTCGTTATTGGTACCCAAGAACCCCTTATATTAGCGCTCTTTTGCTTTCTGTAATAGTAGCCGGATTCATTCTTGGCAAATCGCCTAACCCCATGGAAGGGGTGGTCAAAGTATTCAAATCTATGGTAGGGCTTTATCCTGACCCAATAGTTAAAATAATCGCTTTCGGTTTTTTTATAATGCTCGCTGTTATTGGAAATAAGATAATCTGTGGCTGGGTGTGTCCTTTTGGCGCTTTGCAAGAGCTTATTTACAGTGTACCAATTTTGAAAAAAATCAAAAAAAGAAAACTCCCATTTATATTAACAAATACAATCCGCGCATGCCTTTTTATCGTTATGCTTGTTCTTATGTTTGGAATCACTGGAGGACGCAGAGGATTTGTAATCTACCACTATATTAATCCCTTTAACCTGTTTAATCTTGATTTCGAAACAGTTAGTATTCTGCTGACAGTAATCATCACCTTGTTGGTATCATTTACTATCTACCGCCCATTTTGTCAGTTTATCTGTCCTTTTGGCCTTATTACCTGGATAGCTGAGCGATTTAGCATTTTCCGTGTTCAAATTGACAAAGAGAAGTGCACCCAATGCGGCGCTTGCATAAAGGTATGCCCCCTGGAAGCTGTAGAAGGCCGGGTTAACGGCAAGAAAATGCCGGCAGATTGTTTTAGTTGCGGTCGTTGCTTGAATGTTTGCCCAACAGATGCTCTTAAATATACTTCTATTTTTAAAAAAGACGTAACAAAAGCGTCACAGATGACTGTCTCTTCCCTCGGCAATGGCAGTCGTCCGGCTTCATCCGATGTATATGATTAATTTTGGAATTACAGAGCGAAAAAGACAAGAGCTCCAGCAGCGTATGCATAACTGCAATCTGCTCGAGAATGATATCGAAGAAAAATTCGTTCGAAGCAGCGGGGCAGGGGGACAGAAAGTCAATAAAAGCTCCACCTGTGTCCAGTTAAAGCATATCCCGAGCGGCATGGCTGTCAAGGTTCAAAAGAGCCGCAGCCAGGGACTTAACCGCTATTATGCGAGAAAACAAATGTGTGAACTGCTGGAAAATAAATTGTTGGGAAAAGAAAGCCCAAAAGCAAAAAAATCAGCGAAAATCAGGAAGCAGAAAGACAGAAGAAAACGGAAAAATAGAAAATCGAGAATGGAAAATTGAAATTTAAAATAGATTCCTCGACCCATTCGCGAAAAGCTAACCCGTTGCCGTGCCGGCAACGGCTAAACACGCCGCCCCGAGTGGCAACGGCTAAATAATTTTTGACGAACCCCGCCATCCGCCTGCGACTACTCGAGGGCAGGCACTGCGCGGGAATGACCCCGATGAAGTAGCTGCGGCCCCAGTTAAATAGCTAAAGCATTTCACGGGGTAAACACTTCACGGGGCAAGCAATTTTGGGGTTGTGTATACAAATAGAAGGGTTATAATTCGCATAAATGGATAGTATTAAAGGGATTAATATTTGAAGGGAGACGAATTATGAAAAAGGTTATCATTATTTCTATGGTTCTGCTGGCTGCTGCTGCAATCATAGCGGCTAAGAAGGCAGAGACGGAAGAATCGGCAGCGACGGTACAGCAGAAAAAGGCGGCGGCTAAGGCAAATCTGCCTTTGGAAAAGACAATCGAGCTTGGCAATGAAGTAAATATGGTGGTCGTATTCATCCCGGCAGGGGAGTTCGAGATGGGCTCGCCTGCAAGCGAATTAAAGAGAGATAAAGATGAAGGCCAGCATCGTGTCAAACTGACAAAGCCGTTCTACATCGGCAAATTCGAGGTAACGCAACTGCAGTACAGGGTCATTATGAATGAAAATAACAGCAAATTCGGCGGAGATAAGCTGCCTATTGAAAACGTCAACTGGTATGAAGCGGGCAGATTCCTGAAAAAACTTTCCGATAAGACCGGCATGAAGTTCCGGCTGCCGACGGAAGCTGAATGGGAATACGCTTGCAGGGCGGGGACAACCAGCGCATTTAATACGGGAACCACGCTCGATTCGGATTTTGCCAATTATGATGCGAGGAAAGCTTATGCAGACGGCCTTATCGGCGCTTATTTAGACAGGACGGTCGAGGTCGGGTCTTATCCGCCTGACGCATTCGGCCTGTGTGATATGCACGGCAACGTCTGGGAATGGTGCAATGACATTTACGATAAGGATTACTACAAAATAACGTCATTGAACGACCCCAAAGGGCCGCAGGAAGAGGCGGGCAAAGACCGTGTAATAAGAGGTGGCGCATGGAATGAAAAGGCGTATAAGTGCAGGTCCGCGGACAGGAATCATCGCGGGCCAAAAGCCAATCAGCCGATTATTGGGTTCAGGGTGGTGCTGGAAATAGAGTAAAATCCGAAATTCGAATATCGAATTCCGAAACAATATCGAATTAATCAAAATCCGAATGTTCGAAACAGTTTAGAACATTTGAGAGTTGGGGTTTTGAGTCCTTCGGCCCATTCAACAAGTTCAGGGCAGGCTCTGCTCAGGACAGGTTTGTTTCGGATACCCGTTTTCACGAGTACAAGTTTAGTGCTTCGGATTCGTTTTTTTGCGGAGCAGGGGGACAAAGCGAACCGGCATCATAGATTTTTTTTCGAGCGAGCCATCAGGCTTTTTTGTAACGAGCAGGAGGTCCTGAATGTAGGCGGCTGGGCCGACGGGAATGACGATTTTGCCGCCGATTTTCAGCTGGTCAACCAACGGCTGCGGAATATGGTCGGGGGCACAGGTAACAATGATTGCATCAAACGGTGCGAATTGCGGCCAGCCTTTGTAGCCGTCGCCGAGCTTCACTGAGATTGTGTTATAGCCCCGCTTTGACAGGACTTGCTGAGCTTTTTTGGCCAGCGGCTTGAGGATTTCAATTGTGTAAACGTGCGGCGTGAACTCACAGAGCACTGCTGCCTGGTAGCCTGAGCCGGTGCCGATTTCAAGAACCTTCATTTCCGGTGTCAGGCCGAGCAGCCCGGTCATATAAGCTACGATAAAAGGCTGTGAGATAGTCTGGTCATAACCGATAGGTAAGGGCGTATCTTCATACGCTATCGCCTGATTAGCAGCAGGCACAAACCAATGGCGGGGCACGTTCAACATTGCAGCAAGCACCTGCTGATTATCGAATCCATACCGGCTGCGAAGAGTCTGAACCATTTGCCGGCGGTCGCTAAGGCGCTGGTTACTGCGTGGATGATTCCACTTGGGCTGCTCGTTCGGGTCTGTTTGATTTGGTTCAGAAAAAGATTTTGCGCTTAAAAGACCTGTTGTTAGAATCAGTATCGCCAGGCAGATGATTTTGAGCCGCATTGCAATGCCCTTTCGAAAACTTAATTGACCGACGATGTATATTATCCTTGACCGAGTGCGGGAATCAAAGTATATTTTCAGTTTTAGTTTAATAAACAGGACTTGTAAAGTTTTATTTGAGGTAAGACGGTGAAGGCAAGTGATTTACGGCCTGGGATGGGAGCGGTAATTGACGGCAAATTGTGTATCTGCTTTCAGGCGGTACACGTTACGCCAGGTAACCTGCGGGCGTTTGTGCAGACCAAGCTGCGAGTCGTTGCGGACGGGATAATGATAGAAAAAAGGCTGCGCTCGACGGAGGAAATAGAGCAGGCATTTCTCGATAAACGTGAAATGCAGTATCTCTATGAAGACAGAACCGGAATGGTGCTGATGGATAACGAAAGCTACGACCAGATTATACTGCCAAAAGAAATGATTGGCGATGCGGATAAATACCTCAAGCCTGATACCAAGGTCACAGCGCTGGTGCACGAAGAAAAGGTGGTGTCGATAGACCTGCCGAAGGTAGTGGAACTGGCCGTTACGGAAACTGCGCCGCAGCTTAAAGGGGCGACAGCGACAAATCAGTTGAAAGACGCTGTGCTGGAGACGGGACTCAAGACGCGAGTGCCGCCATTCATAGGGGTCGGGGAAGTATTAAGAATCAGTACCGACGACGGGTCGTATTTGTCGAGGGCAAAATAGAAAATCGAGAATCGAGAGTCGAAAATTGAAAGCAGCGAGTCTCTCGATTGTCTTTATAGACTTTAACTTTTTATAAGACCGGACAGCATTTTGCAGATATTCTCGACCTCTCTTTTAAGCTCATCGCACTTGCTTTCAGCAATAAATGCCTTATGCCTGCATATCTCCAGAATAGGAACGCATTCAAACGCAGAGCCACGAGCGATTCTAAAAAAATTGCTCCTGTCTGCTTTATGGTATCTGCCGTTACCTTCCGCGATGTTTGTTGAGATGGATAAAGCTGCTCTATTTAGCTGGTCTATAAGGTAGTAATTCCCCTTGGGAAAATCTTTTGTTAATTCGTAGATTACATCCGCAAAATCAACGGCATTTTTGTAAACATCGAGATTTTCGAATAGAAAAGGCATTTTTTGAAAATCGACAATCGAAAATAGACCGCAATCGAGAATTTCTCAAATTTCCATTTTCGATTCTCGATTGCTCTGTAAAATTTTGCCCTCGCAAAATTTTACTGCCCAGGAGAGGACTCGAACCTCCACGAGATTGCTCTCACCAGCCCCTCAAGCTGGCGCGTCTGCCAATTCCGCCACCTGGGCATAATAATTGAAGATTTAAAAATGAAGATTGAAAATTATTCAAAATAACTCCGCCGCAGGCGGATTCCAAAAATCTTCAATCTTCAATTTTCATTCTTCAGTATCCTTTTTACCAGGGATAAGATTAATAATCAAGAATTATTTTCCCTATGGGATGCCTAACGGTATTGGTCGGTTAAATAGAGCTGCAGACGGGGGCTGAAGATAAAGCTGTTGGCTTTGCACATTTCGGCAATAAGCGGACTTATTTTCAGATATTCGGAGAGATTTTTTGCCTGGGGCATAAGCAGAACCTTTGTGCGGTCAACGTTTCCCCGATCGCGGTCGAGAACAAGTTTCAAATCATTAAGGAGCCGGTGAACTTCGGTGATGTCCTCTATTTTTTCCATCACAAATTTCAACTGATAATCATAATTTTTTATAAGCTCCTTGAGCTGGTCGATTCTTAAATAACCGTCTTTGTTCGGTTCGTTGTCGTGAGCGTTTGAGAGCTTTGGACTGATGCTCATAAGGTCGCAGGCGAGATTAGCGACGTATTTAATTCCTGCAGTTTCAATTGTGGTGTGGACATTTTGTTCTTTTACCTTTTCGCAAAGCAGGGCGATATGCGGGCTAATCATTGGTTCGCCGCCGGTGATGACGGCGCAGGTCGGTGAGAATTTCATTACCTTTTTCATTATTTCATCAATAGACATTTTTGCAGCAGCGGATGAATCGAGTGCGTACTGCGTATCGCAGTATTTGCAGCGGAGTGGGCAGCCTGCAAGTCTTATAAACACGCTTGGCCGGCCTGCGAGAAGGCCTTCGCCCTGAATTGAATAAAAGATTTCAGAGATATTAATTTGGTCGTTTTGCATATTTGAGTGGGTCTTTTAAGCCGGCCTCAGTGAAGCCTTTCAGGCGCAGGCGGCAGGAATCACACCTGCCGCAGGGTCTGCCATTTTTGTCGGGGCTGTAGCAGCTATGAGTTAAGGAATAATCTACGCCAAGGCGCGTTCCGGTTTTAATAATTTTTGCTTTTGTCATTTTTATTATCGGCGTGTGAATTTTATACCGGCCTTTTTTCTGCATTGCGGCGGCAGTGGCGAGATTTGCCATTTTTTCAAAGGCTTTGATATATTGAGGCCGGCAGTCGGGATAGCCGCTGTAATCAGTAGCGTTAACACCGATAAAAATGTCAAACACACCAATTGACTCCGCAAAAGCCAGGGCGTAACTTAAAAATATCGTGTTCCTTGCCGGCACGTAAGTAACGGGTATTTGCGAGGAGTTGATGTTCCTGTTTAGCGGGACTTTGATTGATTTGTCTGTCAGTGCTGAATTTGCGAATACTGAAGGGTCTATATCAATAATTTTGTGCCGGGCGGCGCCGATGGATTTGGCGACTTTTTTTGCGGCTTTCAGCTCAATGCTGTGGCGCTGGCCGTAATTGAAGGTCAGGGCAATACATTTAAAGCCCCTGTTTTTTGCAATAGCCAGCGTTGTAGCCGAATCAAGGCCGCCGCTGAGCAAAATTACAGCTTTTTTAATCTTTTTTGCCATTAACTCCACTTGCCATTATTGTAAATTTATATTATTATAATGGCTTGTAATTTTTTAACAAATGCAAAAACGGGAAAGCGGATGAGCGAGGCGAAGATAGAGCTTTTTGATAATCCCAGGCCCGGCCGGGAATATTCAATCAGGATATCCTGCCCGGAATTTACGAGTTTGTGTCCTGTGACGGGTCAGCCGGATTTCGGAACTGTAACAATCGAATACTGCCCTGATAAAAAATGCGTCGAGCTGAAAAGCCTTAAATACTATATGCAAGGCTACAGAAATGAAGGGATTTTTTACGAAGCGCTGACAAACCAGATTCTCGACGACCTTGCCTTCGCTGCGAAGCCGAAATGGATGAAGATTATTTCAAGATTTACGCCGCGGGGCGGGATTACCACGGAAGTTTCGGCAGAATATAAACAATAAAAGGAGACTTCGAAATGTCAATTACGTTTCATTGCGAGAGCTGTAAGAAAAAGATTACGGCGCCGGACAACGCAGGCGGCAAATGGGGAAAATGCCCGTACTGCAACCATAAATGTTATGTGCCTACACTAAAAAAGGACGATGAAGAGGAACTTAAGCTCGCACCGATTGACGAAGATGAAGAGAAGAAATATGAACAAATGATGCGGGAAACACATAACATAGCCGGAGCACTGCTAAAGCAGAAAGAAACGCCGCCGGAACCAGGCTCGAATGGAAAAGCCGACGACAAACAACTGACCGTACTTGTAGTAACATACCTGAGACAAATGGCAGACGGACGACTCGATGAAGCGCACACAACCGCAGAAAAAATTATACCCTACAAGGGCCAGGCAAAGGCAATACTGGAAAATATACTCAGCGAAGAAAGGCCTGAGCCTGAGCTGGCGGATGTGCCGAAAAAAGTACTTGCCGGGTTTATACACAATATGCTGACAAGAATGGGGTAACGAAAATAAAAAATTAAAAATAAAAAATCAAAAATGCGGAACCGCCTACGGCGAGGTTTTATTAATAAACGAATATGTATGTGCCCCGGGTAATCGAGGCGCTGGAAGCACTGGGGAAGTGAAATAATTTTCGGTTTTAAGTTTTGAGTTATTTTGCGACGGATTGCAAAAATTCCGTTTCCTGGTCGGTCAGGGGCGATTCTTTTATCTGGCGAACCTTGTCGATTGTCTGCTGCAGAGTGAAACCGCCTGACTTTAACATCCAGACCGCTGCGAGATATGCAACTCTCTTTTTGCCGCTGCTGTCGTGGATAAGGACGGGCAGGTTGGAGCTTTGGCTCATTATCTCAAGAAATTTTTGACAGTCCTGAGATTCGGGAAAGCCTTCGTCGGGAGCATCTTTTTCTATCGGCAGCTCTATGTATTTTACGCCGTTGCTCTTCATCCAGGTAATTTCCTCATTATACCAGTTACGCTCACGATGCTCATCAGGGTTGCGCAGGTTTACAAACGCAGCGATATGATACTTGTACAAAAGGCGAGTATAATCCATTCCGCGAGGCTGGCCGCTTGTGTAAAGCACGCCCGGCGCAACTGTCTGAAAATTCTTTATGTGAAAGTGCCTCACCAAACCTACGATAGACAGGATTATTACCGCCAGCCAGAGCCAGAACAAGAAAGGATTTTTTTTATTTTTCATTTTTTCTATCTGCTTTTCTTTGTGTAAATGTTCCTGACCGCATAGATTTTCCGGTCGGTAGCCTCGAAATAAACCCTGCTAATCATTTCACCGATAAGGCCGGTAGAAATAAAAATCATACCTATCAGCAAAAAAACTATTCCACCGGCTGCTAACGGGCCGTGAGCACCAAAGATCGGCACATTGAAGCAAAACTTATCGAAGAAAATGTAAGCGAAAATAAGACACGCGGCGACGATACAGTAAAATGCGGCCTTGCCGAAGAAGTGCAGCGGCCTGGTTATGTAACCCAAAAGAAAACGAAGCGTAATCAAATCGAGAGCAACCCTGAAGGTGCGGGAGATGCCGTAATTGCTTTTGCCTGAGGGGCGCACGATGTTGGTTATGGGTATCTCGATCATTTTCCCGCCTGTAAGTGAAACAAGGGCGGGTATGAAACGGTGCATCTCGCCGTAAAGACGAAGGTCCTGAATTATCTGGCGCTGGTAAGCCTTGAAGGTTGTGCCGAAGTCGTGGATGTCAACGCCGCTGACCTTCGAGGCGAGCCAGTTGGCCGCCCGGCTGGGAATCTTGCGCATAATAAGATTGTCAACCCTCTTTTCGCGCCAGCCGCTGACAACATCATAGCCTTCGTCAATTTTTTCCAAAAACTTCGGTATCTCTTCAGGCAAATGCTGAAGGTCGCCGTCCATACTGATAATGATTTGGCCGCCGGCATTGTCAAAGCCTGCGGCAAGGGCGGGAGTCTGGCCGAAATTCCTGCGCAACTGCACGACGACGACTTGGCTGTCCCGGTCGGCAACGGCCTTGAGCTTTTCAAGCGTTGAGTCACTGCTGCCATCGTCAACGAGAACAAGCTCGTAACTTTCATTTGTCTGCTGCATTACCTTTGTAAGGCGCTGGTAGAGCTCCTGGACAACCGCCTGTTCGTTATACAAAGGCACGACAACCGAATATTTAATTTCAGTCTGCGTCATTAATCATTCCTGCCAATATTGCCATAGTGTACAAGCTTAATGCCCGCTTCGGCAAGAGTCTGTTTTGTCGAAGGAGCGCAAAGCCATTTAAGCTCGGTTTTCCGCTGCTCAAGGAGCCGGGTGTTTTTAAGGCCTTGCGGATAACCCGGATGGGTCATTACCTCGGCTACTCCGATAAACTGCGTTTTGCTTAGTTCAGACCAGAAGGCATCGTCAATCCTGCCGGTATGAGCAATACCGAAAAAAACATCGTTTTTTATAAAACGCTTATCGAGTTTTTGGCATTTTAAAGCCATCTGTCTTGCCAAAAAGGCACGCATTTTATCTGCAAACTCAACAGGCGGCCAATCGCCGAAGCAGACAGTGGCAGGCTCCCAGGGCCAGCGAATCGCGCCAATGCCGTAATCGGCGGCCAGGGAACATACTATTCTATACACAGGCGGCAGCAAATGGAAGTGTTTATGTGAGTCCAAGTGGGTCGGTTTAATGCCTCGGTCGATAATCGAGCTAATCTGAGCTGCAAATTCGACTTCAACAGCCTTTAAGATTTTTTTATTAGTGATGGTTTTAAATGCAAGTTTGTAGGCGGAGTGTCCAAACTCGCCGCTGTCGTCAAGCAGCAGTTGGACGGCGCTATCAGTAGAGAGCGATTTTCCTTCGGAGACATTCAGGTGGACGCCGACGCCGAGAGTCGGCGTCTTTTTAGCCAGCTCTATCGCCTCATCCGATGCGGACATATTCGCCATAATAGTAGCGCTGGTAAGAATGCCGGTAGTGTGAGCCTCGATGACGGCCTTGTTGACACCCTGCGAAAGTCCGAAATCATCAGCGTTTGTTATCAGTTTTCTAATCATAACAGGGGATAGAGTTTAAGTTTATCAGCCAATAAGGTCAATTAAAAATGGATAAGGGAATATATTACTATTTTTGTTGCAAAAGGGGGAGATTTGACGAAAATGGTATGGAAATAATATGGTTTTTGTTATTCACAGATACCTTTTTCGGGAATTGCTGCGGGTCTTTGTCCTTGCGACGCTGGCTTTGACAGTGATTATGAGCCTTGGAAGCGTGCTTCGGCCGGTGCAGGAGTATGGCGTCGGGCCAAGACAGGTGATAGACCTGCTGTGTTACTTTATGCCCATTACGCTGACGTTTGTTCTGCCGGTAGCGGCTCTGTTTGCAACGTCGTTCGTTTACGGAAGATTCGCTGCCGATAACGAGTTCGACGCCTGCAAGGCAAGCGGAATAAGCCCTGCGATGCTCGTATATCCGGGGCTGATACTGGCGATAATAGTTGCTATCGCAAATCTTGTCCTGAGTTTCCACGTTGTGCCTGCTTATGTTCACCGCGCTGAAAAGGCCATCAAATCCGACGCCAGGCAGATTCTTTTCAGGAACATATACAGGCAGGGATACTACAATCTGCCGGGCGGGGATTTTAGAATCTATTCAGACGCCGCCGACCTGAAAAGCAACAGCCTGCTGGGCGTCGTTATTATGGATACCGGCAAAAACCAGAAACTTATCACCGCTCAGGCCGCAACCGTAGGTTTCGACAGCACCAAAAGGTCGAACGAAGTAAAAGTGCTTGCCAGGAACGCATTTCAGTTTGATGAGCGCGGCGGGGTCTTTTTCAAGGTGATTTCAGTGCTCGGAGAATTTGAATCACTGATGACCGACAGCATAAAATTTCAGAATATCGAGCAGATGAATGCCATCAAGGCCTCGCCTGTCAACTATTATCCGGTCGCACTGTGTGCATGGGGTGCATACGAAAGGCTGACTGTCGAGATGCTGGCTGAAGATATAAAAAATACCATAAATGCGGATAAGGATAATTTATATCAGCTTGACAACGATGAAAAACTGCTGCGTCTGACGGCAAAAAGTTGCCAGCTTGGCCCGGCCGGCCAGATAGAGCTTGCAGATGATGTACTGCTCTTCGAATACGACAAGAACAGCAGCGAGATTACGAGGAGCTACCGCGGGCAGAAACTCTATATCCGGCTTTCTGCGGAGACGGAAACCCGGCCAAGTACGGTGCTTATCGTTACGTTTCCGAACGCTGTCTGGCTCGACCGCGGCATTGAGTACGTAAAACCAAGATATACCGCACAGGGTATCGCTCTGCCGAACTCCATTACAGCAAAACTCGGAGAGAATATTGTAGATACCGCAAGAGAGCACCAATACATTCCCAAACCTTCGGCACAGCTTACCGCACTTATAAAAGAGCTCAACAGGAAAATCAGGGTAACGCTTTTTGAAATCAAGGCGGAGATTCATTCGAGACTGGTATTCGGCATCGGTTGTATTACGCTTATACTCATCGGTATCGGTCTGGGCATCAGATTCAGAGGGGGGCATCTGCTTACGGCATTCGGAATAAGCTCAATTCCGGCTGCCGCGCTGCTGGTTGTTATTATGATGGGTAAAAATATAACGCAGAACCGGTTCTCTGAACTGGGAGCCAACCTGGGCGTCGGCTTTATGTGGGCGGGACTGGTCGTTCTGACAGTTTTTGCCTTTGTGCTTTACAGGAAACTGCAAAAGAATTAAAAATGCAAAACTTGTCGTGAGCAAAGTCGAACGATGAAAATACTTGACAGATATGTAACGAAAAATTTTCTGACAGGCTATCTGATTGCCTTTGGCGTGCTGATGGGACTGCGCATAATGACGGACCTGTTCGTAAATATCGACGAGTTTACGGAACATGCAGGACTTACCGTTACTCAGGTGCTTTTGAATATCGCGTTGTACTACGGCAGGCACAGCTTTCTGTACTTCAGGGATTTCGCAGGTATGATAACCGTTGTCGCAGCAGTGTTCTCGCTGGGGAAAATGACGAAGAACAACGAGCTTATCGCAGTTATGGCTTCGGGAGTGAGCCTCAAGCGCATAATAGCGCCGATACTGTTTCTGTCGCTGGCCTTTGCCGGCCTGCATGTAATCGACCAGGAATTTTTCATCCCGCCGATGGCGGATAAGCTCGTCCGCTCGCACGAT
>Ga0315543_1004274_pt1 | contig 12053 bp, 9 predicted proteins | sample SalMarSW160210MG_2_FD_203098 | JGI IMG/M metagenome (GOLD analysis project Ga0315543, IMG submission 203098) | Salt marsh sediment microbial communities from the Plum Island Ecosystem LTER, Massachusetts, United States - Salt Marsh Sediment SW1601-210 ...
GCGGCTCCATCGCCTCAGCCTCGAAAGGCTCCACCTCCGCTAGCAGCGCCCGCGCCCGCCGCAACGCCGTCAGGCTATCCTCCGGCGTCATTTTCTTCCCCACCAGTTTCTCCGCCGGAGGCGTCTCGACCTCCCCAAACAGAAACGTCGTCCACTCAACGACCTCATCCAGTCGCTTCAGCCGCTCCTGCACCAGCGGCACGATGCGCCGTAGCGTCGCCAGCATCTCCCCAGGGCAGGGATCGGGCACCAGATTGGCTTTCTGCCAGAAGGGCAACAGCCGCTCCAGCAACTCCTCCTCTGGCAGATTCCGGATGTAGACGCCGTTCATCCAATCCAGTTTTTTGTAGGAGAAGACCGCAGGCGCTTTGTTGACACGGAACAGGTCAAAGCGCTCGACCAATTCTTCGCGAGTAAATATCTCCTGCTCCTCTCCCTCCCCCGGGGCCCAGCCCAGGAGCGCCAGGAAGTTGAACAGCGCCTCCGGCAGGTACCCCTGGTCACGGAACTCCGTGATAGAGGTGGCCCCCTCCCGCTTGGCCAGTTTCTTGCCGCCGGGCATCGTCACCAGCGGAACATGGCAATAAGTGGGGACCTCCCATCCCATCGCCTGGTAGGTCAGGATGCGCTTAGGGGTAGAAGGGATCCAGTCGTCGCCGCGGATGATGTGGGTGATCTTCATGTAACGATCGTCCACCACCACCGCCAAGTGGTAGGTGGGAAAGCCGTCCGACTTGAGGAGAATCTGATCGTCTATGCCGGCGTTCTCGAAGACCACGTCCCCTCTGATGACGTCATGGACGACTGTCTGGCCCGTCAATGGAACCTTGAGCCGGATGACGTGGGGCTCGTCGGGGAAGATGGCATCCGGTGGGAGGTCACGGCAGTGGCGATCGTACATCACCATCTGCTTGCGGGCCCGCTGGCACTCTCGCACCTGTTCCAGGCGCTCTGGCGTGCAGTTGCAGCGGTAGGCCCAACCTTTAGCGATCAACTCCTCGGCCACCAAGCGGTACAGACCCAGCCGCTCCGACTGGATATACGCTCCATACGGCCCGCCGACGGCATATTCCTCGGCGTTGTCCACGCCCGAACGCTGCAACTCCTCCAGCCCTGATCCCTCGTCCCAATCCAGCCCCAGCCAGCGTAACCCCTCCATAATAACCGGGATCGACTCCGGCTGGTACCGCGTCCGGTCGGTATCCTCAATGCGCAGAATGAACTTCCCGCCCATCTTACGGGCAAATAACCAGTTAAAAACCACCGTCCGCACGTTGCCGATGTGCGGCTCGCCGGTGGGGCTAGGAGCAAAACGAACGCGAACCGTCATTCTCTCCTCCCTACTCCCTACTTCTTATTCTTACCCTGTGCTTTCTCGATCTTGGCCCAGGTATCACGCAGCGACACCGTCCGATTGAATACGAGTGTGCCAGCGGACGAATCGGGATCAACGCAGAAATAGCCCTGCCTCATGAACTGGTAGCGGCTGCCCGGCGCTGCACCCGCCAGACTGGGTTCAACCCGGCACGACGTCAATGTCTGCAATGAGTTCGGATTCAAATTGGCTTTGAAATCAGAGCCGCCCTCTACATCGTATGGATCCGCTTTTGTGAAGAGATGATCGTACAGGCGGACTTCGGTTTCGAGCGCGTGGTCAGCCGAAACCCAGTGCAACGTTCCCCTGACCTTGCGTCCGTATGGCGCCACCCCTCCCCGCGTCTCTGGATCATAGGTACAGTGCAGTTCGATCACCTCGCCAGTTTGTTCATCCTTAACCACCCGCACACACGTGATAAGATACGCGTGTTTGAGTCGTACCTCACGACCGGGAACCAAACGGAAGTATTTCCTCGGTGGGTGCTCCCGAAAATCTTCCCGTTCGATGTATAGCACGCGGGAAAAAGGAACCTTCCGCGACCCCATACCGGGATCCTCCGGATTATTCACGGCATCCAACCATTCCACCTGGTTTTCTGGATAGTTGTCAATGACTACCCGAAGAGGATGCAACACAGCCATCACACGCGGAGCGCGTTGATTCAAATCCTTGCGGATGCAGTGCTCAAGAAGTGCGATGTCTACGATACTATTACTCTTCGCCACTCCAATGCGGTCACAAAAATCCCGGATTGCCTCTGGTGTGTAGCCACGTCTCCGCAAACCCGATAGTGTGGGCATCCGTGGGTCGTCCCATCCACTGACATGTCCCCCCTCAACCAATTTCAGAAGCTTTCGCTTGTGCATCACGGTGTAGCTGAGATTGAGGCGGGCGAACTCGATCTGCCGTGGATGGTAGATGTCCAACTCATCAAGAAACCAGTCGTACAGTGGACGATGATCTTCGTATTCCAACGAACACAGCGAATGTGTAATGCCCTCGATAGAATCACTTTGGCCGTGGGCCCAATCGTACATCGGATAGATATACCACTCGTCGCCCGTGCGGTGATGTGTTGCGTGCAGAATGCGGTACATGACGGGGTCTCGCATATTGATGTTGGGAGACGCCATGTCAATTTTCGCCCGGAGTGTGCGTGACCCGTCGGGGAACTCGCCGGCTCGCATGCGCTCGAACAAGTCGAGGTTCTCCTCGACCGAGCGGTTACGATGCGGGCTGTCCTTGCCCGGCTCGGTCAGGGTACCGCGATATTCCCGAATTTCATCTGGACTCAGATCACAAACGTATGCCTTGCCCTTTTTGATCAACCGCACGGCGTACTCGTAGAGCTGCTCAAAGTAGTCCGAAGTGTAGAACAGCCGATCCTCCCAGTCAAATCCCAGCCAGCGAATGTCCTCGATCTGGGACCGGACGTACTCTTCTTCCTCCTTTACGGGGTTCGTATCGTCGAACCGCAAGTTGTACAGCCCCCCGAAATCCTCGGCGATGCCGAAATCTATGCAGATGGCCTTGGCGTGTCCAATGTGCAGGTAGCCATTCGGCTCCGGTGGGAATCGAGTATGAACTCGACCGCCGTACTTATTCGTCTTCAAGTCCTCCACGATGATATTTCGGATAAAGTCGGAGGAGGGAGCAGCATCAGTCGTGGCCATAAGCGCACATCCTTTCCGTTTTTCTTTCTGTTGTTGTGTTTTTCACGGTTCTTTCTCCGATTCGATGCTTAACATCCAGCATCCAGTATCCAGCATCCAGCATCAAGTGCCCACACCCGGCAGGGTAAAACTAAAGACACTCCCCCGACCTACTTCACTCTCCACCCCTACCTGCCCGTCGAGTTTGTTCACGATACGCCACACGATGGACAGCCCCAACCCGTGCCCCTTGGTGCGATCCTGGTCGAGTTGCGTGAAGAGAGTGAACAAACGGGCCTGCTCTTCGGGCGTGAGACCAGGGCCGTTGTCGCGCACCCAGAAGCGCACCGTGCCGTCCGCCTGCGTCGTCGCGCCCAGTTCCACGCGCGGCGGCTGTCCGCCGTACTTGATGGCATTGCTGAGATAGTTGACCCACACCCCCTCAACCCACGGGCCATAGCCCAGCGCCACCGGCCAGGTCTCGGGCAAGGTGATCTTGGCCTGGTATTCCTCGATCATATAGACCAAGCACTGCTGTGCTTCGGCCACGACGCTCGCCATGTCCAGTGGCATCGTTGGCACTTCCATCTTGCGCACTTCTGCCAGCAGGAATAAGTCATTAACGATGCTGCTCGCCTTGCGCGTGCTCTGCGCAATCGTATGCAAATAGCGGCTGAGTTCCTCATCCGGCATTGCGGCGTGATCCTCTTCCAACGCCTCGGCAAAGCCGATGACAAGGCCCAACGGGTTCTGAAGGTCGTGGGCCACGGTGTGGGCAAAGGCATCCAGTTCCTCAGTCCGCTGGCGCTCTGTATCATACAGCCGCGCATGCTCAATGGCAACTGCTGTTTGGTTGGTCAGGGTGGTCAGGGTGAGTTGATCGTCCTGCGAGTAGGTCTCCTCCGAGAGTTTCGGTCCTACGGCGAAGATTCCCACAAGATCATCTTTGACCTTCAGTGGAATGAAGATCTCTGCCCTGATTCTCTCTAAATCTTCTATCTCCCGCTTCCACAGGGCCTTGAACTGCGGCATCACATCCACGTCATGCCTGGTCAGAGCGTCTTCATGTCCGGACAGCCAATGCACGACAGGATGATCTTCGCGTAGTCTAAGATCGGTGTTCGGATCAAGTCCCCTGTGAGCTATCAGGCGGAACTCTCCGCTCTTCTCCTGTTTGAGGAAGAAAGCCGCCCTCTCAATATGCATGGTTGTGGTCACCTCGCCCAGGATCATACTCGTCAGTCTGTCGAGGTCGAGTACGGAGGCCGCCGTGCGGCTGAGCCTTTGGAGCATCAGGCTGGAGTCGTACTTCTCGCGAAAGAAAAGCCGATCGATAGCCTGCTGGGTCTTATCGCGGACAGGCCGAAGGGCTACCGCCACCCCAGAAGCTGCTAAAAGGGCCACAATTGTAGCCGTGTTGGGGCCGATTATTATGTTAAAGACATTCGCAAAGAGGAAAACCACAAACAAGTAAATGCTGGCGGTGGCGGCCGTGAGCAAGGAGTAGACCAGCCCTTTGCGGATGACAAGGACGACGTCCAGGAGTTGGTAGCGGAGGATGGCATAAGCGATGAGGATGGCATTGATGATGCCGGCGGTAATGTCAACAGGGTAGGCTTGTAAAGGGGGAATAAAGTTGCTGAGAGTGCCTATTATGACTGCCGCTGCTCCTAGCAGCGGGTATCTAACACAATTGCGCTCCAAGTTGGACTTTGTTTTTCTATGTGCTCGGATAAGACTATATACCCCATATCCTAGGAAAGGATATGTGCCAATAACAACCGCAGGCACCAACACACCGAAAGTTGGGACGTATAATCCCGTAATCTCGCTTTTAAAGACGTTTTCAATGACGAGGTTAGTACCGCTCGAGGCTAGTAGGAGAATACATATCAGCCAGCCTACATAGGATAAATACCGGTTTCTCCTGCCAAGAAACACCAGTATAAAGAAAAGATAGAGAATGAATTGCCCCCCCAACCCAGCGGTCATGAATCTATACCAAAAAAGGGCCGATTCGGGATCATTGCTAAGGCTCACCATCAAAGCGGTGAACTGCCAGGAAATCATGGCTGCTAGATACAGCACAAAGGCCCGGTTCGTCTTATTTCTTATATCTTGGCGAACAGTGACAAGCGCCAAGACAATATAGCAAACGAGAGCAGCCGCCGAGAACACAGCAGCAAGTATCATTCTTACCTCTCAAATACTTGATAGTCGGTTGATGGCCTCATCTGTAGGATTGACGTGGGGTGGCTTTATGTGAGCCAAGTCGGCTCCAGCCACTCGCATTGCCTCCATATAGCAAGCAAATGCACCCTTAGAAAGCACTGTGACCCTCAGCGGATCGAAGCCTAACATGCTTTCCAACTCAGCGTACCCAGAGTCCTCCTCCATTAACTTCCGATGTACTGACATCTTTATATCTCTATTCTCAACCTCCTCTTTCAACTCTATGTACAGGTGCAATATCGGTTCTTCCTCAAGATATTCTTTTCTTATCGTCCAATCCACATAGGGTATCGCCGCTTCTTCAATGGCCTGCCACACCGCTTTCTCAGTTAATCTGGTAAACCCTCCTACATCTATGACACCGTCTGCCCTGGCATGAAAGATCATTTGCGGGATGTTGATATCGAGTTCTTCGTCTCCGAGGGAGATTATCTCAATCAGGTCTCCCATCCTGTACCTCGTGAACACGCCCCCGTGAAAGTTCGTTATTACCAGCTCATAGATCCCAGGGACAACCTCATCTAAGAGCAGAGTGGGCGGTTGATAATCGAGGTCACTTTTGCTCCTAAAGAAATCCTCCTCCGCAATGAACTCCAAGAAATTGTGGTCAGGTGCAAAGGTCATCCCTTTGTAGTTCCAGGCCTGTAAGGCTATCCCTCCTAACTCAGCGCCGCCATATCCCTCCAGCGGTTTCCTACCCCAGCAGGCCTCGATTGCGTCCCTGTAAAAAGCGGTATCCATACCACCCGCTACGATGCCCTTTACTCTCCAGAAATCTTTGGGGAGCAACCCTCTACCATCAATCTTGCTCCGTACCAGTCCTTTTATCACCCTGTAGAGAGACTGTGGATGCAGCATGTCTAGGGAAATCTTGAAACCGCCGGAACCTTGTCCGAACTGCTTAGCAACTGTTACCAAAACGCTTGATAGGCCATAGAACAAATCTAGCCCCGGCCTCAGGGCCAATCTGAATCCCTCCTGAATCCTCTCCCCAAACTCCATTTCGGCGCCTTCCTCAAGCGGAGGGATAAAAGCAACCCTCAATTGTTCCGATAATGCCCTAGCGATAACTGTACCAGTGAAATAGGGCGGAGGTGCCAGTGTATATAGGCAAGTATCACCATTACTCAGCCTGACATCTCCTCTCCTGGAAGAAGCAGCGAGGAGGAACGAGGCAAGTACAAACTCGCCCATCTTCTCAAATCTCTCCCTGGAATAAGGAGCCCACTTGCACTCGTATTCTAGCGACCTACCCGACGTCCGCGCCCAGACATAGGGTTCAGCAGGCAATACGTCCTCTCTCTTCTCAGCCAGGTCTGGAAGATAGTCCTTGTAAATGGTGAAAGGAACCGTCTCACGAAATTCCTTCACGCTGGTCGGCACTTTCCCCCCCATGAGCCTCCGCCCCAGCTCACACCTGCTAAGGAGGTCAATTTGTTCCATCAGCAAGCGCGTTTGGATCTCCATGAACTCCTCCAGGCTGAGATCAAGAAAGCCACAATACTTCTTCCAAACCTCATCCCTTCGCTCCTGTCTCAGTAACTCCGCTGCCGTTGTCATCTTCTTCGCCTCCTTAGGTTTTGTTCGTCCTGGTAGTCCAGGACCTTCGAGTTTGATGGTGAGCCTAGATTTCTCCTGCCACCGCGCGCATGGTCAAGGCGCAAGGGTACCAGGGACGACGAGCCCTGAATTCAGCTATCTCGATCTTCGTAAAACCGCAGCCCGAAAGGAGTGTACGCCATTCACCCGCTGTACGTACATTGGGGAAGGCTTCTATCTCTGCCTGCCCCCGGGCACTCCTGTGGGTCAGTCCATACCGGGCCAGGAGGATTTTCAGCAAAGCAATCCCCAAGAACGACCGCCAAAAGGCAGAGGCACCCACATCGGCCATGATGAGGCTGCCTCCTTTCTTCAGCACTCGCCTCATTTCAGACAACATTTGGGGCACATCCATGTGGTGCATACCTAAGGCACAGATGACCACATCGAAAGTGCCTTCGACAAAAGGCGTAGCCATGGCTGAAGCACAAACCAAACTGATGCACGAGGACGATCCTGCTGCCTCAACCTTCTTCCGCCCATGCTTGAGCATGGCTGGCGTAATGTCCAGCCCCATGACCTGTCCCTTGACTCCTACCTTATCCGCAATCCTCAGAGGAATGAGCGCCGTCCCAGTGGCTACATCAAGGACGACATCTCCTTCATTGATGGGCATCATCCCCACGAGCCGATCAACGAATTGCTCATAACTCAGCCCCCAGAACTCCCTGAGTTCTCGATCCACGACCTCCTCATAGCGAGGGGCGAGTTCAGTGAAGGCTTCGATGATGACATCACTGCCAGTCATTGTTTCCCCTTCTCCCAGGTCCAAGGCCCGCGCCTTCACGCATCACGTTTCACGCCTCAGATACCGCTCCACGCCGTCCAGATGCCAGGCCAACTGACGCTCGTGCGTGGGACTGGGCGTGAACGAGCGCCGCACCTCCCCAGGCGCGACGTTGCCCACCACCTCAATCTGCCCCATCTCTCCCACCCCCAGTCCCAGCCGGCGGCAGTATTGCAGGTATCCTATCCGCTCCGGGTCGAAGCCCATCAGTTGTGCCGTGAGCACGTCCACCGCCAGCGGATCGGTGCCCGCCAGCGCCACGCGCCAATCCACCGCATCGCCCGCCGCGGGCCCCTCCCCCTCCATCCCCTGCCAGCCGTCAATCACCGCCAGGTGCGGCCAGACGTAGGGAGCCACCAGCGCCAGGTTCAGGTTGATGACCGGGAAGCCCTGGTGCATCGCCATTTTGCTCGACCCGCCCGGCGGCCCCAGGAAAACCCCCTTGCCCCACTCCGCCAATCCCGACTGCCGCACCTGCCTGGGCACCAGGCGGGCCATGCGCCGCACCAGTCCAGGCGGGCCACCACTGCGCCGGATGGCCTGAGGGTTGACCAGCGCCCCCATCACCATATTCTTGATGGAAAGCGTGACGATGACCGTATCGTGGGTCTTGGGCGGGCCGACCGAGATACGATAACCGGCCTCGACGACGGTGCGCGCCAGATGCACCGTCAACGGGCGCAGGCGGCGGTCGTAGATCTGCACCGGCACCGTATCGTCCGCGTTAAGGTCCACCAACCTAACGTCGTACTCCTCGACCAGCGGCTCGTAGCCGTAGTTGCGGAAGCCCTCCCAGGTGGGGGACATCGCCGCCCCTTCGGCCACGACGATGGGCCCGCTGTAGCGGGCGCGGACGAAGTCGAGCACAGCGCGGACGGCATCCACGTGAGTCGCTGCCAACTGGAGATTGACAGAGACGAAATTAGGCTTGACCAGGATTCGAGGAACAGTATCCAGCCTCACCTGATCCGCGATACCATCCAACGCTGCCGTTATGTTCCCCCGGCGGCCCTCCCCCCGCACCAACGCCACCTGCACCCGCCCCGCTTTGCCCATCTCAGCCTACTTCTCGTACTCTGCTGCAATGAATGGAAGCGCCAACTCGTTGGCGTCCCTTATGCCAGGCTCACCGAAACAAGTCTCGGCTTCCATCCGAGCCGGGAAGATGCAGGAAACTGTTAGAACTCCAACTTGCGGTGACGCATCGCCACGTTCTCCGCCAGCCCGATGCCGATCATCGTCGTCAGCAGCGCAGCGGGGCCATAACTGATGAAAGGCAACGGCAATCCCGCGACAGGCAGCAGCCCCAGGTTCATGCCAATGTTGACAATGGCCTGGAACAGGACCATCGCCAGCGTGCCCGTCACCAGCAGCCGTCCAAACCCATCCGGCGCAAGCAGGATAATCCGCAGCAGGCGGATGAACAGCACCAGGTAGAGGGCAAACAGCAGCATTACGCCCGCAAAGCCGAGTTCCTCGCCGATAATGGCGAAAATGAAGTCCGTGTGGCGCACCGGCAGGTAACGGAGTCGGCTCGACGCACCCTGGCCGAACCCTTGTCCCCACAGACCGCCTGAGCCGATGGCGATAGATGCCTGCTTGAGCTGATACTCGACGTAAGGATTGCTGCCAGGGTTGAGGAAACCCAGCACGCGCTCATGCATATATTCAAAGCCAAGCAGGTCCACCAGTTGCCAGAGCGGATAGAGCGCCCCCAGCCCCACCACCGCCGTCAGCACCAGGTATCGCATCTCTACGTCCGACTCCAACAGCATGGCCAGCCACATAAAGACGAACACGGCAGCAGTAGCCATATCGGGCTCCAGGAAGACTAATGCCGCCAGAGCAAGCGCCATAACAGCGGAAAGTAAATAATTGACCAAATCGGGGCGCTCGGCGGGTTCCTCGATCACGCTCGTCTTGGGCGCTCCGAAGATCGGGGTGGCGGTGGCCCCGTGCTTCCGCCGCCGCCGGCCGAGTATGGCTCCCACCGAGATGGCGAGCAGGTTCATCGCCAGGAACGAGGGCTGAAAGCGGAGAAAGCCCAGGTCAAGCCAGCCCCTTACCTCGCCTATTTCGCTCTGCCCGAAGAAAAGCACGAGCACCAACAGGACGCCGGCCAAAAGGTAGGCCAGCCACCAGAAGTCGCCGAGCCACTGATAATCGCGGGGAAAAGCAGCCAGAAGAAGAATCAGCCCCACCCCAGCAGCCCCCAGAATCGCCTGTCGCCGCCACAGATCGGCCAGATCTGGGTCAAGGCTGCCCAGGTTGGCGCTGTAGATCATCACCACACCGTAGGCGGTCAGCAGAACAGTGACCGCGAGCAGCACGTAGTCAAAGTGCCGCCAGATACGAAACCTCGTCATCCTACCTCGCACTGGAATAGAAAACGCACGTGGAGCAGGCTGCTGACAGGCTCGAAAGCCACTCCACGTGTCGCTTTCACTTGCGCCGCCCGCGCGTGGTCAACAAGGGAATGTCGGCGACCAGGCGTGATTCGCGCGCACTCTGGGAGAAGGTCACTTGAACACTCTCGGCGTCAATGGCGACGTGGCGCGAAATCACTGTGATGATTTCGTCCTTAAGCGTGTCCAGCAGCGCGGGTGAGATGCTGGTTCGGTCATGGGCCAGTACCAGGCGCAACCGCTCCTTGGCAACTTCCCCGCTCGACGGTTCATGACGACGGCCTAACAGGCGTTCAAAGAACTTCATAATCAATCTCCTACTCAAGGCCCACGAAACGGAAAATCCGTTCAAGCACACCAGAACCGCGCAGGGGCTGGAACGGCACATCCTCCCCTCGCAGCCGGCGAGCGATGTTGTGAAACGCCCGTCCAGCCAGGGAATTGTCGCTGGAGAAGGCCAGAGGCCGCCCCCGATTCGTAGTGATCAGGATGGCTTTGTCCTCCGGCACGATGCCGACGAGATCAATAGCCAGCAATTCGATGACGTCGGCGATGTCCAGCATCTCACCGCGCCGCACCAGGTCCGGCTTGACCCGGTTGATAATCAGCCGTGCGGGGCCTTTCTCCTCCGCCTCGATCAAGCCGATGACCCGGTCGGCGTCGCGCACGGCGGCCACCTCTGGATTGGTGACGATGAGGATCTCATCGGCTGGGGCGATGGCGTAGCGGAAGCCCTGCTCGATGCCAGCAGGCGAGTCGATCAGAACAAAATCGTGCTGCTCCTGCAGGCTCTCGCAGACACGCACCATGTCGTCAGGCTGGACCGCGCTCTTGTCGCGGGTCTGCGCGGCCGGCAGCAGGAAGAGTTCAGAGAGCCGCTTATCACGCACCAGCGCCTGGCGCAGCCGGCAGCGTCCCTCGATCACGTCCACCAGGTCATAGACGATACGGTTTTCGAGGCCCATCATCACATCAAGGTTGCGCAAGCCGACATCGGCGTCAATGATCACCACTCGCTGCCCCTGCATCGCCAGCGCGACACCCAGATTGGCGACGAGGGTCGTCTTGCCCACCCCACCCTTGCCAGAAGTAATTGTAATCGCTCTTGCCGCCATCGGCTCTCCTTACCCCGCCCAGCCAGGGCATGGTTACCACGCCCCTACCTCACTTGCCATTCCAGGGAACAGCCACAATCTTTCCCTCGCGCACCGAGGCCATCTCCGGCATAGGCTTGCGCCGCTGCTCATCCGGGGAGCGCGCGATGTGTCCAGCGATGCGGAGTTGCGTGGGAACCAGATCGAGGGCACAGATCATAGCCCCCTCATCCCCCAATGCTCCGGCATGCACCACCCCGCGCACCCGGCCCCACACCACGATGTCACCACCCGCCACTACTTCCGCCCCAGGGTTGACGTCGCCGATGACCACGACGTGGCCCGGATAACGCAGGCTCTGGCCAGAACGAAGCGTGCGCCGCACAACCATCCCTTCGACGACGGGTGCCTCGCCCCCTGCGGCCACAGTCTCCGGCGCACGTGGGTGAGGCGGGCCGAGGCTAATCACCAGCCCCAACCCCTGCGCGGCCGCCTCTGTGGTGGGATTCGTGCTGATCACCGCCCATAACTCAACCTGGTGGTGGGCGAATAGCGCACGCGCCTCATCAATCTCGGAGCGGGTCAATTCCCGCGCCCCGACGTCGAGGGCGACACGGCCACCGCGAAAGAAAGCGGGGTTAGCGCCGAGATATGCCTCCAACGCGAGCAGTCCGGCGTTCCAATCCTCCTCTCCCAGCGAGACAAGCAACCCCTGGCGGATACCCTTGACAGTAGTATCTGGACTCATAGTTGCTAATTATAGCACAAGAACGAAAAAACTGCATGCAGGCATCACCCTAAGGGTATAGTTCAAAACTTTGGGGGACTTTGGGCAACGGGGCGGTAGACCTGCTGCCAGGCCCATTGGAAACGGCCACTGTGTAACTCACCAAGAGCGGCCAGCAT
>Ga0315543_1004281_pt1 | contig 12039 bp, 6 predicted proteins | sample SalMarSW160210MG_2_FD_203098 | JGI IMG/M metagenome (GOLD analysis project Ga0315543, IMG submission 203098) | Salt marsh sediment microbial communities from the Plum Island Ecosystem LTER, Massachusetts, United States - Salt Marsh Sediment SW1601-210 ...
CAACTAGGGGCACGGGGCTTGGGCTCTATATCTGTAAGACCCTTATTGAGGCTCACGGAGGTCGAATCTGGGTAGAGGGTGAATTGGGAAAGGGATCTCGCTTCACCTTCAGCCTGCCTATTGAAGCCGGCGATTGAACACTAGAGTGAACAGGGGTTGCGTATGATAGCGCTTAAAACAAAACAAGGCAAGACAATTCTGGTTGTGGATGATGAACCTCGCATTATTGAGGCAGTGAGCATGAACCTGGAACTGGAGGGTTACCAAGTTTCGGCTGCCCGTAATGGCTACGAGGCATTGCAAAAACTTACTGAAGACCTACCTGACTTAATTATCCTTGACGTCATGATGCCGGAGATAGATGGCTTTGAGACCCTAAGGAAGATTCGTGAGGTTTCCACGACGCCCGTTATTATGCTCACTGTCAAGGGTGAAGAAACGGACAAAGTAAGGGGGCTTGATCTAGGAGCCGATGACTATGTCACCAAACCTTTCAGCCCCAAGGAGCTTGTCTCACGGGCAAAAGCGGTGCTTCGCCGGGTTGAGATGCCTACCCCGGCGCCCAAGGCTGAAATACGGGTGGATGATAGTCTTTCTATCGACTTCAGTCGCCGCAAGGTCATGGTCAAAGGTAAGGAAGTTCACCTCAGACCCACCGAATACCGTCTTTTGTACCATCTAGTGAGCAATGCTGGCCATGTCCTCACCCATGAGACCTTGCTAAGAAGAGTGTGGGGCTATGAGTACCGAGATGAAGACCACTATCTCTGGCTCTACATTACTTATCTACGCCAGAAGCTCGAAGAGGACACCAAGCACCCGAAGTATATCCTAGGTGAGCGGGGAATAGGCTACCGGTTCAAGGAATTTGAAAAGCGGTAGTCAGCCAAACAAGCTGGTTTATTTCGAAAAAATCTCACAAATCGGTTATTCTGCGGCTTTTGAGAGAGCCTGTAGCCCCTTTTGTTTCACAATGAAGCTGTAAAAACAAAAAGCCATAGCGTAAAGTGAACTCCAAATGGGCAGCTTCATAGCAGCTCGTTGTCCTTCACACTGGACCCCTCGATGTTGGCCTCCCACTCTGGGAGGTCTTTTCTTTTTATCAAGCTTTCAACTACCCCAGAGGGAAAGAAGGATGAAATTGCTTCCTCTGATATAACAAAAGCCCCTTGTGTGCAATCAGGTAACGAAATTTGGCTTTTGTTCGATGAGGTGAGATTGCACAAAAGTCAGAATTGTTGGGCAAGTGTTTACTGTTCCCAAACAAGGTGCGGCTTTCGTCACGCAAACCGCTAAATTGTTTGAAGTCTAAAGGTTAAATAGCAATTCGGTACTGATTAACCAAATTCTATCCCGCCCAGTAGTGGGCTGTCGTTTCATGCTTCATCAGGTTCACAACTTTCGGCAATACCGTCAATGAATTGGGGGTTCATGTACCTAACCCTGTACCCTATTTGCTCGATTTCTTTCTTCAGTTGTGAATAGGAGATGAATTTACATATTTTCGGCAGAGGGGGATTCAGTCTTGCAAATGTTGGTCGGTTAACCTCAGCTATCACTTTATCACTGCGGTCATCAGGTGCTACTATATACAAGTTTATTTTCAAATTAGGTTGCATACTCATGAGGTCGGACATTCTGAGCAAACCTGAGTATATTGAGCTGGTATGTTCAACCTCGAATGCCGCTACTATGGCATCTTTTTGCAGCCACAACACGTCAATCAATTCGATTGTTCTATTTGTTGCCTCATCAAATTGCCTTGGTAACTCTCTACGGAAGTGGGGAATGCTATTAAAGAGCACATTATTATATTGCTTGTTTCGATCATTTCTCGCTACCCAGACATCTAATCCCATATCAGAACCAAGTTTGAGCAACAACCATTGCATTTCTTCGTGTGTAGTCTTAATGGCTTCTGTCTCTGGCTCCTCTTCAACCACCTCCTGTTCCGTTTCTGGTACAGTCACCGCTCCAACCGTTGATTCGTAGATTTTTGGACGCCGCCAGTATTTGTTCTCATCAAATTCTCTTTCAATAGGGTTGATGGTGGCATCTTTAATTGCTTCGACAATCAATTCTGCATCCTTCGGGTCAAACCGGAATGGAGAGCCTCTGAAATAGCCAGACCAAGATTTGGTTGACTTTGCGTCCCTGAATATTGAGAGTGTGTCTTTGAGGCTATGTATTGGGATAGCGGTCTTTGCATTGAGTGCGTATATTACTTTGACCTTGAACCTAACAGGAAAAACCTGGTCTTCCCAAATCCGTGTCTCACTATCAAAGTAGCTCTCAGATAAGACTTCTAGCACGCCGATAAATCTGCTAAGACCAGTCAAGTAACAGATGAGATAATCACCAGGGTGGATTTTCTTTGCTATATTTCCTCTTCGTTCTTTGAAACCGCTTACGTTTGCGCCGCTCTTGTGGAACTCCTCCCAGGTCTTGCCAGTAAATAAATCGAGCCAGTAATTTCTGTTCATATACAGTCCTTCAATATGAACACCGTATTATGTTTAATTGGTCTAAGTCTAGCACCAGCCAGATGCAAATTCAACAACAGGATTGCCTCGTCCTCAACGTGGCAGTGGAGTTTTCCTTGACCTTATTTGTCCTTACACTCAGTCCTCGAACTACACAGTAGCTTGAAGAGTGGTAAAGTCACGGACAAGGAACCGTCTAACCACACAGAATTAGGGGCGTTTCGCGTTCAGAAGCATGGGGACAAGCGCATTGTAGATTTCCTCTTGTATCCCCTCGTCGGCGGTGCGTTCTTTAATGAGTTGGCGGATTTGATCTTCCTGCTGGTTGATGAACTTTTCGTATTCCTGTAGAACCCTTTGGCAATCGACGTCCTCATGTGGAAGTCGGACAAGCCCTCGTACCCCGGAATTTGCGACAAGCACTAGAAGTGCATCCTGTGACTGGCTGGCAGTCTCGACAAGGGCAATCCGTCTTTTAGTGCCTTTCATGAAGCGCACACCATGCTTAACAAACATGTCTGAGAATAGCTCGGCCGTTCCCTCGGCTGGAATCTCGAAGGTATCGAAGGGCTTGGACCTGTCCAAGAAGTCAGGATCGTATTGCCGGAGAAGCTGAGGATAGTTTTCGGCAATATCCTTGAATATCTGAGCAGCTATTTCCCCGGGACGAGCCGGCCCGCGACGCTTTGCTGTGATTTTGTTGATGATTGCTTTTTCTTCCTTCTGCCGAGTAGACTCAAAGAATTCACGGAGGTAGGAATAAAGCTCATCAATCATCTGTTGCCGTTTATCTGGCGATTCGACGCCCAACATCTCAAGGACAGCGTCATCCAACTCTTTCCGGTCAGGCACGTCAAGCTCGCTATCGTTCAAGAGAGTGTCTAGGTTACCTTTCTTCCCAGATTTGGTGAAGGACATTTCTCGTAGGCGACGTTCAGAAAGGAACTGGAGAGCTTTACGATCTTTCATTTTCGCAAATGCTCTTGTAACCTTGCTGAGACTTTCTATGCTGACAGTCCTGATATCGGGTACAAGCATCATTTTTGCCGAATACACATCGAGTTGAATATTACCTTCATTTCCCAACACTCTCGCATAGTTAATTCTTGAAAGAATGGCGATCGTGCTGTTTAGAACAGCACAAAGAGGAAAAATAAGATTGTCCGCGATATCATAAATACCAAGAAGAGAAGAGTTCTCATACAGATTATCAGGATTTAAGAATGCAATAAGTCGGTATTGTTGAATCTTCGGTAGAACAATTTTTGGACGCCTATAGCTGGTGAGGTCGTACCAGCGATGTTCTGCAGTTTCTCTCCCAGCGCAAGTAGACCCCTTGTGAAAGTTCTGAGTTTCGCCCCACTTTATGTATCTCGCTATGTGAGAACCCCTCAGTTGTTCCTTAGTCTTATTAACCAACAGTATCATCCGGCTGCAGTTCTCGGCTGATACGGTGTACTGGTCTATTTCCATCAGGCTGTGGATCTCCGGCTCAAGATAGCAGGACTCGATCGGTCTGACTTCGCCGTGCCCTTCTCCACAACGTACCAATTTCACGTGACCAGATTCCACCGCTTTGCGGGATACGCCATAATTTCCTCTGAATTCGTCAGCATTCTTGTAAGCTTCAAGACATTCAGAACTAATATCAACAGGGTAGAAGAAACTATCCTTACCTGTCTTAACACCGAATCTTACCTCGGCCAGTTGGCCCAATGCGCAAAACCCATTGCCGTATTCGTCTAATATCTTAAACCACAGATCCGGTGCCCTAAGGTAAACTCCCCATTTGCCACCAAAATACGCACTCCCTCTGATTTCCTCATCATCAAGCTCATTATCTTCTGACTTACGCATGATATTGCCGAGCTGCACTCCCTGTTCCCAGAGGTCGCCCTGACGAATCAGCCTCGCCCGGTAGCGTTCAGTTGCAGTATTACTCTTGAGGGAAAGGATTTCATCTCTAAAGCGATTGGCAGCGTAAACAGCACCTGCTGTCGTGCCATCGTTAGCTAGAATCTCGCTTATCGGACGGCGAAGCTGGACAAATCGAACGGTATTGCTCATGCGCTTTTCTTCGTCATGTTGCCGTTTAAGAATCGTAACTGCGGTCACTACCCGGGCGCCGACAAACCAAGGTTCGTCAATACTTTCAAATATCGCCACAACCTCGAAGTTATTTAGAAACCATTCTTGAAGTCGAAAACCGTATTCCACATCCATCCACTGGCTTGAAGTGAGAAAGCACAAATAACCATTATCACTCAAGAAGCTGGTGGCATGCGGCCAGAAATAGCAGTGAATATCGCTCCTGCCGGAAAGCTTGGCGCCGCTCTCTTTCAGGACAAGTTGCTGGTAATACTCTTTGGTACTCTGTTCGGGGCCGTTATTGCCCTTTTTCTTTGCTTTCGGGATATCCTCCTGCCGGATATAAGGAGGATTACCTACCACAGCATCAAGCGGAGGGATAAACACATTTCTGTGTTGCTCTTTACCTAGCCCCTTCATTTCAACGTGGCTTGGCAATATGAGAAAAGTCTTGTTTGCGTGGATATTGAAGAAGTCACTGCGGGCAATCTGAGGATAGTTCTCGGTGTCGATGAGGTCGCGAGTCGCCAAGTTTATCGTCGTCAGGTGGGTAGCAAAATTAGAGACGTCTACGCCGAATAGTTCGGAAAGAAGCTCGCCGTGCTTGCGGGCTGGGTTAAGTTCCCGCTTTCTGGCATAGGCGCGCACCAAGAATGTGCCTCCCCCGCACGCCGGATCCAGTACCTTCTCCTGGCCGTTCCGAATGCAGAAACTGTTGATCAGGTCTACCACTTCTACTTTCGTATAGAACTGACCGAACTTGCGCCGCTCCTCCGGGGAGATAAGGCGCTCAAATATGTTACCTATGATTTCGTAATCAAGCTTCGAGAAATCGAACTGATGTATCTGCTCAATAAGCTGCCGCCAGTGGGCAACAGCGGCATTCGCGTAGAAGGGTATGCGATTCCCAAGGGAGGCATGCTCTTCACCGAAAACAGTCTCGTAATCACGGGTGACCGTCTTAGCTTCACTGAAATACCCCTCAAGGTGGAGGCGAAGCTTTTCCCCGGTATCAATATGACCGGGCACGTTAAGCTTGCTCATGGACGGACCGTAACGCTTGAGAAGCGCCTCATGGAAAACCAGCTTGTTAACCGATGCATAGCAGGCGAACTTGGAAGCACGCTCCAAATTATCGCGGATACCTTCAGGGTCGTCGTAGATAATCCAGCCTTGTTCTTCCCGCATCCACTTATCGAGTTCGACCTTAAAGCTGGGCTTCTTGTAGAGCATGTCAAGCTCTTCCAGGCACAACATGATGGGCATATGTAAAAAGGACTCAAGCGCCTCAATGAACTTCTCATCCGGGGGCTTGACGCCAATAATTGCCGTTCCACGAATAATCTGGGCAAATTCACTCAGGAATAGCGGCAACCAGGCCCTTATAGAATGGGCTGTCATGGGGAGTTCAAGATGACCCTCACGGTGTATGCTGGTCACTTCCCATGACCTATATTTTTCCTCTTGCCAGGATATTTTGGGGGCCTCTGTCTCCCATAGCACAAATTCATTGACATTCCAGGTGAAGAAGAACGACGCTTTAGCTCGCCGAGCTTTAGTTCGTGCATCGCGTACAACTGAGGCATTGTAGGGACTGCCACCATCCTGGCGATATGGCAGCTTTACCTCTCCGGTAAGAACTATACGCTGATCCTTGCCCAACAGGGTAAGGTCTCTGCGTTTTCGAGAGCCTTCACCTACCTGCTCACACTTTGCCCTAGAGAAAGGTAAACTCGGGTTTCTGGCCAGCGTTTCATTAATCCAGCTTGCGACTTCTGCGGTGAATTCCCACTCATTCATTATAAAAGACTCTTTGCCTACCTGTTAGGATTATATTCTACACTTGTACAGCAATCAAGAACGAGCGAGAAATCAAGGCTGGCCTACTGTTTGCGATTCTTCCAATGAGTTGTCCCAAGAAGAAAGCAACTACTCAGAGAGAGATTATTCTGCCGCTGAACAACGCTTATGTAGCCGAGAATAACTGTGCTGAAGCGCATGGATGGGCACCAGAATATGACAGGGTTGGTCCGATATCTTCAATTTGGGGTAATTTAACTACTGAATCGTACCCGATTCGAATTCTCTCAAGATTCTGTCCAATTCTTCAGCAGAAATTTGTTCCCCAGTTTCTTTTTCAGAACTAGCAGGCACGAAGGAATCCTTAGACACACGGTGGAGGTCAGGATTGCAGTGTGCAGCGATTGTCAAACTCGCAGGACGAGTAATTTTACGATACTTACCGATCTCAGCGACAATAACATGAAAGGGAACCGGCTGACTCGTTTCAGCATATATCTTTCTCACTATTTCTGTTACGGTCTGAAAGAGAGTCGTCGATGGACGTTCATAACCCCAGTCGATAAGAGCATATGTGCCACGCACTCCAATCCAAACTATACCATGCTTCTCCCGACCTAACATGGCATGTATGTTGTGTTCAGTAGCTGGATCATCAGGAAACATAGAATTATAAACTTCAGTAACCTCGGAATAATGAGCTGGTCTGCCAATAGAGCGGAGTGCCAACGCCACCTTTTCTCTACGTTGCAGGTTTTCCCACGTAAAGTCAACAAGTCTCTGAGCTATCTGCTGAATGTCATTCGCAATCAAGGTAAGTTTGCCGCTCGATTCTAATTGAGCGGCCATCTGCTGAACATCTACCTCTCCCCCCAACCAGTGGCGAGAACCGAAGATCGACATATCTTCAGGTGAGACTCCAGTGATACAGATATCTGTGTGAGGCAACAATGCGTGAGGAATATTTAGACATTTCGTAATGAATTGCCGCAGGCGAGCTTCAGGAGTGTTAGATTGGACAATCATGCTGCCTTGCTTGGCCATAATATCGTCAATTATGGCCTGGATAAAAGGTGGGCTATTCAAAGGATGCTTGATAGTATTCCAAAACTTATTTTCTATCTGTCTTACTCTTTCGCGGGTAATGTCAAAATGTTTGCCGATCTCCTCCAAGGTCAATTTCTTATCGGTAAAAAAACCTTCTCTTTCTTTAACCACATAGCTGATTCTGGCATCGTAGCGACTGAGTTCCTCTTCGATTATCCTCGCCGGCAAATCTACCGACGGGATTTCAAGACAATCCGCTTCGGCAAATCTATACAGCAAGTTGCCGGCCATTTCGATTTTTTGTGGCGAGGTCAGAGAGAGTATATGAGCTAGTGGGAATACATATTCACCAGCGGTGCATGCGGGACCAATAAACCCAAGTTTCTCGCCAAAGGAAATGGCTTCTCTTGGCGGAGCGTTCCAATGGTTGCCATCTGTGCGTACGTCATTCATAAAACTCGCTAACTCTGTGTCACAAAGCCTCGTTCGCCGTTTTTGAGCTAGGCTTATCGTCAACTTCGAAAAGTGTAAACAGAGCGCGCGTTTGGTAATATATAGCTTTGGCTCGGGTGACGAACCACTAAGCAAGATAAAGCGGGAATCATTATCAAAAGCTTTTTCTAACATATTGAGACTCAAATTCGAATTAGTATACGGCGCCAATTCTTTCAAGCAAAAAGCTTGCCGTTCCAGGGTGAAGTCAAGTAGCAAGTACGTTATGTCGTCACCTAGAGTCTCATTCAACCGTGTAGCATTCCCCCGCGTATCTGTTCGGCGATACGGCGCGTTCCCTTCTCACAACGACCCCAGTTTAGGGAGTCTGGAATGGCTTTTTGCTCAGGCAGGTATCTTCGGAAAATGATAACTTTCTCCAGCCATTTCCTCTTCACACCTAAGTCGCGCACTAGGTGATCATACATCCCATCCACCTGTAGTGAGAATTTCTCAAGATCCTCCCCCAGTTTGAATATGACATCGCCTACCTCCCAGACCTTCCGAGCCGGAACGAGTTTTCGATGGGTTCTCATATCTTGTATTTCGGCAACAAGGGAACACATTCTCTTTACTGCTTGGTCATACAGTTCAGCAACTTGATTGAGAAATACCTCAGGGTCTTCCTGCCCGGTAATAACCTTTTCCATCGTCAGGAAGGCCCGGAACTGGCCATTACGCGGTTCAAAATAGACGAAGCTGAGTTTATTCTCTGTCATTTCTTGCCCCATGCCGCCATCATATTATCTATAAATATCAGTTTTGTTCCACTATCATCGCCGGCAAGAAACCGCTGAACTGCACTGCCAATTGCAAACAGACAGTGAACCCTGCGGGCGCTGGTATCGGAATGAATTTTCACATACGAAGGGTGCCCGCTGTTAATCACGATGTTATTGCCATCAATCCAAGCTAGTTCCACTCGCTCTGGAACATTATCAAAAGCTACCTTCGGGCCACGGCGAGCCTTTCGGCTTATCGGCTTAGCAATTTCGCTACCCTCTTCATTCTCAACTGGTGCCTGGCCTGGTTCTTCACCGGGTTCTGGTACACCCGGCCCTGTTCCTGCATCCCCCGGGCCTATAGGAAAGGTTGCTTCAGTTCCTTCTTGAAGAACAACTGATACCGTACCATCGGGGCCGATTCGTGGCGTTTTTGTCTTAGTACGAAAGCCGAAGAACTCAGATAACTCTGGAATTACATCGAGAATCTTCTTCAATTCTCTTTCTAGTTTCAGGGCTTCATCACTCGCTTCAACCTGGGTTGGTTCAACCCCAAGCTGACTTAACCAATCCTTAAACTCCTGTCGGATCGGGTTGTAGAGGGCTTCGAACTCACGTAGCTTTCCCCGCCGGTTGAAATCTGTTTTCGAAGTAGTCAGGAAGTTCACTAGAGACGGGATTTCAACAACACCCAGAATCCGCGGTCCCAAAGGTCCCGGAAATTGATTGAAAAAATCGGGCCGGATTACCTTTCCGAAGGTACACAGCAAGACTCCGCACATATCTGACCCCAAAGGATACTCTGATGGAGCCAAACCGAATACACCGTAGCCGATTCTTTTTCCCGCTTTTTCTGGAAAGAATTCTTTTACCTTCTCGAGACGAAAGTCGATGGCGATACTGGAAGATCGAACAATCTGGCTATTAATGGTGAATTGCAGGTCGGCTGTATAAGATTTTAGTGCCTGGTATAGGCCAAGAAAACTAGAATCCAGAAGCGGAAAATAGTGGCGGCGTAGCAATAAAACGAGATCTTGAATAGAGCTAAAAGATATCTTTGAATCTCTCCTGAAATGGACCTCTACTCTAGTCCCGTGTTCATGAAGATGACTAGGCTGAACGTCCTCCCAAACTAGCTTTTTATTGGATTCGAGGTGCCAATTCGAACCACCAGTAAATAAATCACTACTCGTTTCGGTAATTACCCTGTCTGCAATATTAAAACTGATCTTTGCGCCAACGCCTGCAAATCCTATCCCACTGCCTCGAGTCTTGAGTCCTGCCGCAAAATCATGATACTGCTCAAACTCGGAAGCGCTCATGCCTTTGCCATTATCCATAACTGTAAGAACCTTTGCAATGGGGTCGTATTCAATGGCAATTCTTGTTGGTCTGGCATCCAGTGCGTTGGCTACGAGCTCTACGAGAACAACTTCAGATATGTCAAATGGGTACATATCTGCTAGGTCACGAATCAGATTTTGGTAATTAACACCACTCTCATGCGTAGCCACATCGTCTCCTCGCCATATATAAATACATGGTGATATCACGAGTATAGTCACGCTTTTTATCTTATGTCAATAGTTTATTGGTATAATTATGCCCAGATAGTACCAAATGGCTAGTCCACCATGATACTAAATACCTACACTGGTTACGCCGTCAACCCACTGTGCGTGCGCGTAATTACGACAATTGAGAGAGAAGTACTGTGGTGAGCATTAGGTAACTTTCCGTCAGAATGTGTGATTCTTAGTCGCTTGCTGGCCAACGTTCATATGAAACCCATTACCTATACGCCATACGCCTCTGGAAGGGGACAGATGCAGTGTTTATACTTTCTATAACTCCCGAGGAGAGACCTAATCCAAATATCCTTGGCGGTAGTTGGCGCCGTCATATCGCTCAAGGCAGTAGGGTGAAGCCACAGCACGTTAATCAGCTCCTCAAACAATTCTATCAGATGCAAAAGTTGATGAAGATGAGGGCGCGGTAAACTTCCCCAAAATCTAACGGGAATGTTCCGTTAGTTTTTTATTCGAGGTAATCCTTTAATTTTCGGCTCCGGCTGGGGTGGCGTAATTTGCGCAGTGCCTTGGCTTCAATCTGGCGGATTCGCTCACGGGTCACATTAAATTCACTGCCAACTTCCCCCAGAGTCCGGCTTCGCCCATCCTCGAGACCAAATCTGAGTTGGAGTACTCGCTGCTCACGAGGAGTAAGTGTGTGGAGCACACCCACGATTTGCTCCTTCAAGAGTTGTTTGGATGCGGTATCAATCGGTGGCAAGGCATTTCTATCTTCTATAGAGTTACCTAGGGGACTATCTTGCTCTTCATTAATGGGTGACTCCAGCGATATCGGCAACCGTGATACTTTAACAATCTCTCTAACCTTATCTGAAGATATTTCCATCTCCTTGGCAATTTCACTGGAGGTGGGATCTCTTCCATATTCCTGGCCCAAACGACGGCTTGTTTTTAGCAGTCTATTGACGGTGTCAACCATATGAACTGGAAGGCGAATAGTACGGGACTGGTCGGCTGCGGCTCTTGTAAGAGCCTGGCGAATCCACCAGGTGGCATACGTACTGAATTTGAAACCTTTACGGTAATCGAATTTCTCAACGCCTCTCATTAGTCCGATATTTCCCTCTTGAATAAGGTCAAGGAGCGCCATGCCCCGTCCAATGTGTTTCTTGGCGACGCTGACCACCAGACGCAGGTTGGCCTCGATAAGATGCCTCCCTGCTTTTTGGGCTTCACACTCGATATTGGCAAAGTAAGCGGCGAATTGCTTTTCATGAGCCCGGAGGGAACTGAAGAAGGCAATGTCTGTTACTAGCTTATCCATGTCAGTGAGAGAGACATTATCTCCGATAGCATCGAGGACTTCCTTTGGTAGCAGCTTACTATCTACCGAGAGATTAACAATAAGCTGTTCTGCTTCTACCATAGACTTATTTAGCTTGGTAGCAACAGTTTGAACCAGCTGCTGGTCAAGAGTGTTACCAATTTTATCTTGCAATTCGATGCTGGTACTATCTTTTAAATTGGTTGTTGGGGTTAGATCAAATTGCTTTTGGAGGAGGGGCACCACAGAAGCGGCCTGCCCCAGCTCTTTGAGTATTGTAAGTACTATCTCAGCTGCTGAAGGGGCTGTTCCGAATCGCTTTGTATGTTGCTGTCTTAGCTCCCCAATGCATTTGCCCAACTCCACATTTTTGGCTAGCGCCTTCTCATTCTCAGCAGTGAGGAGATGCACCCTACCAATCTCATGGAGATACATACGGACTGGGTCATCTGTTATTTCCGGCTCCAGTAATCCTTCCAGAGGCGTTTCTATTTCTAAATCTGCTGTTGGTTCGGGCTTCTCAGCCTCTAGTTCTTTAATTTCCTCCCACA
>Ga0315543_1004284_pt1 | contig 12031 bp, 10 predicted proteins | sample SalMarSW160210MG_2_FD_203098 | JGI IMG/M metagenome (GOLD analysis project Ga0315543, IMG submission 203098) | Salt marsh sediment microbial communities from the Plum Island Ecosystem LTER, Massachusetts, United States - Salt Marsh Sediment SW1601-210 ...
GCAATTCCCGCCGCTGCCCGCCATTTAACTTGAGAGGTCTTGCTATATTGCTCATGTCCCAAACTAAAAAGTTCAAATCCCGCTGTCAAGTTATTTCTGGGACAATACACTAGGTCATGGACATTGTGATACTGACTGATAGATGGCAGGTCTGTCCCAAACCTTCCCTACAAACCTACACGAAGAAATTGCTGCTACTCTTCTGAAATCCGATATTCACCCAGTTTGTTGCGGATGGTTCTGGTAGTGATTCCCAGCGCCTCGGCAGCCCGGGTCTTGTTGCCGTTGAACTTCTCCAGTGTCTTGAGAATAAGATATTTGCTGCCTTCTTCAAGTTTCATGGGGACCTGCAAGCTGGGTAGCTCATCAGCGATCGGTCCGAGAGACAGTTCCACCGGAAAGTCGTCCTCCGACAAATAATCGTTTTTGGTCGTCACCACAGCTCGTTCAACAAGATTTTCCAGCTCTCTGACATTCCCCGGCCAATGGTATTTAACTAACAGCCGCAGCACCGGCCGATCAATCCCTTTGACCTTTTTGCTGTTTTCCCGGTTATACTTGTCAATAAAATGATGAACCAAAACAGGAATATCATCAGTACGTTCTTTAAGCTTCGTCAGGTGGATAGGGATAACGTTGAGCCGGTAAAACAAATCCTCCCGGAAACGCCCTTTATTGATATACTCTTTCAGATTCTGGTTTGAGGTAGCAATCAAGCGGACATCAACCGTGATTGTGGTGCTGGAACCAACCCGTTCAAACTCCCGCTCCTGAATCACTCGCAACAGCTTAGCCTGCAGATTCAGGGGCATTTCTGATATTTCATCCAGCAGCAGAGTACCACCATCGGCCAGCTCAAACCTTCCTCGGTTGGTCTTCTTGGCATCCGTGAAAGCACCCTTCTCATAACCGAACAACTCAGCTTCGACCAGACTCTCCGGCAAGGCGGCGCAGTTCAGCTTGATAAAAGGGCCATCATGGCGATACGAGGCGTAATGAATCGCCCGCGCCACCAACTCTTTTCCCGTGCCGGAGGCGCCAGTGATCAACACCGTGGAACGAGCGTTAGCCACCGACTGAATAAGGTCAAAAACTTCTTTCATAACCTTAGACTTTCCAATCAGGTTTTGAAATCGGTTGGCTAAGTCCTTGCGGAGTAGCTCGTTTTCGGAGCGAAGGTTGAGAACCTCGCTGACGCGTTTCAGGATATGTTCGACTGTCTCTGGCAAGACCGGTTTCAGCAGAAAATCATAGGCACCCATTTTTATTGCTTTGACGGCAGTTTCTATAGTTCCGTAGGCCGTCATTATAACCACGATCGCTTCCGGACAAACCTTTTTGATGTTCTTCAAGAGCGCCAGGCCATCCATTTCCTTCATCTTGAAGTCCGCCAGCACGATATCAAATGACCGCTCATTGAATTTGGCTATTGCCTCCTCACCGGAAAAGGTTGCCAGACCGTCATAACCGGCTCGCTTAACAGTTTCTGTAATGACTTCGTTGACTAGCTTGTCATCGTCAACAACTAATACTGAATATCTCATGATAGACGCTTCCTGTTCAGACTGTCTATTCTTGTTGACATCAAAAGGCGAAATACCGCCCCACCCTCTGGTGAGTTTTCAGCGATAATATCTCCTCCGTGAGCCTTCATAATCTTCCACGCAACCGCCAGCCCGAGGCCGCTACCCTCTTTCTTGGTGGTAAAAAACGGCGCAAAGATGCGGTCCAGGCACTCCGGGTTGATACCGGGGCCGTTATCAGAAATAACCGTTTCAAAAACGGTTTCATCCAAGCCAAGCAGGATCCGTTCCGCATACTGGGCTACTGCCTTCTGCCGTGGTAGCAGTTGAAACCGTATTTCAACTTTCCCATTCCCCTCCAACGCCTCAACCGCGTTAGATAAGATGTTGAACAGAACCTGTCTAATCAGCAACCTGTCGAAGGCCAATCTGATTGGCCCTGCCCGGGGACCGTAAGGCGGGTAAAGCTGTATTTGTACCCCTTGAGCCTTTTCATCAAGCCCTTGCTGGAACTGTTCAACGGCGGATTTCAGAAAACTGTCGTAGACGACTTCAGTTTTGTTTATTTCCTCAGTCTTAGTATAGTTTAGCAGGGTGGTGATGGTTTCATTTAGGTTGTTGACACCGCGAATGATCTTGCCGGTATACTTCCGCTTTGGATCAGAAGTATCCAGCTCTCTTTCCAATAGCGAGGCAAAGCCGGCAATCCCGGAGAGAGGATTTCTGACCTCGTGAGCAATGGTGGCCGCCATTTCCCCCAGTGCCGCTAAGGTGTTCAGGCGGGCGATTTCACACTCCATCCTTTTTATCTTGGTCAAATCCTGAAAAACCTCCACCGCACCGTTGAAACGACCTTCATTATCTTTCAAGATAGCGGTGGAAACGGACAAGTTGAGCAAGGTGCCGTCCGGCAATTCCATATTCTTTTCTACCGACGCAACCTCTCGACCGCTCTCAGCTGCCCGCAGAGCATTAGCGTCAATAGGGGTACCTACCGGAACTACTTCCCGATAGTGTTTCCCTAAAGGTTCTCGAAGAGGAATGCCTAAGATCAGGGAAGCGGCGGGGTTAAAATGGGTAATTCGCCCGCTCTGGTCAACAGCAATCACACCCGCCGAAATTGAATTCAAAATCCCATTGAGAAACTCAGTAACGGCTAAATTGCGCTCGGTCAACTCCACCAGCTTCTTATTAGCTTCAACCAGCTTGTCATTCTGGGCGGAAAACTCGTCTTTAAGCTCGATATACTTGCGCTGGAGGGAGTTGATTATCCTGCGGAAAGAAGCATACGACTCAGTAAAATGGGAAACTTCTTCAGCGTTTACGAGCGTATCATAGAGGGTTCCCTTCTTATTATCCATGGCAAACTTTACCTATTATTTAATAATTAGAATTGCCTAAAGCAGTTTCAACAAAAAACTTTCCTCAGGGAGAGCTGAGGATACTATTGGTAAATTCCAGCGGCAGACGGTGATCAACAATCCCGCCTGAGATCAAGTCTCGGAACTTCGCGATAGTAATTAAATCACCGGCAGAAGCTTCGACTTCTACCATTTGATAGAGTGGTTCTTTGATGAGCAGTGTCTCTCATTTGTTCACTTACCATATCCATTGGCACTCTCCGGTTTTTCAGCCGGCCAGGATTTGTTCAATTTTCCTTTTGAATGTCTCGGGTGTGAACGGTTTCACTATATAATCGTTAACGCCTGCTTTCAAGGCTTGGATGACGTCGTCTTGGACGGACCGAGCGGTCACCATCATAACCGGCAAATCCCTAAACTCCTCCATAGACCTTAACGTGGTAACGAACGTCAACCCATCCATCTCCGGCATATTCCAGTCAGTGATGACTAAGCTGATTTTGTCAACTTTCAGCTTTGCTAAGGCGTCCTTGCCATCAGTAGCCTCCACTACATCGTTATAGCCGGCTCGCTGTAACATGTTGACGATAATCCGCCTCATAGAAGGGTTATCTTCAACAGCAAGGATTTTCAAATTCGCCACGTTGCCTCCCTGCATCTCTCATCACTGCTTCATTTCAAATACTCACAAAACGCCATCTCATGGGCTTGGGAAGCCATTTCACTTAGCTCATTGAAATCAAAAATCTTGGTTATAAAGCCAACTACCCCCTTTTCAAAGGACACGATTCAAGGTGACTTGTCCTTTATTTTCGACTCGATTATCTTGAAAAGCTGGTTGATATTGAACGGCTTGGTAATGTAGTCAGCAGCCTTGATTCTGAGGGCAGTAACTGCCGACTCAACCGAGGGGAACCCGGTCATGAGTACCACTGGAATATCAGGATATGCTTCACTCATCTCGGAAGTCAGAGTAAGTCCGTCCATCTGGGGCATTTTAATATCTGTGAGGACCAGGTCGATTTTCTTGGAGCGCAGTATATCAAGTGCCTTTTCTCCGTTTTCTGCGATGGATATTTCCCAACCCTGACCTAGAAAGAAATCATAGAGCAGATCACGAATCAGCAGCTCATCATCAACAACCAAAATAGAGGGCGACTTCATTGTCCAATCCCCTTCAGACCTGAGATGGTCTTCTTTGCGGCTTTATCATCGCTGGTGTTTTCCTCATTTCGAAGTTTCTTCAACGCTGGCGAAGCATGCCGGTACCCCATCCGAGTCAGAGCTGTGATAGCTGCGACACGAATGATGCCCTGCCTGTCGTCCAGGTAGGGGAGAATATATTCGCTGTATTTTCCAACACCCAGACTACCAATCGAATTGATGATATGATATCTCACCCAGTCATCTTTATCATCCAGCAGGAAGGTAATATCCGGTACAGCCTTTTCGCCCTGAATAGCAATGAGGGCCGACGCAGCAGCTTTCCGAACCTCGCTGTTTTCGTCATTCAAAGCCACCCGTAACGGCTGAATATCCGTGACTCCGCTAATCCGTGTTAGAGAATGAATGGCTGATTTTCTGATAGAAGCCCAAGGATGATTGATAGCTCTAAGCAGAGGTCTCACTACGTCAGTTTCTCCAATTAGGCCTAAGGCTGTAACAGACAATCGTTGACGCTCGGCGTTGGGGTGATAGAGATCGGCTGTAAACTTAGCCACAACCTTGGGACCGCCAATAATGATAAGAGCACCTATGGCCGCTTCACGAACGTCGGCGTATTTATCCTCCAAACCGGAAAACAAGAAATCAAACTCCATTTCCGACCCCACCCATCCCAGGGCAGCAAACGCTGCCGCGCGAACACACCTGACTTCATCTATCGCCAGTTTCTTCAAAGCAGGAATAGCACTGGTATAACCGGCTATGCCGAGGGTATAGCCTATTTCCCGGCGAACATGGTGATTGGGATCGTCGACAAAACTTAATAGTTTCTGGACTATTTCGTCGTTGAGGAAGGGCTTCAGGAAATCCAGGAGAATCACTTTCATGGCGGGAGGAGAACAGGCAAGTTTTTCCAGAACCAGATCGCTCACCGACGGCGCAACCTGGGCAAGAATCTCTGAGATTTGACTAAACTCATTTTCCTCGACAGCATCGAGAATCTCCAAGAGTGATCTTACAACCCTTTCCCCATGCCAAGAGCTAAGTTGATGAAGGGTGAACTCGGTAGTCTTTTTGTCTCTGTTTTTGACGCCCGCAACCAGAAAATCTATAAATCTGTCAAGCGGGAGATTACGATTTATCTTACCAGGATTCAAGTGATTGATATTGATTATGGCTGCCATTGCCGCCTCAGCAACAGTTTGATCTTTGTGATCCAGATACTTAAGCAGTCGGTCAACTGAGTTTATATCATCTATGCTACCGATGGCCTGGATAACAGCACACAATATCTGCGGGTCGCTGGAATTGAGGAATCCGTATAAAGCTTCCAACGTGGAGGGGTTATTGATTTTTGCCAGAGCTTCCACTACCTGAAAGCGAACGTCTTCGATTTTATCGTAGGCAGCCACCAAGGCCGGTATTGCCTCTTTTGAACCAATTTCACCCAAGGCTTCAACAGCGGCGCAAACGATATTGAAATTTTTGTCCTTAAGCTTACCACACAGCGGTTCAACAGCCCGCTCATCCTCAATTAAACCTAACACATCAATAATGAACTTGCAGACGTCATTGTCATTGGTATTAAGAGCCTCGATCAAAGGCTGAACAGCCGGCAACCCGATCCGCACCAGTACCTCGGCAGCCAGATTGCGTGTCACTATGTTATCATCAGCCAAAAAACAAATGAGAAGCCGGTAGACGGTTTCTCCTTTCCGCTGCACTAAAATGTCAGCCGCTAGCTCTCTTACACTGAGATTAGAGTCTTCAAGCGCCATCACCAACCCGGCAACAGCTCCATCATCGCCATATCTGCCAAGCTCTTTGACGGCTTCTTGGAGCTGGTAAGAGTTGGCCGATCTCAGTCGAGTTAGCAACTCACCAATTCGGTCGATCATGTTAGTCACGAACCTGGCCCTTCCTCAGCTTACTGATCAAAAGAGACAGAACATCATCCGGTCGTTACAGCTTGATAGGAGTTGAGAGCCTCCACTTCGGTCGTAAAAATCTCGAAGATATGCGAAAGTTGCGTGATTTCAAAAATCTCCTGAACGTAGCTGGCTAAATCCGACAATGTCAGACGTCCCTTGCGCAGCCGGATTTCTTTCATAACAGAGACCAGAGCTCCCAGACCAGAGCTGTTGATGAATTCCACTTCACCCAAGTTCAGGTGAATTGCGGTTTTTTCCTTCTCGAACAGCTTCTTGACTTGTTCTTTAAGAGCGGAGCCGGTGGCCATATCCAGCCTGCCTTTCAGACTAAGAATAGTCACGTTTGCTTCTTCTCTGAGAGTGATTTCCATTTTTTCCTCCACCGTCAACTATGTCAAACGTTCCTCTTTGTTTTTCTTTATCAGGTCAAAGCGAATGGAGACTTTCAAACCTCCGTATTGGGTTTCAGTGAATCTCACAGAACTTGCGAAGTGTCTCATGATATCCACCCCGCGCCCACCTTCTGAAAACATGGTCGGGGGATACCTATGTTCCACTTTGTCCAACCCGCCGCGGCCTTTGTCAACTATATCGGCACTGAGAACCTCTTTGTTTACATTGAGTACCAGCTTAATCGTTTTCTGGGGATTTTGTTCGTTGCCATGCACAAGGGCATTGGTGAACGCTTCGGAAACTACTAACATGAAACTGTCCTGCAGATATTCGTCTACCCCATTCTCCTGCAAAACCATCTTCACATCATCGAGCATCTTCTCTTCCGATGCAGCTACTGAAGGATAAGTAAATTCTGATGCGGGCATGCTCACTTCACCTTCACCTGGAGAATGGTAAAATCATCATGTGTTTCTTCCGAGGATCCTTCCGCAAAGCGATCGACAAATTGTTTGACTTTCAGACAGAACTCTTTGGGAGCCAGGTCTATCTGAGCCGTAAGAACCTGTTCCACCTGTTCCCGACCAAACAAGTTGTGGTCGGCGTCAGCGGCTTCAGTCAACCCATCCGTAAACAGAAACAGACGATCACCGCTGGCCAGAGACCTTTCCCCTTGTTCGAATTGGACATCGTTGAACTGGCCGACAATCGGGCCACCCTCGCGCAGCTCACATATTCCTTCCCGCTCATTTTCCCAGAAGAGACCCGGCAAGTGACCGGCATTGCAATAGGTCAAAATATGGCCTTTGAGGTCGAATTTACTGAGAAAGAGGGTGATGAACATCTCTCGGTCCTTGATTATTTCTTTGCTCAACAAACTGTTCAACCGTCCAGTCAGCTCTGAAACGGTAATCTTGGGATGCCATGACAAGACAGACCTGACAATGCCGGCAGCAGCCGACATCACCAATGCTGCCGGCACCCCCTTACTGGATACATCTCCGATCACAACAATAAGTGTGGTCTCATCGAGCTTGACGACGTCGTAGAAATCCCCTCCCACCTCTCTGACGGGAAAGGAGACAGCCCCAATCTCGACTCCGGGAATGTTGTCGATATCCTGGGGGAGAATTGTTTCCTGAATCTGGCGGGCGATGGACATCTCCTGCTCTATCTTCTGCTGTTTCAGCTTGTCTTTCATCAGCCTGGAGTTGTCAATAGCGACAGCGACAAAGTTGAGCAGCATCTCAAGGACTTCTTTGTCTTCTTCGCTGTAGTTCCCCCCTGCCGCTTTGTTGATAATTATCATTACGCCAAGGCAAGCGTCGGAGGTTTGAATGGGAAGACAGATAACTGATTCTATAGAAATTCCATTTTGATCCTTAATCCCCAGCTCATTAAGAATTACGGTCTGGCGAATTTTGAAGCAATAGTCGGGCAGATCCATTCCGTCCTGGTAGACCAGTGACCGTGCAAAATCCTCGCTCACCCCCCAGCTTATTTTCACCTTCAGCTCGTTGTCATCTTCGAGCATAATCAAACCGACTTCGCCGTCAGCAAGCCTGATAGCCATGTCCATCACCACTGAAAGGACAGCGTTAATTTCATGAATGGAAGTAATGACTGCCCCCATAGTGGCCAGGTCACGCAATTGCGCTTTGGTGACCTCAAGCCTGGTCTCCAGCTCGTTCAGCCGATCGTCAATTTCAACATGGGCCGGCATATATGAGGTATATCGACAGAAGACAAAAAGCTATTGAGCCTAAAGCCCGTCAGGCGAAAAAGAAACTGACTATTTTCTTCGGAACTTAAGGCGGAAGGGGACACCCTCGAAACCAAACTCCTGCCGGATTTGATTGCTGAGATATCCGATATAAGATTTATCAACCAGTTTGGGGTGATTGGCAAAAAAGATAAAAGTCGGCGGCGCTACCTCAGTCTGGACGATGTAGTTGAACTTAATGTATTTACCTTGCTTGGCAGGAGGGTGCCGTCTGCTTATCACCTTTTGGAAGAACTCGTTGAGCAGGGCCGTGGGAATTCTCTTGTTCGTCTCAGCGTAAACTTTCTCGACCAGCGACATCACCTTGGCAACCCGCTGTCCCGTGAGCGCTGAAACATAGATAACCGGCAGATAAGCATATTTAGCCAGGATAGCATTGACGGCCTTAGTATATTGAGCTGCTGTTGTTGAGTTTTTTTCAATGAGATCCCATTTGTTTACGGCCAGAACCGCGGCTCGACGGTTTGTGACAACCTCCTCCAGAATCCTTTGGTCCTGCGCCGTAAGACCGGCTGAGGCGTCAACAAGAACCACCGCCACATCGCAACCCTCAATCGCTCTCACGGCGCGCAGCGTGGTGTAAAACTCGACATTCTCGCGGATCTTGTACTTTCGTCTCAGGCCAGCGGTGTCAATCAAGATATAGTTCTGACCATTGAGCTCTAACGGTGTGTCGACAGCGTCCCGAGTAGTGCCGGCAATCGGCGTGACAAGGAACCGCGGCTGGCCAATTAGCCGATTAATGAAGGAAGACTTGCCGACATTTGGCCGCCCCACCAGGGCTACTTTGATAACGTCTTCCCTTACCTCGCTTATCTGTTTATCCTTGGGAAGCTTGGCAGCAACAATATCCAAAAGTTCCCCAACTCCACGTCCGACTTTCGCCGAAACCGGAACGGGATCACCAAGCCCAAGAGCGAGAAATTCAAATATCTCGCTTTCAAGCCGGTCGTTGTCGACCTTGTTGGCTACGAGGATACAGTTCTTGCCGGATTGGTGCAGCCGCCGGGCAATCCTCCGGTCGGCCAGATCAGGGCCGACCAGGGTGTCCACAAGAAAAAGCACCAGGTCGGATTCGTTTATTGCAAATTCGGTCTGGTCATAAATCAGCTTTTCCATCAGGTCTTCCGTTTGAGGTACCATCCCCCCCGTATCGACCAGCCGAAAACTCGCTGTGCCCCAATCACAGACGGCGTAATTGCGGTCGCGGGTAATACCCGGTTGCTTATCCACAACAGCCACCCTCTTTTTCAGAAACCGATTAAACAGCGAAGACTTCCCAACATTGGGACGCCCAATAATGGCAACGGTCGGGATTGTCATGCGAAGACTTCTCTAATGGTCTCGGCCAGGTTGTACCGACCGACAACGACCGGTTTGTCCAGAGCGCTTTGAAGCTGTTGTAAGGACATGTCATCCAGAAACAGATTGTCTCTATTCAGGCAGTTCGGCGGCAACACAAAAACATCATACTCACCAGCTTTGCTGCGGGCTTGGTCAAGTAGGTCTTTCCCCGTCAACAGACCCGACACGGTAACCGTCTCTCCCCAGAACAAGTTACGAACGGGATGCACGGAGAGGTTCAATTTGAGCTCATCCCATATAAAGGGAGCGATCTGTCTACTCAAGAAAGGGTAGGCTGAAGAGCCTGTCAGAAACAATGTCCGCCTGTCAGACTTCATGTTTCTAAGCGACATGCGGCGGCGGTTGAAAGTTGTCATAAACTCACGAGCCATACCGACCCCATTCTCAAATTGCGCCATCTGCTCGTATGACGCCCGTTTGGGGAAACTTCTTCCCGCTAAAACATAAAACTCATCAGCCGCCCAGACGAACCTGGTCCCAAGTAATTCAAGCAGTTCCCTTTGACGCATTTCAATATAGTCAACAACCGCCGCTGCTTCATCGGGAGTATAGGTACGGAGCTTGGGAAGATGCTCACGATACCTGGTCAGACCGACCGGCACCACTGCCAGCGTCTCAACCCCCGGGTAAAGCTGCGCCAGGTCATCGACAGTCTTCTCCAACTGTGGCCCGTCGTTGACGCCGGGGCAGAGTACTATCTGGGTATGAAGAGTAATTCCATTCCGGCTCAGGTATCGCAAGTGGGGCAGGATCGGTGTCAGCTTTTGGTTGCGAAGCATGCTGCGCCGCAGGATATCGTCGGTCGTGTGCACGGAGACGTACAGGGGCGAAAGCCGCTGCCGGATGATTCTGGTCATATCTTGCTTGGTAACGTTGGAAAGAGTAATGAAATTACCGTGAGTGAAAGAGAGACGGTAGTCTTCGTCCTTGACATACAAGCTCCGCCGCAGCCCTTTCGGCTGCTGCTGAACGAAGCAAAAGATGCAATTACAGTGGCATCGTTTAATTGTGTCGTCATCCAGTGTTAAACCGAGGCCACCAGAGTTCGGCATATCAAGCTGGAATTCCAGTTCCCTGCCGCTGTGGTCGGCAAACCTGATCGTCACTCGCTCATCGGCAGTTCGGTAGCGAAAATCAATTGTGTCGAGCACGCGCTTACCGTTAATGGCTACCACTTTGTAGCCGGGGCGGATACACCCAAACAGTGGTGACGCCGGGTCTACATCGACTATCTTCACGTTCATTCCATCAAAAAAAGCGGGCGATGGGGGTCGAACCCACGACGTCAAGCTTGGGAAGCTTGCATTCTACCACTGAATTACGCCCGCTTGTATAAGCCTGTTAACCATAAATGTATCGCCAAACGACCGGCTTGTCAACACTCACGGGAGTTCACGGGATTAAACAGAGTCTGAGGAGAAGTAAAACTGGCGATTGTGTAACACAAAACCGCAAATAGAACGGGCTTTGGTTATCAGGCTGGGGTTTTCGACTCAGCCGTTTCCGGAGTCATCTTGTGATGACACTGGGCACACTGCAGGTAGTCGCCTTTTGTCTTGGAGGTTTTTTGAAGCATAAAAGGGTGCCCGCAAACGGGGCAGGGGGTTTTCACCGGTTGATCCCAGGTGGCAAAATCGCACTTGGGGTAGTTGGAGCAGCCGTAGAAAGTACGACCCCGTTTGGTTTGTTTCTCGATAAGCTTACCGTTACACCCTTTCTTTGGGCATTTGATGCCCAGAGTGATTGCCTTGGTGTTCTTGCAGGTGGGGTAATTGGAACAAGCCAAAAAGCGGCCATATCTTCCTGTCTTTATGACCATAGGAGAACCACACTTGTCGCACTTTTCGTCTGTTCGGCTCTTGGCTTCTTCTTCCGGCAGTGGTTTCGTTGTTTTACACTCAGGATATGCTGAACAGGCCAAAAACCGACCGTTGCGTCCCCACTTGATAACCATCGGCGAGCCGCAGTTGGGGCATTTTATTCCTGTGGCCTCTGTCAGTGACGCCTTTATTGCGCTTTCTTTGTCTTTGAGCTTACCTATCGTTTGCATGAACGGTTTATAGAAGTCACCAACAACCTTCACCCAATCATCGGTGCCTTCCTCAACCAGGTCGAGTTCTTTTTCCATAATGGCGGTAAACTTGACATTAAACACATCGGGCAAGTGTTCGACCAAAATCTTGTTCACCGCCATACCCAGCTCACTCGGATACAGTTTTCGCTGGTCAAGCTCAGCGTACTTCCGCTCTTTCAAAGTGGAGATGATAGTAGCGTACGTTGATGGTCTCCCGATACCGTCCGCCTCCAGCCGCTTGACCAGCATCGCTTCGGAGTAGCGCGGCGGAGGCTTGGTGAATGATTGAGCTGGTTTCAGTTCTTCCAGTTCGAGCGGCTCGCCTTCGTGCAGCGTGGGCAGACTCTCCATACCGTTTTCACCATTGCCGTTTTCGTTCGGCTCCTTTTTCTCATGATAGATCTTCAAAAAGCCGTCGAACTTCAGCTTTTGCGCAG
>Ga0315543_1004289_pt1 | contig 12025 bp, 8 predicted proteins | sample SalMarSW160210MG_2_FD_203098 | JGI IMG/M metagenome (GOLD analysis project Ga0315543, IMG submission 203098) | Salt marsh sediment microbial communities from the Plum Island Ecosystem LTER, Massachusetts, United States - Salt Marsh Sediment SW1601-210 ...
TCCATAGGACAGGTCTCTTTCCACGGCACGACTACACCTCCTTGTTGTTTCGTGCCGTAATTTAACCTGTTACCTATGTCCCCGGTCTATTCTGTTACCTATCTGCCCGGTCTGTACCGACGGGGTGGCCCACCCCTTGGGGTGGGTTCTCTCCATTTGTATTGGATACCCGCCGCGTGAACTGGTAGTAGGCTCCGTCTTTGGTGAACCACATCGTGGCGCCACCGGCGTTGGCCCGGAAGAGGACTTGCTCATCCCACTGGCCCTGATTCTCTGTGAAGGCCAAAGGCATCGAGGCCAGGCCGGTAATTACTGTGGCCTTTGTCGTTGGGCTGTCAGCGACTGCCGCTGAACCCAGAGATAGAACTGCAATGGCGAGAAAAGTTGGGATAACAGTGACATTTTTCATGGCTTTCCTCCGTTGTGTCAGCCAGGCGTGTAAACTGCGTTCGATCTTCTACACTGTAAGTATAACAAATTCGGAGTGAAAGGTCAACGGGGAAATCCTGCTTTTTTTGCCACTTTGCGGGTGTGTGCGGGTTTGGCGTCGTGTTAACATTTGGAAAATTTAGCTGAGAAAGGCACAGATATGGACTCGCCTTTGGCGAACCGCCCACGAAACTCTCTCTTACTCACTACTACTCTTGCTTTTCGCTGTCTTCTGCTTCATATTAGCGCATTCAAAATCCGGCAACCACTGAAAGGAAAGCTATGGCTACTACAACAGAAGCAAAACCCAAGGCTATCCCCACGCGGGATGACATTGAAGACAAGTACAAATGGAACTTATGGGATATCTACAAGTCGGAAGAAGACTGGGAGGCAGACTTTAAGAAGGTCCAGGCCCTCATTAAAAAGGGCAAAAAAAAGTTCGCCGGAAAATTAGATACCTCCGCCAAGCTTCTGTACGACTGCCTGGAGACCAGAAGCGAGTTGCTGCTGACTACGTCTAGGCTTTACCAGTACGCTCGCCTGAGCCAGGACCTTGACAACCGCGTTTCCAAATACAAGGCTATGACTGACCGAGCGGCAATGCTCTCTATGCAGGCAACAGCAGCCTTTGCCTACTTTGAACCGGAGCTTTTGAAGATTGAACAGACAAAGCTTCAGCAGATGGCTGAGCAGTTCCCCAAAACCGACGTGTATGATTTCTATATCAGGGAGTTGATCCGATCCAAAGCTCACATCCGCTCTCAGGAAGTTGAAGAGTTGCTGGCTCAATCATCAATGATAGCCCGAGGGCCGGATAGCATCTTCACTATGCTCGACGATGCCGATTTGAAGTACCCATCAATCAAAGACGAGAACGATAACGAAGTCACCTTAACCAAGCAGCGTTATGCCAAGTTTCTTGAGTCCTCCGACCGTCGCGTTCGCCGCGATGCGCATCAGGCCTTCTATTCAGCCTACCAAGACCACGTGAACACCCTGGGCGCCGCCTTGTCGACCTCTGTAAACAGCGATGTTTTTTATTCGCGGGCGCGGCATTTTGAGAGCTGTCTGCACAACGCATTATACAAAGACAACATCCCAATTTCGGTGTATCGTTCCCTGCTTGACACTACCGAGGCCAATCTCGAGGCCCTGCACAGATATACTACTCTGCGCAAGCGCATTCTGAAGCTGGAGGAGATTAAACCGTACGACATGGTCTGCCCTCTTTTCCCCGAAAGCGATTATGAAGTGAAATATGATGTAGCGGTGGGGAAAATCTTTCAGGCCATTAAACTTCTGGGTAGTAAATATGGTGAAACCATACAGAAGGGGTTCGATACCCGATGGGTGGATGTCTTTGAGACCGAGGGCAAGGGCAGCGGGGCTTACAACTGGGGAAGCTATTCCGTCCACCCCTTTGTGCTGATGAACTACAATGACACGATTGACAACATGTTCACACTCGCCCACGAGATGGGGCACGCCCTACACAGCTATTTGTCCAACTCGACTCAGCCGTACTCCAAGGCGCAGTATTCAATTTTTGTGGCCGAGGTAGCCTCAACTCTCAACGAGGGGTTGCTTATTCACTATTTGTTGCAGCGAGCGACAGACAAACAAGAGAAATTGTACCTGCTCAATAGGTATATCGACATGACTGTCGGAACGTTTTTTAATCAGGTGATGTATGCCCGGTTTGAGCTGGCAATCCACGAAGAGATTGAGAAAGAAGGCGCCCTCTCGCCGGATATAATGACCAAGCTCTGGGGCGATTTGAGTGCCAAGTATTTCGGTTCAGAGTTTAAGGTAGATGAATTCGCACCTCTCAAGTGGAGTCGCATTCCGCACTTTTATATGACGTTCTACGTCTATCAGTACGCTACGTCATACGCCGCTGCCCAGGCGATTCTGAGCAAGATACTGGCCGGTGAGCAAGGGATTGTCGACCGCTATCTCAAAATGCTTTCTGCCGGCGGCAGCGATTACCCAATCGAGCTTTTGAAAATCTGTGACATCGATATGACGACCCCCGACCCTATTAATGCCACCCTCAAGATGTTCGCCGAGCAAGTAGCGGAGATGGATAAGCTGACGCAATAAAGGAGATGAGTGAACCAAGGTTTGTGAACAATGCAGGATTAGTCAAACCCACTTGACAGCGCTGCTGTGCTTTGCCATTCTTAAGGCATGAGCAAGGTAGACCTTACCGAGTTATCCTCCCTGTTAATACAGCCCGAAACGTTGATAACAGAGCTCACCGGTCAGGAGGACTACTTCCGCGACGCTACCGAAAAGAAAGTCACTCCCCTGGCAATTGTTCTCGCTCAATCCGAAGGCGATGTCATCGCTATTATTAACTTTTGTAGTAAGCACAGAATTCCGATTATCCCTCGTGGGGCAGGCACCGGTTTGTCCGGCGGCTGCGTGCCGGTTGAGGGTGGCTTGGTGTTGTCGACAGAGAAAATAAGCCATTTGAAAATCGACCGTTCTCAAAAAAGAGCTGCTTGTGGTCCGGGCGTCATCACCAAGGATCTCAAGGATGCCGCGGAAAAATTCGGGCTGACCTATCCCCCCGATCCCGCCAGCTACGACGAATCTACTCTCGGCGGTAACGTGGCTGAGTGCGCCGGTGGACTGCGCTGCCTAAGGTTTGGAGTCACCAAAGACTACATCCTGGGTCTGAGAGCCATCACTGTCGACGGTGAGATGCTCAAGACCGGTGTCTATAATAAGAATCAGGGGTTTTTGTTGGGAGATGTCCTTATCGGCTCAGAGGGAACGCTTGCGGTCATTACCGAAATCACCGTCAGGCTTATCGAAACACCCTCGGTCGGCGCTACTATTCTGGCCGGTTTTGAGAACGTCCGCGATGCCGCCCAGACCGTAACCGATATCACCGGCGCTGGAATCATTCCCACCGTCATGGAATTCGTAGATGCCGACGCGGTGGAGTGTTCCATTCAGTACGAGAAGAGTGAGTTGCTCGAAAAAGGCGTGGCTGTCCTGCTTTTTGAGACATCTGGCGAAGACGTGGATAAGCAAACCGTCTCTATTCGCGCCTTCTGTGAGAAGAACAAATGTTCTTTCACGCGAGTTGAGAGCGACCCGGCCAAAGCGGATAGCCTTTGGAAAATCCGCCGCAATGTCTCAAATGCTGTCAAGGCGATGGCCAAAGCTAAGATTTCTGAAGACGTCGCCGTGCCTAATTCGCAGATTCCGGCTTTGGTCGACTTAGTGGCGGAAATAAACCGCATCAGCCCCCTGCGTATCAACACTTTCGGCCATGCCGGTGACGGCAACATTCATATCAGTTTTCTCTCGATGACCGGCACTGATGAAGAACTGCGCATGATCGATCAGGGCATTGAAACTGTGCTGAAGAAAGTAATCGAATTGGGCGGTACACTCACCGGTGAGCACGGCATCGGCCTGGCCAAAAGCAACTATCTCCATCTCGAATTCGACCCCACCACTCTGGATTATATGAAGCGCCTCAAACAACTCTTCGACCCTGACAACATCCTGAATCCAGGGAAGATCTTTAAAATGTAAGGTAGCCCAGCCCTTTTTCCCCCCCACCCTCTTGACAATTTACTCTCCAAGTTTTACCCTTAAGCACGAATGTGAAATGATTCACATTGAAAATGAATTAAAGAAGTTCGCTGATAACAAACAATTAGATCAAAGGAGCACTACATGGCCAAAACACTGAAGGAAAAACTGGCCGACCTTCTTCCCAAGCTGCGTGAGGAACGCACTTCTCTCATTAAGCAGCACGGCGACACAGTGATTTCTCAGGTCTCCGTGGCGCAGGCAATCGGCGGGATGCGCGGCGTCAAGGGAATGGTCTGTGACACCTCGGTAGTCGAACCGGACAAAGGGCTGTACATTCGCGGCATACCGGTCATGGAACTGAGGAAAAAGCTGCCGGAGGAAATCTTCTGGTTATTACTTATCGGAGAGCTTCCATCGGAAGAGGAGCTTAAGCTCTTCCAGAAGGAACTCAAAGAGCATGGCGAGGTGCCCAAGTACATCTGGAAGGTGCTGAAATCAATGCCCAAGACCTCACACCCGATGGCAATGCTGGATACCGCCATTCTCGCTATGGAAAACGAGTCGGCCTTCCGCCAGCGTTACAACGAGGGCATGAAGAAGACGGAATACTGGGAACCCGCTATGGAAGACGCTATGACGGTGATGGGGACAATTCACACCATTGCTGCTGGTGTCTATCGTATCAAGTACAAGAAGGGTGAACTGGTTGAGCCGTCCAAGAAGCTCGACTGGGCCGCCGACTATGTCAGGATGCTTGGCCTTCCCCCCAAGAAGGGTGAGACAGCCAAAATGATGCGTCTGTACCTTGTCCTGCACTCCGACCACGAGGGTGGCAACGTGTCGGCCAACACCTGCCATACAGTCGGCTCGGCGCTGTCCGATCCGTTTTATGCTGTCTCGGCCGGTCTCAACGGCTTGGCTGGGCCTCTGCACGGTCTGGCCAATCAGGAGTGTCTCAACTGGGTTCTGGAGACTATGGACAAGTTTGGCGGCGTTCCCACCGAGGAAGATATTCGCAAGTATGCCTGGGACACACTTAACAGTGGCAAAGTTATACCGGGCTATGGTCACGCTGTCCTGCGCGTTACTGACCCGCGTTATGCGGCTTTCCGCGCTTTTGGAACTCAATACCTCGCAAAAGACCCCGTGTTCCAGACGGTGGACCGTGTTTTCCAGGTTGTACCGGGCGTCCTCAAAGAGCATGGCAAAGCGAAGAATCCATGGCCTAATGTCGACGCTGGTTCCGGCGCTATTCTCTTCCACTACGGGCTGAAGGAATTCGAGTACTATACCGTTCTCTTCTCCGTCTCACGTTCTATGGGCATGCTTTCGCAGTTGGTCCTCAACCGTGCTTTAGGAACCGCCATCACCCGTCCGAAATCCGTCAGCACGACGTGGTTAGTGGACCAGATGAAGAAATAGCCTAACTCCTCCTGCAATACAAAAAAGAGCGGCCCAGCAATGGGCCGCTTTTTTTGCCTTCTTAAACAGCCGAAAAGTGCTTGTCTGACTTCGCTACAGGTGTATACTTAATCAATGTAACCTTTGGTAATGGGTTTTGCAGCAAATGCGACAAGACAATTCAGGCGTTGTCAACTTTGGGGATTTAGCTATCCCACAGCGGTTACTGACTGCTCAGAATGAGGGCAAGCTTGTTGTCTTTGCAGGCGCGGGGGTTTCAATACCATCAGGATTGCCCAACTATAATGAGCTTTGCTCCAATATAGAGGACTGTTTCCGGGAAAAGCGCCGCAAGCACGAACAGTATGAAGACTTCTTCGAGAGGCTCTGCGATAAGCATGGCCTGGAAGTACGTCAGCAAGTGTGCCTTGAGCTACAAAAGAACAACTCAAACTACAACCATCTACACCGTGACATCATCAGATTGTTTTCAGCAAATAAACAAGTTCGAATTGTCACAACGAATTTCGACCGGCTCTTTACTATAGCAGCTAAAGAAACTCGCCAAGCCCCTGTTCAAGATTCGTATTACAGTGGTCTCCCCGTTGGAATGGAGTTTAAAGGAATTGTATATCTACACGGCTGTCTTAACCGAGATCTCGAGGACCTTGTGCTCACGACCAGGGATTTCACCAATGCTTACATGGCAGCAGGACGAGCAGGCATTTTTCTGGATGAGGTGTGTCGTGAGAACTCTGTTCTATTTTTAGGTTACGGCCTTGGAGATTATCTTGTACGACGCTTCATAGGGCTGCTACAGGACAAGTATCCCCAGCTCTATTCGGTAATTCCTGAAGACGACGTTGCAGAATGGCAACGCGCTAGCATTGAAACGGTTAAGTATCCGGTTCAACAAGGCAAGAGCAAACACTCCAAACTAGCCGAAGGTCTCCATGAGTGGGCAAAGTACTCTGAGATGAATAAAGAAGATCAAACACAATACCTGTTATCCCAAAACGTAGAACTGGACCGAATATCTATTGACAACAGCTATGTGGAGGAAGAAAAGAAAATCAGAGTAGTAGCCTCATCAGATCCGTCTCGAGATGAAAGAGATGATCAAATATCTGTAGTCACCAGCTATGTGGAGGAAGAAAAGAAAATTGGAGTAGTAGTGTCATCATATCCGCTTCGAGATGAAAGAGATGAGAAATACATTATCGAAATCTTAAGAGATCTACCGACAACACGTTTCTTCGTAAGCAATGCAGTCGATCCAAAATGGATGGATTGGCTAGACGAGCGCGAGATTTCAAAATCGCTATTTGACCCTGAGTGTAAGCTTTCCGAGACGGAATCACTTCTGACGGATTGGATCTGCACCCGTTTCGTATGTTCAGCGCCAGAGACAGTGTTCGGCCTTGTTCACAAGCACGGCCAGCAGCTTAATCCGGAGTTCTGGCGCCGTATCGTTTGGCAAGTCACACGTGCGGAGGAGAGGCCGGAGCCGAAGGTACTTGCCAAGTGGGTCGCTATACTTCTGAGAGATGTGCCTACTGACGCATATCGTTACCATAGCATAGACTATCTGCTAACTAAGTGTAGATATCCCGAAGATAAAGGGGTTGCGATCCAACTTCTGGAATACCTACTCAGTCCAGTCATAGAGACTGAGCCCTCATTCTACATCTCGGAGAAGATGAAAGCCGAAGAGAACGAGATTGATCTGCGTCTTCGGCTGCGAGGCGACAGCTACTGGCTCGATGAGTGCTGGCAAGGTTTGTTTAAGCCCAAACTGGATGAACTGTGGCCAACTTTAGCCCCGATTGTGCAATTACACCTGACATTAGCCTACACGATAAACGAATCCATCGGCCATGCTGCTGGTGACCACGACCGAGAATCATGGTCGCGTTCTGCCATTGAACCTCACGAACAAGATAAGCATAGGAGATCGTTGGACGCGCTGCTTGATGCGGCGCGGGACGTTTTAGAATGTGCACTTGCAAATGATCCGTCAGCGGGCGATTGTCTCATAGCAGCTTGGTTTAGTTCCGGTGTACCTCTTTTGAAGCGTATTGCCATCCATGGTGTCTCGATTGCATCGCACTGGATGCCAGACGAGAAGATCAACTGGCTTCTGGAAAAGGATTTGATTTATCATCATCCGTATAAACATGAGGTGTTTCAAGTAATTGCCAAAGCTTTCAAGGATACCAGTGGAGTCGTTCAACACAGGCTTGTTGAAAGAGCAGAAAAAGGAGCAAACTCAAATGGCTGATACTGACGAGCAAAAACGCTCCCGGGAATATGAGAAATATAATCTGCTTAATTGGATCAACAGTAATGCGCCTGATTCCAGTATAGCAAGAGAAGCATTTGAAAGAGTTCAAAAAGAACACCCAGAGTTCCTTACGAGAGAGTACCCTGGTCTGGATCATTGGGCCTCCGGAATCAGACTCGTTGACCATAAGAGTCCGCATAGCGCTGAAGAACTTCTCCAGGAGTCACCTGAAAAGTGGATCGAAGTGTTGCTCCAGTTCAAAGGTGATGTTTTACACGAGCAACCGGACCGGGAGGAATTATTACAAGAGGTTACCAAAGCCGTAAACATGTCATTTGATTGGGGGCTTCGGCTTGCCATAGCACTCGCGCAAAGAAAGGAATGGAACAGCGATATCTGGGGGTATTTAATCAAAGGTTGGAAGCAAGGTTCACTGTCTGAAGAGCAATGGCATGAGACTATCCTGTTTCTCTGCGAGTATCCTGCGCTGTACACATCGACTATTGCGGTAGCTGAGCTTGTCGAGGAAGGTGTCAAAAAAGAGGATGGTGGCATACAGTTCTCGATCCTGCCTGAAGCTGAGAGCCTGTCGGACAAGATTTGGGAATCGCTGCAAACGGTCGCGGAAGAGAAATGGGAAGGTTACGGCTGGTTGGACGCTGCTATGAACCGTTCCGCCGGAAAAGTGGCCGAATTCTGGTTGCAGGCTGTATACCAGCGAAGCAAAGTTCAAGGAGATACTTGGGAGCACTTGCCTGATGATTACCGAACCAGATTCAAGCAAGTTATTGATGGTAAATCCTTTGCAGCGAAACTGGGTAGGGCGATTCTGGGGAGTAGAATCCACTTCCTTTACAACTTGGATGCCAAGTGGACCGAAGAAAACCTCCTACGACTTTTTGATTTCGACGCTGACAAGGAAAAGGCGGAGCAAGTATGGCATGGTTTTCTGTATTGGGGCAGGATTCCCAGCGCCCTGAGTGAAGACTTTAAGCCATTGCTCCGGCGAGCGGTCCCATACATAAGAGATGACAGTGAGGGGCTGCGTGAGCGTCTTATCAATCACATAGTAGATATCCTCCTGCGAGATCCCGGGGATCCGTTAGCTGATGGTTGGTACTACGATATTCTGAGAGTTTCAGCGACCACCGAGGAAGACAGAGTCAACATGGCCACTCGCATCTGGCACACACTTCGAGAAGCAAGTGACGATTTCAAGAAGTCGGTTTGGGATCGCTGGCTGAAGAAATACTGGTCTGACCGTACAGAAAACAAGCCAATTGCCTTCACCAAAGACGAAGCTGACAGGTTTATTGAGTGGGTCCCCAGGCTGCGTGTAGTTCTCAAAGAAGCCGTCGATCTCGTCTGCCTGACAAAGCCTTTCAGCCTGTATCAAACGCACCTTTACTACGACATTCGCAAGGGTAAGCTGGTCGATACAAATCCGGCCGAAGTCCTGAAGCTACTGGTTTACATACTGAAAGATGTTCCCGATTCCTCGTTGCACTGCTACGAACTGGCTCCCCTGTACAACAGCCTCGTCGAGAAACTCGGTGAGAAAGCGACAGGTCCGCTGGCAGAACATCTAAAGCGACTGGGTTGCTTGTAAGGAATGCTCTCCGTGGTGCACCTCCTCGTCCGCCTCGCCCAAAGAGAGTCGGGACACCTTTCGACATGCTCAGGTCAGGCGAGAACGTACGCCAACTACAAACGACAAAAGTACTGGATTCCCGTTTTCACGGGAATGACAATGGCAGAAGCACAAAGACTTCTGCCCTTGACTTGAAAGATGGTATCTGCGAAACTTATGGGGTTTGCATGTCGTTGTACTTTTGCCTGCGAAACAATTGAGAGCTGTTACGCCGGCATTTCTTCGGTTGCCTCTTCGCCGAGCTTCCTTAGCGAAAGGTGCTCTTTTTTCAGGAAATAGAACCCCATTACGGTCACTACAATGTACTGCACGGCATGAAGAACCAGCGCGCAGGATAAAGCGTTCTCCTTGGAGATACCGTACGCCATCAATGCCCATACCGCACCGGCGTGATACACACCCACAAACCCGGGCGATGACGGCACCAGGATAGATATCGATACTACGACGAGAAGGACATATGAAGCGTCCAGTGAAAGTTTGAATCCAAAAGCCCAAAAGACAAATATATTGGAAAAACCCATAAGCAACCAGATCAGAATGGTCTGGCCCGCCACCGAGGCCACACTTTTGACATTACTCAAAAACTCCAGCCCGCGCGAGAACTTCAAGACGACATTTTGAAGAACCTCTCTCGCTCGACGGGGCACAAAAAACAAATACCTGGTCAGCAGCCGTCCTACCTGATTCGGTTTGAGAGCTAAAAATAGCACCACCAGAATGCCCAACAGAGCGGCGCCAATGGCAATGTTCAAACCGAATTTCATCGACTGATCCAGTGATAGATGCGACGCATACAGCACCACTCCAAAGATCAGCAGCAGCGCAACAAGATCAAAGACCATTCTCTCCACAAAGATAGTCGCCAATGAGGCGGATTTGGTTATTGACCTATCCTGCGAAGACAGTGAGTAGGCCCGCACAAACTCCCCCAGCCGCAGAGGGAGAACGTTGTTGGCCATAAATCCGATCCACGTGGCAGCCACAAGCTTGGAAAACTCTACCTGTTTTATCGGCGCCAGCATGTACCGCCAGCGAAACGCCCGCTGGTACATCGTTACGTAGATGAGCACAGCATTCGGGATAAGCCATAGGTAATTCGCTCCCCGTAGAGCAGCCTTTAGCTCCGTGAAGTCGATATTGCGAAACAAAAACCACAACAGGACGACGGAAATCCCCAACCCAATCAGCAAATAAACAACTTTTTTTTGGCCAATTGTCACTTGTGACCACCAACAATAGTTTCCAAAAGGGCTTCAAATTTCTTGGCTGCTCGATCCCAGTTGAATTTCTCGGCCCACTGAAGCCCTCCCTTTTCAAGCTGTACTCGCAGGTTGTTGTCAGTGAGAATCATGACAATCTTGCGCGCCAGTTCAGCAATATCACCATAGTTATACAGAAAACCGGTCTGGCCATCCTGAACGGAGTCTTTCAAGCCGGGGACATTGGCAGCCACAACAGCTGTACCGACGGAGTTGGCCTCAATGTTTGTCAACCCCCAACCCTCTTTTAAGGACGGTAATATCGATACATGGGCGCGCCGCATCCGCTCCACTTTGTTCTGCTGCGACACGAAACCGGGGAATTCAACAGCCGCCGATAAGCCAAGCGACCGGGTTAAGGACTTAAGCTCGCCCAAATAGTCGCCATTGCCTACCACCATCAGGCGGGCGTTTGGTACCTCTCTTTGAACGAGGCTAAAGGCACGAATAAGGTGCTGGATTGACTTGTATTTCTTGATCCGTCCCAGGTACAGGATAGTGGGTTGTTTATATTTGGACACCTCGGGATCATACGCATATACCTGTCGATCGATACCGCAGTGAATCACCGATATATCTTCGCGGGGGATTCCCCGCTTGGCAATATCATCGGCCGTAGATTCGGAGATGACATTGAACGGCATCCCGTTATAGACACGCACCAGCGGCTTTTCCGCCAGATAAATATAGGTGCCAAGGACAAAATTAATCTCCTGAAAGACAGTTGTGGCAAATAGGTGCGGAACAACCACCAGTGTCTTGAGCTTCAAATACAGTGGCGTGTAGAAGGGAATCTTGTTGATGTCTTCCACCAGGATATCGAAGTGATTCTCTCTGACAAGTTTTCGCAGGTGAAACGGCGCAATCAAATTGAAGTTGTAGCGTCTGCCGCACCTGATAATCCGCACACCCTCTATTGTTTCTTCCGGTTGACAGCCTTTATACCCGGAACAAAACAGGGTAATTTCGTGACCGTACTGAACCAGCCGACGCAGCAGTTCTTCCAGGTGCACCTCGGCCCCACCGGCAAACGGGTTTTTGAGGTCATTCCAGTTCAGCGCCAGTATTTTCATGAATGGCCTCGGCCAACCGTATCAGAGGCGGAGCTTCCTTTCAGCAGTTCCTGCAGCAGCCTCTTTACTCGATCATCGTGAGGATTGAATTGTAACCAGCGTTGCAACAGCGCCCTCATAGGCGCCGCCTGTTTGGTCTCGTAGTACAATCGCATCAACTCCTCAAACGCCTGCCTATAGGTGGGATCAGTGTCAAGTATGTTACTAAAGAGACGTTCCGCTTCATCATTCCGACCGATCTTCCGTTCCACCCGCCCGAGCAGCAAGTTAAGTCTCAGTTTGTCGCCGTATTGGCTTTGTTCAATCAACGCACGCAACTCATCGGCTCGCCCCTGTTCGCTGTATAGAGCTGCCAGGAATTCAA
>Ga0315543_1004291_pt1 | contig 12016 bp, 8 predicted proteins | sample SalMarSW160210MG_2_FD_203098 | JGI IMG/M metagenome (GOLD analysis project Ga0315543, IMG submission 203098) | Salt marsh sediment microbial communities from the Plum Island Ecosystem LTER, Massachusetts, United States - Salt Marsh Sediment SW1601-210 ...
ACTCCTGGTAGAAGACCCGCCGCTTAGCTTCTTTATCCGGCCGGCTTCTCTGGCCAGACCTGAGTATTTGATAGAGATAGATGTCATTGGCGTTGTTTCCAGAGACAAACCTGGGCAGGAAGTAATCTTTTACCCAGCGTATTGGGGAGGTAAGAAGCTGGCTTACCCACATGTAGCTCCCGAAGCGCCTAAGTTTTCCGGTGCCGTCGTAGCTGGTAACCTGATTTTCACCGGCGGTGTCGGGCGGGACCCAGTGACTGGTAAGGTCGCATCGGGTGGTATCGAAGGGCAGATGGTGGTAGCCCTTGACGAAATCAGGATGGCTATGGAAGAAGCAGGGAGTTCAATGAATAACGTTGTCAATACACTCATGCTCCTCACCAACCTGAAAGATTACCCTCGGATGCGAAAGACGGAGGTGGAGTATTACCAGAAGTATGCCCCTCTCCTGGTAGAGGACCCACCAGCTAGCACTTTTATCCAGCCGGCTGCCCTGGCTACCCCAGAGTATGCAATAGAGATTGCCACAACTGGCGTTATTTCTAGAGATAAACCCGGCTGTGAAGTAACCTTTTACCCGGACTACTGGGGCGGTAAGAAGCTGGCCTACCCGCATGTAGCAAAGGAAGCACCTAAGTTCGCCAGGACTGTTGTCGTCGGCAACCTAGTTTTTGTCTCCGGCTGTGAAGCCCTAAATCCAGAGACGGTTAGAACAGAAACGAATGTCTTTGAAGAGCAGATGCTTATATGTCTTGATAAAGTCAAGATGGGCTTGGAGGAGGTGGGGAGTTCCATGAATAACATCGTCAAGACCTTTATGCTCCTCACCAACCTGGAAAATTACTCCAGCATGCGAAAGATAGAGCTGGAATATTATCAGAAGCACGCTCCACTCCTGGTGGAACAGCCCCCAGCTAGCACCTTCATCCAGCCTGTTTCCCTAGCTAGGCCCCCGTTTCTTATAGAGATAGAGGCGATAGCCGTCGTTTCAAGGGAAAAATAACGTTAGCTGTCCAAGTTAGCTGCTCCTAAAATTCAAAAGGGCAATGCTATCATTGTACACCCACATTGGCATATCAAATATGCCGACACCGCATAAAAGCTCTATTGGCAAACTATGTCTTGACATTCTGATGTTATTGTTTTATGGTAACATAGATGGTTAGGTCTTTCGGCCCAAACAGGGACTCATGATCATGGTCATTGGTACCTTACGATATGATATTTTTCGTGATATATTTAAAGTTGCTGGCATGATTTCGATCAATTTTTTAGTCCATCTGTCAACGAGCGACCTTGGAGTTGTGCCAGCACAGCCATTCTGGAAATAAAAATCAGCCTCAGTATGAATATAGCTAATAAGGAGGGTATTATGTAAACAAGTAAATCGGGTAATGATGGTTCAAAACTTTACGGAAAGGATGTGAGCAACAATGAAAAAGTTTCTTTTCATTCCTTTGGCGATTATATTAGTGGCTGCCCTGATTTTCGGCGGTTGTAAGCCAGCAGTAGAAGCCCCACAAGAAATTCTTTTTGGTGAGACTATATCGTTAACAGGCCATCTAGCCGCCGTCGGGCAAGGCGGTCATTTTGGGACAGTTACGGCTGTAGACGATATAAACAATCTAGGCGGGGTATACGTAGAGGAATATGGCAAAAAATTACCCATCAAACTTATAACCGCCAATAGCGAGAGTGACCCGATAAAGGCAGGGACTCTTGCTGAAGACCTGATTCTTCGCGATAATGTAGACTTCATTATATGTGGCCTGGAAGAGCCGCATATGCGTGCTCCGGTAACTGCTGTATGTGAGCGGAATAAAGTAGCACAGCTTACCGGCGTTGGTCCATGGGAGGCGTTTATAGCAGTGGTGCCGTCTATGGAGTACACCTATGTGATGAGTTTCGCTATAGCCATGCCAGCACCAGCAGGAGACTTCAGGGCAGACAAGCCCGGGTTCACAATGATGAACACATGGCAGAGCACGATAGAGGCAGTTGCCCCTCAGACCAATAAGAAAGTGGCTGCTTTCGCCTCAGATGACCCGGATGGCCGGGGTTGGTATGAAGCAATGGTTCCAGTGATGCAAGCATGGGGCCTGGATGTTCAAGGTGCCGATGAGCAACTTGGTATAGTGCCGGTTGATACTATGGAATTCTCGCCGATTTTAAGAGAATGGATAGATAATGACTGCCAGTTGCTTTGGGGCAATTGTCCGGCACCGTTCTACGGAACAATGATGAGACAAGGTATCACCCAAGGCTTTCAGCCTAAGATGGTTATCGCCACAAGAGCAGCGCTGATGCATGCAGATGTGCTTGCCTGGGGCGGCAACGTACCACGCGGTGTCTGCAATGAGATATTCTGGCACCCCGGAATGCAAGGTGTCTCTGGTTTTGGCGGCAGAACTACAGAATCGCTCCTTGAAGCATGGACTGAAGAGACAGGACAGCCATTAAACCAGTGGATAGGAATAGGCTATGCGCCAGTCCAGGTCTTAGTTGATGCCATTGAAAGAGCTGGTACACTTGATACGGATGCGGTTTTGGGAGCTTTAAGTGAAACCGATTTGATGACAATGTATTATCGTACGGTGTTTGGCGAAGACCACTTTAGTCGTTACCCGGTCGCTTTTGGCCAGTGGGTACCGACTGACCCACCGCTGTTATGGAAGAACGAAGTAGTCCACTCCGACCACGACTTCATGCCACCCACGGCTGAGATTATATTCCCTATCCCGTATGACTAAATCCCTTACGACTGAACTAATTTGCAGGGCTTGGGCTATCCTCTAGCCTGAGCCCTGCTTTTTGGTGCGATTGAAAGGGAAGTCTTTATAGAGATAGGGTTAATAAAAGGTACAGAGGAAACCGATTTGATGACTTCCTGCTTGACAGGAGGAAAGTAATACTATAATCTCTGCGAGGTGGGTTGAAAAAACCAACTTTTTGAGGGAGCAACCATAGTTGGTATAGAGAGGAGATAATGAGATGATAAAGCATTACCCAATGTATTACGGCAGAGTGAAGCAGGTCTATCCAGACGTCCCTCCCGGGTCGCCTATATATGCCAGGAGCGTGGTAGCGGACAACCTGGTATTCCTCTCCGGTATGACCGGACAGGATGTAGAGACCGGCAAGGTGACATCAAACGTTCTTGAAGAGCAAATGGTGGTAGCCCTTGACAAGATTAGGATGGCTATGGAAGAGGCCGGGAGTTCGATGAATAACATCATCAAGACCATCATGCTACTCAAAGACGTGAAGGATTACCCCCGGATGCGGAAGACAGAGTTGGAGTATTATCAAAAGCACGCTCCACTTCTGGTAGAGGACCCGCCAGCCAGCACCTTTATCCAGCCGGCTGCTATGACTAGACCTGAGTATTTGGTAGAGATAGATGCCATTGGCGTTGTTTCCAGAGACGAACCTGGGCAGGAGGTAACCTTTTACCCTGAGTATTGGGGTGGCAAGAAGCTAGCAGGTCATCATGTAGCTCCTGGCTCGCCTAAGTTTTCCAGGACTACCGTGGCTGGTAACCTGATTTTCGTCTCCGGTGCGGTTGGTCGGGACCTGAAGACTGGCGAGGTCACATCAAATGTCATCGAAGAGCAGATGGAAGTAGCCTTTGACGGGCTCAGAATGGCTATGGAAGAGGCGGGGAGTTCGATGAATAACATTGTCAGGACACTTATGCTCCTTCCCGATCTGGAGCTTTACTCCCGGATGCGAAAGACAGAGGTTCAGTATTATCAAAAGCATGCCCCACTTCTGGTTGAGGACCCACCACACAGTACTATCATCCGACCCGGTGCTCTGGCTAACCCTGAGTATTTGATAGAGATAGATGTCGTCGGCGTTGTTTCCAGAGACAAATCTGGGCAGGAGGTAACCTTTTACCCTGACTACTGGGGTGGTAAGAAACTAGCCTATCCGCATGTAGCTCTCGAAGCGCCTAAGTTCGCCAGGAGTATCGTAATCGGCAACCTGGTTTTTGTCTCCGGCTGCGAAGGGGCAAATTCCGAGACGGTTAGAATAGAAACGAACGTTTTTGAAGAGCAGATGCTTATAGCCCTTGATAAGGTTAAGATGGCCTTGGAGGAGGTGGGGAGTTCGATGAATAATATTGTCAAGACACTCGTACTCCTTACCAATCCAAAGGATTACACCAGTATGCGAAAGCTGGAGCTGGAATATTATCAGAAGCACGCTCCACTCTTGGTCGAGCAACCACCAGCTAGCACCGTCATTGTCGAAGACCGGATGCCTGTAGATTTTGATAAGATAAGGGCAAATGTACTGGGAGTGGAGAGTCCCACTACTCAGCCCCCTTCTGTAGAAAGGCCTGAGTTCTGGATTGAGATAGATGTAACAGCTGTCGTGTCAAGAGAAAAATAGCGCTAGCTGTTCCTAAAATTAAAAGGGGGAATGTTGTTATTATATACACCTAGGGCACATTAAATATACAGACATTGTAGACAAGGTCTATTTCATTCTGGACGGGGTAGGTATTCGGCTCTTTCAACATTAATGGTATACTAATTAGATGAAAGGGGGATAAGGCTATGAGTTATTCTACAAGCGATGAGCAGATTTTTACCAATTGTACTGTTGGCGGACCAGTTTATGTACACGTCAGAAACGGGAGAATAACACGTCTTGAGCCTTTGCCGCTCAGTCCTGACGATGCCGAATCCTGGGTCATTGAGGCACGTGGAAGAAAATTTTCTCCACCAAGAATAGCCATGGTTTCTCCGTATACGCTGGCCGAAAGGTCAAGGATATACGCTCCCAACAGGCTTCTTTATCCTCTTAAACGAGTAGACTTCAACCCTAATGGCGATAGACACCCTGAGACGAGGGGAAAATCCGGGTACGAGAGGATTAGCTGGGACGAAGCTCTAGATATTCTTACTCATGAAATAGAGCGTACCCATCGAACCTATGGGCCGGGGGCAATTTTAACTACACCTCCCTCACATCACAACTGGGGAAATATAGGGTATAGACACAGCACCTACCTCAGGTTTATGGGAATTCTCGGCTACACCTACGCCGACCATAACCCTGATAGCTGGGAAGGCTGGCACTGGGGGGCTATGCACAATTGGGGATTCGCCTGGAGACTTGGTATCCCAGGACAATATGACCTCCTAGAAGACGCTCTAAAGCACTGTGAAATGATGGTCTTCTGGTCTAGTGACCCTGAGTCCACAACCGGAATATATGCCGGGCATGAATCGACCATACGGCGTTTCTGGCTGAAAGAGCTTGGCGTGAAAATGGTTTTCATAGACCCCTACCACAACTTCACCGCTGTAAACTTTGCTGATAAATGGTTTGCTCCAAGGCCTGGAACCGACGCCGCTTTAGCAGCCGCCATCGCCTACGTTTGGCTTACCGAAGACCTGTATGATAAAGAATATGTTGAAAAATGCACCTACGGCTTTGATAAATGGAAGGACTACATTCTGGGCAAGGAAGACGGTTCTCCTAAGACCCCTGAATGGGCGGAGACAGAGACGAGAATACCAGCCCGAGAGATTAGAGCCCTGGCAAGGGAGTGGGCAAAAAGTAAAACTATGCTGGCTGCCGGAGGGCTTGGAGGTTGGGGAGGAGCCTGCAGAACAGCCTATGGAACCGAATGGGCAAGAATGATGGTTCTGTTGCAGGCTATGCAGGGTCTGGGCAAACCCGGTATCAACATATGGTCGACAACCGGAGGCGTCCCATACAATGCAGAATTTTTCTTCCCAGGATATGCTGAAGGAGGAATATCAGGCGACCCGCTAAACACTGCCGCTCACTACCAACTTCTTCCCCGAAACATCACAGCGCATCCAGTGAGGTCGACAATAAATGACCCTGGAGGGCAGCATATACCCAGGGTTCTAATTCCCGAGTGTATTCTGAACCCACCTCAGGAGTGGCGGGGAAAGGGGTTCTGCGGTGCTTCCACTGAAACCCAGTTTAAGAAGTATAAGTATCCTGAAGATGGATTTTCAGAAGTACGAATGTTCTGGCGCTATGGCGGCGACTACTTTGGTACCATGAACAACACCAACCGATGGATTAGGATGTATCAAAGCCCCAAGCTAGAGTTTGTAGTCAATCAGGGTATCTGGCTGGAGGGAGAGACCAAGTTTGCCGACCTGGTGCTTCCAGCCTGCACCAACTTTGAAAGATGGGATATCGGCGAGTGGGCTAACTGCTCCGGCTACATACCCCATTCATCCTATGGTGTTAACCACCGAATTATAGTCCTAGAAAAGAAGTGTATTGAGCCTCTTGGAGAATCTAAAGCAGACTATGACATATTTGCTATGGTGGCTAAGAGGCTTGGATTCTATGAGAAGTTCACCGAGGGAGGTCTGACAGACTTAGACTGGGCTAAAAGGATGTTTGAAACCAGTGACCTACCCAAATACACCTCATGGGAGGAATTTGAGAAAAAAGGCTACTTTGTTGTTCCTCTGCCGAAAGACTATAAGCCAACACCAGCCCTGAGGTGGTTCGCTGAAGGTAGGAAGAAGGATACGCCGGACTGGGGTCCCGTTGGAGGCGGAATAGCAGGATTGCCTGACGCAGTAGGAAACATAGCTACCCAAAGCGGAAAAATAGAGTTCGAATCGCAGAGCCTTAAGCGTTTCGACCCGAATGACCCTGAGAGGCCACCTGTCCCCAAATATATTCCTTCGTGGGAAGGACACCATACAAAGGAGCTTGTATCTAAATACCCTCTTCAACTAATATCGCCTCATCCAAGGTATAGCTTCCACACCCACTACGATGGCAAAGAGAGCTGGATGAATGAAATTCCAGAACACCGGATTAAGAAGGAAGACGGACGTTACTACTGGGTGATTCGGATAAACCCGAAGGACGCTGACAAGAGAGGCATAAAAGACAGCGACATAGTTAAAGCCTACAATGATAGAGGCGCTGTTCTATGTGCTGCTCAGGTTACAGAGCGAGTTCCACCAGGCGTAGTCCACTCGTATGAGTCCTGCGCTATTTATGACCCTATTGGGGAACCAGGTGAATCACCAGATAGGGGTGGATGCATTAACCTGCTGACACCTCATCGGTTTATATCTAAAAACGCCTGCGGGCAGGCTCCGAATTCCTGTCTGCTTGAAATAGAAAAGTGGAGGGAGTAAGCATGACTAAATATGGTATGGTAATCGATATATCAAGATGCACTGCCTGTTATTGCTGTTTCGTTGCCTGTAAAGATGAATACTGGGATAACGATTATCCCCCCTATTCCGCGTCTCAGCCGAAGCTCGGGCAATTCTGGGTAGACCTTGTGAAGAAGGAGCGTGGAACTTATCCGTGTATAAAAGTGGCTTATATGCCCGTTCTTTGTATGCAGTGTGACGATGCGCCCTGTGTTAAGGCAGCCAATGATGGTGCTGTATATAAAAGACCTGACGGAATAGTGATAATAGACCCGCAGAAGGCTGTTGGGCAAAAGCAAATAGTCGATGCCTGCCCTTACCATGTAATATTTTGGAACGAGGAAAAGCAGCTCCCTCAAAAGTGTACCTTCTGTGTCCACCTGCTTGAGGAAGGAAAAACTCCCAAGTGCGTTCAGGCATGTCCAACTCAGGCTTTAATATTTGGTGACCTAGACAATCCTGAAAATGAGGTGTCCAAACTGCTAAAATCAGGTAAAGCCGAGGTCTTCCACCCTGAATATAAGGCAAAGCCCAATGTCTGCTACGTAGACCTTTATAAGATAACTAAGTGCTTCATAGCTGGTAGTGTGGTATACGGGGATACAGACGAATGTGCCGAGGCTGTAACCGTAACCCTGATAGGTCAGTCTACCGACAAGCCAGTAAAAACTACGACTAACAATTACGGAAATTTTGAATTTGATGGTCTGGATGCCGGAAAGTACTCGGTGAAGTTCGAATGTCCAGGATATGCATCGAAGACAATCGACGTTGACCTGAAAACTGACAGCTACCTAGGAGAGATAACCCTTAGCAAATAAGAATTTAGAGCCGTGCAGGTATCTGCACGGCTCTAAATTACGTTCTCCAGCGATATCTCTCAAGCCTTATCTAGAAGTTGACCTTATCCTTCCCTTTTAAGCCAAGAATTTTTCTCGCTTCATCAGGGGTGGCTATCTCTCGACCAAGCTCCTTGGCGATTCTCACCGCCTTCTCCACTAACTCAGCATTACTCTTGGCCAGGACACCCTTACTAATGAAAATATTATCTTCAAAACCCACACGAACATGCCCCCCCATCATCATGGCTAAGGTAGCTACGTTAAATTCTGCTGGATAGCCAGCGCCAATAACCGACCACCGATAGTTTTCGGCTCCAAATAACCTGTCGGCAGTATGCTTCATATACATAATATCTTCCAGAGCGGAGCCGATTCCACCCATAACCCCAGTGACAAACTGAAGCCAGATGGGAAGCTGGATAACCTTTCTCCTGATAAGATGGTAGATGTTGTACAGATGACCTATGTCATATGCCTCATGTTCGGGCTTAGTGTTATTCTCATTAAAGATTTGGCAAAACTTCTCAATATCGGCAAAGGTGTTTTTAAAGACATTATTTTTGCTCCCTAAGAGCCATTCTTTTTCCCACGGGTGCTTATAATCCTCGTCCTTATATCGGTCAGCAAGAGGATATACTGCAAAATTCATCGAACCCATATTGAATGTGGCTAGTTCAGGTTTAAGTTCAGGAACCACTCTCACCCGCTGCTCCGCAGTCATGTCTGGGGTACCGCCAGTTGTTATGCAAACAATTACGTCGCTTTTCTGCTTTATGAGAGTAGCAATCTCCCGATACACCTCCAGGTCAGGGGTTGGCCTGGCATCCTTGGGGTCTCTGGCATGGATATGCACCGAGGCTCCACCTGCCTCTGCTACCCTTACTGCCTCATCGGCAATTTCTTTGGGTGTTATTGGTAGATAGGGTGTCTGTGTAGGGATAGTAACATTGCCGGTCAAAGCAGTCGTGATTATAAGTTTCTCCATATTTATTCATCCCTCCTCTATGGTATATTTTACCCTCATCTGATGCGCACGTCAAATTGCAACCACCGTAAATAAAGTCTATGTTGTTTTGCCCTTTTCCCTTAGTGCCCAATCAAAGAGGTAATCTAAAAACTCTTTCCTGCGCTGCTGTGCTTTTTCAGCAGTCCATGTGTAGAAACCACGTCCTGTTTTAATACCTAGCTCACCCTTCTCAACCTTTTCTTTTAGAAGAGGTGACGCATCATGCGAGTCTTCAAGATGCTTCAAAACGTAATTTTGAATGGCTAACAACATGTCAAGCCCTACCATATCAGTACCCTCTAGCGGTCCCAAAGCCGGGAGTCGAATACCAAATCCCTTCTTGATGGCATCATCAACAGTAGCTGCGTCAGCGATACCGCGTTCTACAATAGAGACAGCCTCACGGGCTAAGGCATGCTGGAGCCGGTTACATACAAACCCCGGTACGTCCTTTAAAACCTTTATCGGGTGCTTACCAGCATTCTTCATCAGGTTGTAGGTTGTGTCTAAAACCTCATCGGAAGTGTCCTTTCCCTTAACTACTTCTACCAGTGGAATCATATAAGCTGGATTCCACCAATGAGTTGCCAGAATTCTCTCCCGGTGACGAGACTTAGCGGCAACATCTGTCGGGCTCATTACCGAGGTATTTGTGGCCAGAATGGTTTCTAGAGGACAACGCTGGTCTAAGTCCTGAAAAACCTTCTGCTTTAACTCCAGATCTTCGGCGACATTTTCGATAATGAATTGCACATCTGAGGTTGCCTCATCCAGACTGGTAGTGGGTTTTATCCGGCCCATGATTGAGTCGATTTCACTCTCCGAGCCAAGTCCTCTTTGGGCCATTGTAGTCAGGATCGACCTGATACCCTCGAGTCTTTTAGCTAAAAACTCGCCTTTGGCATCATCTGGATGAGGTCGGTTATATAGATAAACATTGTAATTCTTAGACGCAAAAACCTGGGCAATTCCAGACCCCATCAAACCAGAACCTATCACAGAGATAGTCTTAATGTCTTCAGCTTTCATAAATATCCCCTCTCTAATAACTAATAGCCACCAGCATACTCACCGGCTTATTGGTCTTATTGATGATCTCTCTACCTTCGTTGGGAGCGATGTAAACTGAATCCCAGGGGCCGAGGACAATCTCTTCCTTCTTGGTTTTAACCGTAATCTCCCCATCCAAGACAAAATAGACCTTTTCTGTAGGCGATTCGTCATATTCAGCCCCACCCCCGGGGAGGAAGTGGGAGAGCCCAACCCAAAACTTCTGAGACCCGGTCTCTTCCTTTCCGTGAAGCTTGAGAGCAACCATACCGAAGTGCTTAGGTGCTGCATAGGGATTAACCTGAGCCAGCTGAACCTTTTTCATATATCCCTCCTTTCCCAATATTGACAGAATGCACCAGGCGACCGGAGCCTATTGGTCCCCTTCATCCACGATGGCTACCAATCTCACTATAGACCCATCACCTTTCACCCATCGGATAGGAAAGCCAGCGATGGTAACCCTCTTGCCCAGAACTTCATCTATATCACCACCTACATTCTCCCATCCCATAATGCCGTTACCCAGTATAAGCCTGTGGCACGGTTCCCACAAGGGGAAGTCTTCCAAGACATCGTGCCCGGTTTCCCGCTTATACTCCTCACATATGTCCGGTCGCAATGGTCCCGGTCCATGAGGAGCAATAGCTGTAGCTAACGGGTGGTCCAACGCTTGTTGGTCAACGCCGACTGCCTTTACTCCCTTTTCAACAAACCACTCGCCTGCCTCCTTGTACAGTCCGGGTGAATAGCAAAAATACTCTATGCTGTCTCTATATTTGGCATGCCAACCCGTGTGAACAATGACAATGTCGCCCTTTTCAATTTTGGGTCTTGCCTTGTCTAGGTCCTCGGGCATAATTTTCTCCCACTTCTTCTTGGGAATGTCCACGATTACTCCAGTGCCGTAATATTTATCCAAGGGAATCTCATCGGTATAAGGGGTGTCCTCAATCACATGGGCTGGGGAATCAGCATGCGTGGAGACGTGCATAGTGTGTGTAAGTATCTGGGTTAATACCCCGGATTTAGCATGGTAATGCATACGCTCAATCTTGACATCGGCAAAATACGGCCACAATGGCACCTTGTCACCAAAAGGCTGACTCAAATCAACAAGCTTTACTTTTCCCATAATAGATACCTCCTTTGAATGTTATTTGCTTAGCTCTCAACAACGTGAACTGGCATTACCTCCTTTGGCTTTGATTTTTGATTGTGGCTCGTCCGCCAAGGCAAAACCCCATCTACCCCTAGCATATTATAAACAGAGGATAGGCTTTGTCAACGATAGTATATACACAAGCATAATATATAGCTAAATAAGGGTGCTTTTTAAATTAGTGGAACCTGTCTCCTACCTTACTTTCTTATACCCCACTAATTATAAACACCAAGAAACCTATCCTCAACAGGTCTCTTACTATCCATCTGGTATGCAACTTTATGTTAAGTGCTTAACCGACACATTGACTGGTTTTTCAAAACCAAGTACTATGATTGAATAACCACACGGCAGGATACAGAGAGGCTGTTTAAGAATTTGCAGCGAGGTGAGACTGATGAAAAGAAGTAAGATTATTGACCTTAGCGTTACCACAGTTAACAATCCTCCGGGGGCTTATATTCAGTCTGAGATTATATATTCAACTCACAAGGATAGTGCCGAGCTTTGGGGTAAGATTCTTAACTGGCCAGATGATTTGCTTCCCGAGAGTGGGTTCGCCGCTGTGGAGCTAGCCAAGATCAGTACTCATGCCGGAACCCACCTGGATGCCCCCTGGCATTATGGCCCAAACTCAGGAGGAAAGCCAGCAAAGACGATTGACCAAATACCACTCGAATGGTGTTACGGGGATGGTGTGCTGCTGGACTTTAGCCACAAGAAAAGGGGCGAATCTATCTCAGTAGAGGATGTTAAACAAGCTTTAGATAAG
>Ga0315543_1004292_pt1 | contig 12015 bp, 10 predicted proteins | sample SalMarSW160210MG_2_FD_203098 | JGI IMG/M metagenome (GOLD analysis project Ga0315543, IMG submission 203098) | Salt marsh sediment microbial communities from the Plum Island Ecosystem LTER, Massachusetts, United States - Salt Marsh Sediment SW1601-210 ...
TAAGCATTGCCGATAATCTCGACTTTCTGGGTATCCTCAAAGCCGTGCAAGACAAATGAAATGAATACCTTGTCGAACTCCTCCTGGTGTGTCAAAGGCATCTCAATTCGCTGCTCCCTAAACTCGATGTTGGGATATGACAGGCAGCGTTTTCGAGATAAGTTCAGCATTTCCTTGCTGATATCAAGCCCCAAGATATTGCCCTCAGGGCCTATCTTTTGGGCTATAAAGCTGTCGTTCCTGCCTGTCCCTGAGCCAAGATCCAGAATCGATTGCCCGCGGTGGATATTCATCCTGTCAACAACCTTCCTAATCAAGTAGGGGTAATATCCTAATGAGAGCACATTCATAAAAAGGTCATAGTGGTGGGCTCCCGTTGCCCCAACCTCTACCTTTGACCTTGGTGACGACAAAAATGCACCTCTAGCTAAGCATGGCCAGATATTCACTGGCGTACTTCCCGTTCTTAGCGCCCTCAAACATCTCCCCTTTCTTTACCATTTGCAACGGCTTAATATGTTTAGTGTGTTTTCTCAATCATCACTGCGGAACCCTTGAAAGCGGGTATGTTTGCTATGGGGTCAAGCGCGGGATTTGTGATAAGGTTCACGGCAGCCTCTGGAAAATGGAACGGCATGAAACACGTTCCTTCCTGGATGGTATCGGTGACTAACACCCTGGTAATCAAGTCTCCCCTTCTTGAATAAACCTTCACCATTTCCCCTTCGGAGAGAGTGAGCTTCGCTGCATCCACTGGGTTTACCTCGATATAACTCTCTGGCGATTGATTGTAAAGAGTCTTTGATCTCCTCGTCATCGTTCCTGTATTAGAGTGATAGCGATTCCTGCCGGTAATCAAGAGAAGAGGATAGGTTTCGTCTACCGGTTCGTCAGGGGGTATAAATTCAATCGCGTTAAATTTAGCCCTGCCACGGGGGAAGCTGTCTTTATACAAGTATTTGGTTCCCGGATGGTCAGGATTAGGGCAAGGCCATTGTAGTCCTGAACCATCTAAACGAGCATAGCTGATCCCTCCATAGTTGGGAGTAAGTTCTGCTACTTCGTGCACAATCTCCTCGGGTGAATTGTAATCCATCATATATCCCATCCTTTTAGCAATTTCGGATATGATAGCCCAGTCTGGCTTGCTATCATAGAGAGGTTCGATGGCCTTCCTTATCCTGTGTACTTTTCTCTCCATACCGGTGAAGGTACCATCCTTCTCTGCAAAAGAACAGGCAGGCAGCACCACGTGTGCCTCCTTTGCAGTCTCGCTCAAGAAAATATCTTGAACAACAAGGAAGTCTAAGGATTGGAGTGCCTTTTTAACATTGGCAATATCAGGAACACTTAGCATCGGATTTTCACCCATGATAAACATACTCTTTAGCCTTTTGTCTAAGGCAGCTTGGAACATTTTGAAGGTGTTCATTCCCACATCGGGTGACAAATTTGTCTTCCACCTTCTCTCAAACTTTTCCCTTACCATTTCATCTCCAATATTCTGAGCGCCGGTATATACATTAGGTAATGCTCCCATATCCCCAGCACCTTGAACATTGGACTGACCCCTTAGAGGATAAACGCCGGTGGCTTCTTTCCCCACATTACCTGTCAAGAGAGCAAGGTTTGCCAACGAAATAACGTTATTAGTGCCACTCGTGTGCTGAGTAATGCCCATGGCATAAGCCATGCTGGCTCTTTCGGCTTTGGCATAAGCTCTGGCTCCTGCCCTTATCTGAGCTGCAGGCACCCCTGCAATAGTTTCAACATATTCAGGAGTATACTTTGAAACCGCCTTGGCAAGCTGTTCAAAGCCATCTGTCCTGTTTTCTATAAACTCGGTATCATGCAATCCCTCTTTCAAAATCACATTCATAAAGCTATTAATAAGAGCCACATCTGTTCCAGGCTTTATCCGGAAATGCAAGATAGACAGGCCTGAGATGGGCACTCTCCTGGGATCAATCACTATCAGCTTTGCACCTCCCTTCACAGCCTTTTCAATCCTCATGGCAATAGCTGGATGCTGTTCCGTAGTGTTACTTCCAAAAAGCATAATTACATCGGACTTTTCTACTTCATTGATAGAATTTGTCATTGACCCTGCACCGAAAGATGCCACAAGACCCGCGGTTGTGGGTGAATGGCATAACCGCGCGCAATTATCTATATTGTTGGTGCCCAATACAGCTCTAGTGAACTTTGATAAAAGGAAGTTGTCTTCATTTGAACACTTGCCAGAACCCAGCACACCAATACTATTACCCCCAAAATTCTCTTTTATCTGTTTGAATCGGGTGCAAATAAGATCAAGGGCTTCATCCCATCGGACCTCCCTGAACTCACCATCTCGTTTGACCAAGGGCTTCTTTAACCTATCCTGGTGGTAAATAAATTCGTGGACGCTTAACCCCTTGGGGCAAGGTTCCCCTCTACTTACCGGGTCATCATCAACAGGAGTAACACCAACAACTTTGCCGTTATCCACGATCAGATCTAACTGGCATCCAGCTGCACAATAAACACAGGTAGTTCTAATCCTGTTCATAATTACTCATCCTTTCTTACTTGCAGTCTTGTTTCATCTTGTCAGGCGCATCATATTTCACTTACAACATCCTGATTGCTTTCACAGGGCAAGATTCAACACATATGGCACAATCCTGACAGAAGCCCGGAATGGGATAAGGGAAATCATACGGCTCCTCTTGCTTCCAGAGGTTAGTGGGACATTCAAGAACAGCAGCACACACTCCCTTGTCGCATCTCTCCGGGTGGCACTTCTCATAGTCCACCGCTACCTTCAGTTTTAGTTCCAGCATCTTTCCTTTTCCAGCTAAAGCAATGTCCCCACCTTGGGCTGAATCACTTTCTCTCTTCCTTACATTTATGGCAATAACCTTCCAAATATAGCTCGACCTTAGTCACAGAAAAGTTATTTTTACGTTGCACCTCTGCTACAAGTTTACGAATTAGGGGACTCTTGAACTCGATGACTTGCCCACAGCTTCGGCATACTAGATGCTGGTGTTCCCCTAAGCGCTTCAACTCATAGTAGCAGCGCGTCTGCCCCAGATGCCTTTCATCTATCAGGGCTTGTTCCTTAAATAGGCGTAGATTGCGATAAACTGTGGCAAGGCTGATATTAATATTCTTGTCACTAGCTCGACGATACAGTTCCTTAGCATCTAGGAGACCTCCAGCCTCTTGTATAACACTCAACAGAAGGCCTCTCTGCCGTGTAACTGGCTTGCCTGTTATTCTTAGGGTGTTGCGATTGATTCGCATTCGCAAACAATAATATGCGTCGCTTTTCACTTTGTCAAGCCAACAACCAAACATTATCTATATTACCTACACCTCTTTGAAATCGCGTACAACCTCACATTAAGGGCACCGGAGGTCAGGCAAGGCCTACTTTTGGGAAGAAGGCCAGGACTTTGATTGGGAAGATGCCATCATTCAAAGAATCAGCAGGCAATTATGGAAGAAAAGAGTAGGTTGGAATCGAGGTCCATAGGGACGGTAGAAGCAGCAGACCAAGGCTAGGGGCGAGGCGAAATCTACCTGATAGGGGTATTGAAAAGGTAATGGAACTGAAGGTTACAATAGGTAGAACTTTTGAACTAGCTTTCAGCTTGACTAGCTAGCCCTACAGCGTTCACCAAAGGTAATTGTAGCAATAAAGCCCTCAGCCCGCAACTGAGCACACTATCAAGCAACAAAGCGATGAACTGCTTAAGCGCTATTAAGACTGCTTGCACAATCTGGACTATTGTGCACTACGCAACGTGAACGCCGCAAACTTACTCATAGTTTCAGGGACTTTCCCACTACAGCAATACCTGGGCAATCATTGTTAGGTACTTGCGACCAAATCTCATGTTTGCAGAAGTGGACAGCACAATAGAAAAATCCACAAATGGGAGCCCTTCCATTCTAGAAGCTGCAATGGCAAGTAGCCCCACATTTGGCTGCTGATTATACACATAGGCAATCAGTTCCCCAAGTACGCTCATATTGCCGCAGTGTATTGTGCCAGTAACGAAAAAGCCGATATGAGAAGTGTCGTCGGCTTCCTATGGCCCATCCTGCGCACTTGGACGATGCTAGGTCTGGTGCCAACAGAATGGTTCGTCAAGTTAGCTGGATAGTGATAAAAATAAGACTCTCTGCTATAGATTGTCGTCACAGGAATTTGCGGATATCAGTCACTTGCGCAGGTGGTTTGGGAGGGTAAGCCAACGAGACAAGGACTGCAGAAATAGCGAATAATATCGCAAATAGAGTGAAGGCTGGTATATAGCTGCCGGTATTGTCATATATCCACCCCGCATAGATAGGAGCTATTACTCCAACCGGTGTTGTAAAAATCATTGAGGTTCCTTCGATTGAGCCGAAAGCCTTCCGCCCAAAGTAGCGAGCTCTTAGCCCAGCTTCTAAGGGGAGAGCTAGCCCCACACCAACCCAAAACAGGATAAGGAAAACATATACCATAGCTATAGTTTGGCTTAGCAAGAAGGCAGTAATTCCAGCAGCCTGCAGCAGGAAAGCTCCCGCCATCAGGAATCTAAGGCGCCGTGTCTGAGCGCGATCCATGAGAAATCCGCCTATCAGCCTGACAGAGGCGCTAGTCAAGATGATAATTCCGAGTACTGAAGCTGCTTTAAATGGTTCAAGCCCCATATCAGTTAGGAAGGGTACGCCATGGGTTAGAATTGCTGAGAAACCGACCATACGTACAGACATAGCTGCGATGAGTAGCCAGTAAGCGGGTGTCCTCATTGCCTGTCTGAGGGTAAATTCCACTTCCTGAATCTCGGCGGCGTAGTTTATACCTCTGTCTATCATCCGGCTCATCTCCTCCCCTGGCTTCACTTCAGTTGTGGTGCCATCAGGAAGCAACCCGTAGTACTCGGGTCGGTGTGGTTTCACAAACAGCCAAGCCAGCGGCAAACCAACAAACCATATACCTAGCCCACCAATAACGCAGGCCATCCGCCAACCCTGTATGGAGACAAGCCAAGCAACAAGCAACAGCACCAATCCAGCAAGCCCAGTAAACAGCCACCTAACACTTAGGGCTATTCCCCTCTTCTTCACAAACCAGTTCGCAATTGCCTTATCTACAGGTATTTCCAGGCCAATATTAATCCCCGTTCCCAGTATAACTCCCCAAACCACATAGAAAGCCCAGAGCGAATTTATGAAGTTCATCAATATAAGGCCCAGACCGGCGATGAACATGCCAATAGTAATTAATAACCTTGGGCCAAATCTGTCGACAAGTCCCCCTGCCAGTGGTGCTTCAAACGCCCGACCAAGCCTTCCAATGCTCACGGCGGCGGATGTTGCTGCCCGACTGAATCCAAATTCCGAGGCTATAGGTTTGAATAATGCCGAGAATCCGTGAACCTGAAAGCCAATCCCCCACGCGGATAAAAAACTTCCAGCTAGAACGGTCCACCAACCAAAAAATACCTTGGGGGATTTTTGTTTCCCAATCAAGAAGTGCTCTCTCTATAAAACCTCGGGTAAACTGTCAATCTATGCCCTCTAAGAAGGAGCTGCAAGATAAAATGAACGCCTCTTTAAGTTAAGACACTTTCCGACAGCTCTGGCTTTTATGATACTCCTGCGAAGTCTAGCTGTAAAGTTAGCCACAAGCGACTACGGTAACAGTCGTGTAACTGTTATCCACGGCACCTCCGCTCGTCCCCGGCTAAGATGGCCTGTGCTACGGATTGGATAACGAACCAGCAGAGGCCAAGCAGGAGGGCGTTATGTGTTCTCCATTGGCAAGTTACTCTTTCTGCCCCGGAGTGTGGGCGTCAGAGTATGTCCTTGGCTGCCAGTTCACCGCCGCAAGCCGAGTACCAAGTTCTACTCGATCCGCTGAGAAAATTCTGAAAGAGACATATAATCGCCCCCGTCATAAGATAAAAGCCAATAAGCAAGAAGGATCGAGAAATCCTTTAACTTTACCCCTGGTGGAGCTGAGGGGATTCGAACCCCTGACCTCCTCCGTGCAAGGGAGGCGCTCTCCCAATTGAGCTACAGCCCCAAAAAATTACGGTTTCATTGTATCAAATTGAACCACGAAGACAAATTGCAACAACTTATACAGAAAAGAAGTTTAGAACTGATTACACTGAACAGGATTATGTGTTAAAATCAAGCAGGTAAACTCACAGTGAATCACAAAGCGATGTCTGTATGCCAAGCATAACATTTCCAGTGGCATTAGCTGCCGGGTTATTGTCCTTCCTATCACCATGTGTCCTGCCGCTGGTTCCAGTATATATAGCTAACATAGCTGGTAGTTCAGTTTTAACAGCGAATCCTCCGAGCCGACGATATATCTTTCTGCATACCCTGAGTTTTGTAGCTGGTTTCTCACTGGTTTTCACCATCCTGGGAGCTTCTATGGGCTTACTGGGTGCTATGATACCAGTAGGGCCACTGAACAATATAGCTGGTATACTGCTGATTTTATTCGGATTATTCTTGATAGCGGCGACCAAAGTACCATGGTTGAACTACGAGAAACGCCTTCTCCCCAACCGAGCTCGAGGAACAGGATATTTGAGATCCCTCTCCATAGGAGCAATATTTTCCCTTGCCTGGATTCCTTGTGTTGGTCCAGTGCTGGCAGCAATATTAGCTTTAGCCGCAAGCTCCCAGACTGCATGGCACGGAGTCTACCTTCTACTGGCTTATTCCTTAGGGCTTGGACTCCCTTTCATCGCTGTTGGCCTGGCTTTAGGAGCACTTTCACCATATCTCAGGTGGCTTAATCGCCATGCCTACATTACCTCGATAGTGAGCGCAGCATTGTTGATTGCCATAGGAATCCTGATACTAACTGGCAAGCTAGCCTATCTCAGTATGCTTTGAAAGGATTTAACATGACCAACAAAAGATTTAGGAAGTGGTTAGTAAAGGCAGGTCTAATTATCACCATGTTGTCTCTAATCGGAGGCGCTACATCCTGTACAAGTACAGGAGCTGAAGTAGGAAAACAAGCACCGGACTTCACATTAGCCATCATGGCAGGGACGGAATTAACTTTGTCTGAATTGCATGGGACGCCGGTAGTGCTTAATTTCTGGGCTATCTACTGCAACCCCTGCCGGAGTGAACTGGGCTATTTTGAACATGTAGCCGCACAAAGTGTTGGTGAGATAACAATAATAGCGGTCAACATTGCGGAACCTCGTTCACAGATAGAGCAATTCTTTGGCGACTATAAGCTGCATTTTACCGTTGCTCTAGGCGGAGGTACTCAGGTATCCCAGAAATATAATGTAAAGTATATTCCTACCACCTTCTTCATAGATAGCGGCGGGATTATTCGTAATATAAAAACGGGCGCCTTCACCAGCGAAACGGAGCTATGGGCTGCCATAGAGGCCATTCGTTGATCTACTCCTTGAATCTCCTGAAAACCAGCGTGGCGTTGAAACCGCCGAAACCAAAAGAGTTGGACAAAGCTATATTGACCTCAGTTTTCCGAGCTGCATTGGGAACATAATCCAGGTCACATTCAGGGTCTGGAGTATCATAATTTATGGTGGGTGGAATAATACTATCACGAATGGTAAGAGCAGTGAAAATAGCTTCTACAGCACCTGTCGCCCCTAACAAATGCCCCGTCATAGATTTATTGGAGCTTACCGGTACCTTTTGGGCATGTTGCCCTAAAGCAGCCTTTATAGCCTTAGTTTCGGCTAAATCATTGAGCATAGTAGAAGTTCCATGAGCGTTGATATAGTCAACCTCTTGAGGCAGGATGCCAGCATCATTTAAAGCTAACCTTATACACCGTGCTTGATTTTCCCAATCAGGTTCAGTTATGTGAAACCCATCGACGTTGGAACCATAGCCGAGAAGCTCGGCGTAAATCTTTGCCCCTCGCTTTAGAGCAAAGCCAAGCTCTTCAAGAATCAAAATGCCCGCTCCTTCACCAAGAACAAAGCCATCGCGGTTTTTGTCAAATGGACGGCTTGCCTTTTCAGGTTCATTATTCCTCCTCGATATGGCTCTCATTCTATCCAATCCCGCAATGCCAATAGGAATAACATAGGCATCGCTCCCCCCAGCAATCACGGCATCAGCCTCACCATATTGAATAATCCTGAAGGCGTCACCAATAGCATGGCTTCCAGTAGCGCAGGCGGTAGCTACACATTTACTCGGCCCTTTAGCACCAAAGACAATGGAGACTTCTCCCACAGCCATGTTGGGAAGAAAGCCAGGGAGAAAAAAGGGGGAAACGGTATCAGGACCTTGTTCCTTGAGGTCAGCCAAATTCTTCTCATAGGTAATCAGCCCCCCAACGGACGTGCCTATAACCGCTCCAACCCTATCAGCATTGCCGTCGTTTATAGATAGTCCAGCATCGTCCAGAGCCATCCTGGTAGATACCAGGGCGTAATGAATAAAAGGGTCGGTCCTCCTTATCTTCTTTCTGTCCAGAAAGTCCTCGGGGTGGAAATCCTTTACCTCAGCAGCAATCTGGCACTTAAAACCTGAAGTGTCGAATTTGGTGATTCGAGCTACTCCTGATTTCCCCTGACATAATGCTTGCCAGGACTCCTTAGCTCCAATACCCAGAGGAGTTACCGCACCAATTCCAGTGATGACTACCCTTCTTTTAGTCACCATTTAGCCATTAGCCTTCAGCTATCAGCTTTCAGTTTGCGGCTAATTGCTGAATGCTGAGTGTTGATTACTGACTGCTCCTTCTTCGCCTTTTCCTGGACTTGCAAATCCATATCTTCAACCACAATATCTATTACTTCCCCCTTACTACGAGCATAATTTAATATATTCTCGGGGACCACAGTATGCACATGAACTCTTAGAAGGCTTTCATCGCCAACCGCCAGGGGACATTCCCCGGCAGCAATAACAGCGTTTCGTATTTCCTCAACAGGCAGATTTTGACCCTGTAGCATAAACTGAACATCGAATCCATAAACCCTTTTCTTCTGCCTGGTAGAGGGCACCTTGGAGGGAAGTTTTCTGGTTAGCCCTCGAACGGGCTGCTTCCTACAAATAGAATCTTTCATTCCCTGGAAGACATAATACAAACCCTTTGCTCCAGCATCTACCACCCCGGCTTCTTTCAGCACGGGAAGCATCTCCGGCGTCTTCTCCACCGTCTTCTTTGTCCGTGATACCATAGAAGTCACGGTATGTGCAAAGCTAACGCCCCTTTCAGCAGCTCGAGAGGCTGCCTCAGAAGCTTCCCTGATAGCAGTGAGTATTGTTCCTTCCACCGGCTCAGCGACAACTTTGTATGCCTCATCTGAGGCGATGTGAAGGGCATTGGCGAAATCCATGGTAGAAAAGCTGTTTCTCTCTTGTACTCCCTTAGCTATGCCTCTCAATATCTGGGAGAGGATAACACCCGAGTTGCCCCGTGCACCTAAGAGAGCCCCTCGGGCTGCTGAATCAGCGACTGCAGTGGCAGAGGTACTTCCCGACTTGTCCACTGCCTCAACCGCTGACTCCATGGTCAAGAACATATTTATTCCGGTATCACCATCGGGGACAGGAAAGACATTCAGAGCGTTGACTTCATCTATGTGTTGCTCAAGGCATAACTTAGCACTTTCCAGCATTCTCTTCAGGTCCCACCCATCCAACTCCATTTGTTCTACTGCCAAGGAGGACCTCCCCATTTACTCTTCTAATATTGACACAGCCAAACCGTGCGGGCCAGAATGTGTCCCTGCTACCGGGCCAAGTACCGACCTATACATTGGCACCCCAGGAAACATCCCGCCCAGGCGCGCGGCCAGCGATTCCCCCTCTTCAACATCAGTGCAATGTTGCACCGCTAGGCTCCGAGCGGGTGAGAAGCTCTTGGCATATTTACATAAAGCATCAACGGCTCTACGACGACCTATTGCTTTGCCAAAAGGTTTAATTACCTCCTCAATCTCAACCAGGGGATTTACTTTCAAAGCTGCGCCAAGAAACGCCTGAGTGCCAGTGGCATGACCACCCAGGTGAAGATACTTGATAGTATCGAATGTTACAATGACATGCACCTTGGGAATAAGCTCGTGCACCATATCGGTCAGTTGGCTCAACCCCATGCCGTCCTTAGCTGCCTTAGCTACTTCAATGACCAGGAGACCTTGCGCCATTAGAGTGGTGTTTGCATCAATTAGTTCAATACGACAGTCTGCCTCAACCTCCTTCACCGCTGCCACCGCCACATTATATGTCCCACTTATCTTGGAGCCAAGATGAATAGAGATGATTTCCTTGCTTTTCTTGGCGACCTCATTATACGTGCTAACAAAATCACCGATGCTAGGCGTTGATGTCTTGGGATAATCAGGACCATGGACTAACCTATCGTAAAACTCAGCCGCACTCAGGTCAATACCGTCACGATAGCTCTTCTTCCCAAATTGCACATACAACGGTATTACGGTGATCCCCAGTTCACCAACGACCTCTGAGGGCATATCTGCTGTGCTGTCAGTAACCACTGCAACTGCCATAACACACCTCCAGAAAAGATATTAGAAATCCAGTAGTTATCAATCTACATCCATCAATTACAAAAAACAAGACTAGCAATCGCCTCCTTCTAACTCTTGTATCTTGGTCAGTTCCAATTTTAATGCCTCCACCAAATTTGACTCTACAGCCAGTTTCACTTGATGTATGGATTCAGCCACTTGTAGGGCTTTGGAGCGACCGTGTCCAGTCCATACCAGTCCGTTTATACCATAAACCAAGTCTCCACCCCTTACGTCAGTCATATTGGTCAAACTAAACAAATCCTCACAAACAGCATCGATGTTCATCTTTGAGAGACGCTTATCCAGAGTAACCCTTAATCGCTCAATTATAGACCTGCTCAACCCTTCACAGAATTTTATCAGAACATTGCCGGTAAACCCATCACAAATAACAACGTTTGCCTTCCCTGCAGGAATATCATTCCCTTCCACACTCCCAATGAAATTCAGATTACTCCTCTTAAAAAGTTGGTAAGTTCCCTTTACCAGATGATTGCCCTTCCCTTCTTCAGCGCCGTTGCTGAGCAATGCCACGGTTGGGTTAGCAATGTGAAGCATCCTCTTGGCAACAACACAACCCATGACAGCAAAACTTAATAATTCACGCGGGTTGCAATCAACATTAGCTCCCAGATCAAATACTACGGTATCAGGGGTAAATCCGAGAAGATCCCCGCCAACAGTCGGACGCTTGATGCCTTCCAGAGTGCCCATGGTTAGTATGGCACTCACCATGACTGCTCCTGTAGGACCCATACTTACCACGGCATCTGCTTCGCCCTTTTTCACTAATTGAGTGGCAACTGAGATAGAAGCATCGGGCTTGTGCCGCAAAGCCATTGCGGGAGGCTCGCCATCCAGTATAACCTCGCTTGCATGTCTCACATGGATAGGAAGCCCGGAAATACCATACCGCTCCATTTCCTTCTGAATAGCATCTTCCCGACCCACCAAAATTATCTCAATTCCCTCCCTCTTGGCTCCTTCAATCGCACCCTTGACTATCTCCCGAGGAGCATAATCACCACCCATGGCATCTACAGCCACAGTCATCGCCTTCGTACTCACCCTAGATGTCAAGTTTTACCCCTCCAATTAAATCTCAAGCTTTGTAAATGCCGTGATTATACCACACCTATCAATCAACGATGATGCGAAATATAAGGAAAAACGAGCTACCACATGATAAAATACGAAACTATGAAGATAGTATCTCATGAGAAATACAAGCAAGTTTATGCCTATGACCCGGCATCTGATGCGGGAAGGATAGAGAACATTCTTGAGGCACTAAAGGGTTATGAATTGGTCCAGCCTGAACCTGCTGCTGAGGAGGACCTTCTCCTGGTTCATACTCAATCTTTGATCGACTCAGTGAAAAGGGATGAAGTTGTTTTTGAAGTAGCCAGCTTAGCTGCCGGAGGGGCAATAAAAGCCGCTCAGATTGCTCTAAATGAGCCCGCCT
>Ga0315543_1004298_pt1 | contig 12001 bp, 9 predicted proteins | sample SalMarSW160210MG_2_FD_203098 | JGI IMG/M metagenome (GOLD analysis project Ga0315543, IMG submission 203098) | Salt marsh sediment microbial communities from the Plum Island Ecosystem LTER, Massachusetts, United States - Salt Marsh Sediment SW1601-210 ...
CACAGTCTAGGTTTCTTATAATTAAATCGTGATATTTATCTTTCGGTAAATCTTTATTTTTAGGAAGATCTTTGCCCGCAACCCGCAAATCTTCTTTCATTAAATCATAATATGGGGCATGCATTGCTATAAATTCAGAATCAGTAAAATCTAAGCAATAATCTAATAGATAGACAACACCAACAACTGATGGAGTACTAAGGGTTCCTCTTGCTTTTTTATCTACTGCCCACTGATAGGCTCGTTGGTAATTGTTTTCCCAGACATAAAAACTATGCCCTAACCAATCGTATGATTCTTGACTTTTTTTAACAATATATGGATTGCTAACTAAATTACTTGTCACGGTTTCATCACAACCGTGAAAGCCAATTTGTAGGTTTGGTCTCCTACGATACATTATTTAGATGATGAAATAGCTTTATTTAATGTACTAAAATGATTGGTAAAATCCCCACTTTTGGTTAAAATTTTTGCTGATTGCAACGTTGCGACAACCCTGGCTTTGTCTTTTTTTTCAGCCTTTATTCTTTTCGCTAAAATCGTTAGTAAAGCAATTTGATTCGACTCCATGGGTTTGTTTTATTTATTAATGACACAAATATACTGATTTTCGGATTATTTCCAACACTGCTTGCATATAACGGTCTGTATAGCAGTAGTAAGGGATTACGGGCTTCATCACTATCAACCTGCACATAACTTTATGCGAGGTAGAACGCTCAAATACCCTCTGAATCCTTATTACTGCTACACTTTGGTGGTAGTTTTTCTCATTTGTTCAATTTTACTATTAATGTTGTCGGATTCTTTTTGGTCAATTCGCTGATATATTTCTTGACTTTTTTTAGTCTTTCTTTGTCAACGCTATTTAAGTAAGAAAGCCAACCACTAACGTGATAGAGTAATTTTTCATTTGTCTGTTCCGTGGGTAAAGTCAAATGATGGATTTTTGCTCTTAGTTCTTTGTATTTCTGTTTTCCAATTCCAACACTATCTTCATTTACAACTAGACCTGTTACCTTTTTAGCTCTCGCAGAACTTGCAATTCTTGTCTTCTTGTGGTTAATAACAAAATTTTCATCATCACTAATTATCTTAATCATCGGAATAATTTTGACAACATTTATTGGATTTAAACCGGAGAAAGACAAATCGTCTGCATACCGTGTATACTTAATCCCCCTTTTCCCAACAAAACCTTGAATTCTTAAATCTAAATTCCAGGCGGTTAGATTTGCTAACATTGGTGAGCAAGGGCTGCCTTGTGGTAACCGTTCTTTAAAGGTGCATATTTTCGTAAATACAGTTGCAATAAGTTTATTGTAACCAATTGCTTTAAAAACATTGTAAACTTGTTTTGCAGTTATAGTCGGGAAAAAATCTTTAAGGTCAATGTTTAAAATTGTGTTCGCTCCAATGTGTGGCAATGCATTGTCCAATGTTGAACTCCCTATTCTGAAACCTTTGCAGGATGGTGAAACTTGAATTTTGTTAAGTATATTAATGAGTATCCAAGACTGTAATCCTTTCAGTTTCTTACTTGGTTGGCAGATTATTCTTTTACCACCTGATTTCTTCGGAATCTCATATGTCTTGTAATATTTGTCAGAGTGATGTGAAAGTTTGTAAATTGTATATTTTGATATATGAGTGGCAATAGAAAAATCATCAAGGCTTTGGATTACAGGTAATCCAAGCATGTTGAGTTTTATAATCTCTGTCTTTGCCATAAACCTAATTTTTGAAGGAAGTAGGGCAGTTCTTTTTACTCCACAAGTTTTGAGTGAATTTAAAGGATAAAACCTACTGGATTTTATCCTTTAAATTTGCGATGATAAAGTTCAGTTTTAAACTCGGATGCCGAAACAACACCCACTCGCTAATACATTCCATTGAACATACTTCGCGTCTAAAAAGAACTTACCCTAATCCTGCAATTTCTTTTTTCTGTATTTCAAATTTAATATATCAAGTCTTATGTTGTCTATTTCTATTTTCTCATACTGTCTTTTAATTCTTGATTTTGTCTTTCGAAATGCAAAAAAATTTTCAAGTCCTAACTTTGTTAACTTATAACCTTCAGCTGTTAACTCAATTTTCCTTTTCTTAGTTAAGATTGTTAATGCTGTTGTTGTTGTCTGAAAAGCATTTTTTTCATCTTCTGTTGCAGTAGCGACAAGATTTACTAAAGTATCCTTTGAAACTGGTTCTATTAAGTAGATTGAAGGAAGTAAAAAGTTTTCTATTTGAAGGAGAGATAGTTTGTCTCCTTTTTTACTACCTGATTTTTTCATCTTATTCAAGGAATAAGTCAACTTTCCGATTTCTGATGAAACCTCCTCAGGGTTTATAAAAACCAAACCAAATGAGTTGGTCTTTTTTATCAACTTTAAAGGTCCTTGATTAATAAAATTCTTGTCTTTCTTGTATTTCTCGTCAACTACACAAATTAATTTATTCCTTAGATTTTCATCATTTGCAAAAGCTCCTAGTTCGGCAAAAGATCCAGGGCTTTCAGGAATAATTACAATAGCATCAACACTGTCAGCTAATAAGCCTTCTAATGAAAGCAAATCTTTTGTTTTTGAACTGTAAAGTAACTCATCAAAAATATCTTCGGGATAAATTATATCATACCAAAACTCCCCTTTTAAGGCTTCTGCAATCTTATATCTGATTTTTTCTTTTTGGTTTATGTCAGCACCGCACAAGAACACAGTTGTCTTAAAAGAATAGGCGGGTTTATAAATATCGTCTCTAATTTTTTTAGCGATACGAAAACAGTCAGCCTTAGATATGTCATTTATACTTATTGTCACTATGTCGTTTTTTAAAATTATCGCCAACGTTTGTATAAGAACACTTTTATGGTGTTTATTTTTTCTATTGCCTTACACAAGTTAAACATTTTCAACGAAGCGGCCGGTTTTTAATGACAGATTTTTTAATCAAATAATTCTACGTGGTTACTATATAGAAGCTGTCTCAGAAGTACATTTTAATGTTTTTCTGAACCCTAACCCTATAATTCTAAGATTTGTTGAGGTATTTTTATCATTTTGTTTTAAGTTTTTTCAAGTTGTATGAGTGTTCAGACTTATTATTAACGGCCCGACAATAAAATTTAGTAAGCGTTACCTGCCGCCCATCCTGGCAGTGTCTATCATCTTTAACTAGGGAAGAGTTCCGGTGGGCAAGAAGGGTATAGCATTTGTTCAGCATGACGATAACTTATGAATTGTCGATATTTGCGAAATAGATTTGTCATAGTTGTTTATTAGAGTTATTTTTTCTTATGCATGACACTTAAATTCAAGATAATCAGAAAACTTCAATGTATAGACTTTCAATTTCCCATTAAAATAGCTAAACTCATTCTCTGCTACCTTTGTTGGATTCATATTTTTGGAATTAATAAATGGGAAAATATTTAAAGCAAAAATATAATCCATATTATTTTTTATAAATGATGGATCAATGATTTCAATTTTAAGATTATTATTATAGCGTAATGCAATTTTTATGGCTTCATTTATATGTTCATCATTAAAAGAATAACCAACAATAGTAATCCTGCTGGCAGTATAGCAATCATTATCAAATGCCGCATGAAACTGCCGGAATGGTGTTAGTTTTGATTTTTGAGACTTCTGATATCCTGTAATTATATTTGATATATGTATTGTTTTTCCTTTTTCCATTTGGAGAGTTGCTACACTGTCATTTATTTGCAGATGGATTCCTTTTTGTTGAACAATTTCCGGATTTGGTAAATTTGATCTATCGGTTGAAAGTACTTTCCAATAGGCAGAACCGTGTAAATTATAATGAATATTTGAACAAGTATCCGAAGAAATCTTTATAATATCTGCTCTTGAATAATAGTCATCATTTTCAAAAAAACCGTCGAAACAATTAATACCCTCTTTAGCTAATAAACTTTTAAACAGATTGTCATAGTTTAAAGTATATAATCTGATAATACTATTTTTATGAATATGCTTAAACCAGTTCCTGAAATTCATACTATTAACACTATTTTTATCAATATTGGAATGCCCAGGTGTATCCCAAGAATATTTTGTTATTCTATTACTAATTTGTGTTAAGAGAACAGCTAACAAATGTTGTAAAAAAAACTGATTAGGATTTTCATCCCAAATAGCATGTCCCGAAAATTTATAATCAACTCCACACGGTATTTGCAGTTGATAGCCATGTTTTCTTATGCATCCTTTTATTGAATAATTATATATTTCCGATAAATCAATTTCAGCTAAAAAAGATTTTAATAATGAGGGCGTTTGAGTTTTATTATTATACTCAGAATTGTAAACTATCAATTCCTCAATAACGTTTATTATTGTTTCAAAATTAATCTCAGAATCGTTATATCCACATTTTAATAAACGCTGATAAATAAACTCCGTTATTTTTATATCAGAGTTTTTCATGAAAAATCCTGATTCCCGAATCATTTTTGTTATCTTAGGAGTAGCAGGAGCATTCCAATCAATAACCGCACCTGCACCAAATAAAAATACTTCACGAGTCTTATTCATTATCCCCCCTCCACAATCCTTATCTCCTCCTCAGTCAACCCATACAACTCATATACCAGCCGGTCAATCTCTGCTTCCAGGGCACTGGTGTCGGCGGTGGGATTAAATTTTTTGGCATTCAAAATTTTATCAACAGATTTGATGATTTCCAAATTTAAATGGGTGTAATCCATCTTAATTGGCAACTCCTTAACTTGAATAATTCTTATTTTAGGAAAAATATTTGTATCTGCTTTGAATCTTGTTTCATAAAAATATTGCATTAATCTACTGTTAAGAATACCAAGTATGTATTTTGGATCTACTTTACTATCTGTAATTTTGATTGCATAAATACTGCGATTTACAATAAGAAAGCTGTTTAAAAAAGCTGCGGTCAATTCTGAACCAGTCTCTCGTATTATTAATCTTTCTCCTGAAAAATATTTTTCATCCTTTTTATAACCCTCATAAATCTTATTTGTAATATATTTCTTGATTTGAAATTGATATTTGCCAATATCTTCGCCTGTCAATATCGGTAGAAAGCCATCTGTAATAGTTTTATCCTTTCCAATTTCAATACCACGCTGGATCTCCGAAAACTCTTTAAGACTTTTGGAATGAGCGTTTATTTTATATATAATTGGATTTGAACAATATACATCTTCCCATGTTAGGGGCGACATCATTTTATCTTTTTTTATAAATGTAGTTGCTGTAGGCATTTGAACATCTTCGAAAATCCCGTCACCAAGTTCATCGATTCGTAAAATATTAAACTGAAGTAATAATTTTCTTAGATCATTGAATTTAACACCCTTAATGAAAAGTGAGGGAGTTATCAATGTCACTAGAAAATAATTCTTAACCAGATTTAAAGAGCGTTCAATGAAATAACAATAGAGATCAGCACATTTTTGGGTAGTAAAATCTTTATAGTTTGATTTTTCAACAGTAACATACGGCGGATTCCCGATTACCACATCAAATCCCACAAAATCACCTACATTATTCAGTACTTCCGGAAACTCAAACCGCCACTCAAAAGAGTTTTCATAGATTTTATTGCTTTTGATCTCTTCTATTTCATTTTCAAGTTTTTTTATTTCCTCTGTGAATTTATTGACTTTTCTGTTCCACTTTTCTTTCTGAGTTTTGGAAAGTTCAAATATAGTTGACTGTCCGGTGAGACTTAAAAGTTCTCCCTTGAGCTTATTGAGTTTTAAGAACCGCTTATCGCTCTTTGATATTTCTGTTTCAAAATCACTTTTGATCTTGCTGATAAGTTGTTCCATGCTTCGCTTTTCTTCTTTCGACTGAGCATTCCTGTAAGTCATAACAGCTTCGCGGTAATTATCCACATTCCACTTGCTTGATTTCAGGGCCGTTTTGATGTCGGCATCAAGCGGATATCTGCTTATAAGTGAATTACCGCATTTTATATTTATGTCAATATTGGGTAATGTTTCAAGTTCTTTATAATTTGTATAGTGCTTGTAATAAGCATTTTTCAATAACTCAATCCAAAGTCTTAGCCTGCAAATCTTTACTGAATTTGGATTTATATCAACTCCAAAAAGACAGTTTTCAATAATCTTCTGTTTTTCCTGAAATAATGCTTCCTGTACTCTCTGGCTCTCCTTACTTTTCGGATTATATTCGAATAATTTGGATTGTTCGTCGGTTATTATAAGCTCATCGTTAATTACCTCAATTGTATACTCCTTAAGTTTTTTCCCTTCCCCGTCGGAAAGTATCTTAAGCTCTGATTTAATTGCTATAATCTCATTCAACGCTGAAACAAGAAAGTGACCGGAACCGACTGCGGGATCGCAAATCCTGAGACTATTAATTATCCGGTCAGCTTCCTTTATATTTTCAATTTTATTATAGACGTCGCTTATTGTAGCACATTGCCATCCTTTTACATCATTAAACTTTTGTACAACTGCTCTCCTGATTGTCTCATGACACATGTACATTGTAATGAAACCCGGGGTAAAGAATGAACCATCTTTATACCCGTTGATCTTTTCAAAGATTAATCCCAGTACTGAAGCATTTATGAGTGTTTTATTTTCTTCCTGAATATCTTCCGAACCTTCACTTGAAAAATCATATGAATCAAGAAAATCAAAAAGATATTGTAATGGGCCAATATCTCCAGTTTGTTTTTTGCCTGTTTTATCTTTCAGCACCGTATTGCTTAAGACCGGAAGTTTGAAATGATCGTCCAGATTACTTATCCTGATGGTCCTGTGTTCAAGGTCATTGGGTTCGAACAGTGAGCTGTTTAAAAAGGGGATGTTACTGAATTTTTGTTTTATTAGTTCACTGCGGTCGCCTTCTTTAACTGCAAGGACCTGAAAGAATAACTTATTAAGTTCATCATAGTCACTTATCCTTTCAGTGTTGAGAAACCGGAATGTCTTATCTCCATTGTTATATTTGATAAGTTGTCCTTCAAGCAATTTGAGAAACAGAATCCGATTTATCCAGGTAATTACAAGTTCCAGAGAAATATTGAATAATTGTTCCTCTTTGTTACTACCATAATCAGATAATTTAGGTAATTGAGAGAGACAATCTTCAGATTTTAATATTGTAATTGAATTCTCAATTAATGAACCGGCATTTCTTTTTTTCTCAATCTTTCTTCCAATAAGTTTTTTACTTCCTTCTTTTGTCTCTTCCAATCCGATGATATGGAGCAGCTCGTTATAAAACGTTTTATCCAGGTTATTGCTGTCATTTACAAAGGGAAGTTTCAAAAGGTGTTCTGGAGAAAATATTTTATATAGCGCGATCAGCTTGTTGTCATCTTCCCTGTCGGCATTTTTGATAGTTGTCTCGAAATCTCTTATATCAAAGTGTGTTACAGATATGTGAGATTCAATTTTTTCAATAAATTGTTCCGCAATATTCTTATAAAAGAAATCTGTATTTCTCCCGGAAAGTCTCTCATTCTCAAAATCTTCGAATTGTTTAACAAGATTTTTATCAGAAGAGAAGAGTTTTTCAAAATCATTTGCGTTGAAAATAAACCATTCAAAAATGTTGGTTATTACCAGGTATTTAATCTCAATGTTCTTATTGGTGATTCTCTCCCGGAGGTAGTATAGAATCAGCTCATGAAATGCTTTAGTGTTAATGTCCTTACACGTTGGCATTTCCGATTTATTACCTGGCTTTTTTACCTCGAATAGTACACCAACAGTTGAGTTTGAATCTTTTCCATTATGTATAACCAGGTCAGATCTTCCCTTAGTATTTATGTAATTGTTAGGAGAATAGTAGGTGTTCTTTAGAAATTCGGAAATGATATTTTTATGAAACTCTTCGGATTCAGATTCTTTAATCTGGTCAAAAAGGTTGGTAATGTTCTTCTTGAAAGTCTCAATCTGAGTCCGGTTCGGTTTGACTTTCAGATAAGCTTTATTAATTGAATTTCTTAAGTTTAATAGATTGATCTCCATTTATCTGTCAGGGTTAAAAACTTAAAGTTACAGAATTGTTGTCAGATAGCTATGTATGTAAATGGTAACCTTCTATGCAAAATATGAACAACCTGCCCGGCTTTTGCACTTAGGCCTGATAAGCTGCTTTTTATATGTCTCATCCAAGTTAAGAAAGTATCTTTTTAAAAAGTACCAATAATTCATTTTTTACAGTTTCAAACTCAGGCAATTCTCCTGTTATCTGATGTGCCAGGCTATTCTTCCAGGCTGCTTTAAGATGCTTGTCGTTCTCGGAGTTTATCAATTGTTCTGCTGCACTAAAAGAATATCCTTTAAATGCAAGTTTCCTATGAAATGCATCAGCTATAAGCTTATAGTCAAGTTCTGTAATGTGTTTTGAAAGATACCAAATATCATAAAAATCACGTGGGGCAGTATAAGATCATTGAATTAGTGATCGTATCTTTTCAGCCAGAACTTCTTCAATACTATAGCAAGGGACCTTTAATGCATTTTCTGTAAGTTTATCTGAATAAGTATGGACCACATTTCTTTTTGTAAAATCATTAGTATTGCTTGTTACAAATATCCAGAATTTCATTGCGACTAATATTTAACCGTAACCGCCAGTCATTTACAAATTCGCCTTTGTCTGTTCCGGAAGAGTCAAAAACATTGTATGATTGATTCTTTTGTTGTTTGGCATATTTTATAAAGGTTTTTAATCCCTTTTTTTCAAGCAATTCTGCCAGAAACCCCATACGTTTAGTGGCTGCAATGTTGTCAATAGCCATGCAATAGGTAATCATTTTATCGCTTCTGAGTTTTGCATGGTTGAAAGCACGTATAAGCTCGGCATAGCCTCCGGAATGCTCCGGTAGGTCAAAACAGTCCACTATGGTCTTTTCAATATCGGTAATCCAATATTTTCTGTTGCCCTGTCCCTGTGTAAGTATTCCGGTAATTTTGGAGGGAGCTGCGTTGACGAACTTGTATGAAGTCCCGAATACTGTTTTATTCCTCTTAGGTTTTGAGGTTTGAATAAACACATTATTTGGAAACTGTTCTGTGAGCCCATGAGCATTCAGTGCAGACCAATAGGCAATAGCCCCGGAATTACCTATAAAGCATCCTATTATTTTTTCGTCTGTGAAATTTGCACGGCAGTATTTGCCCCGTTCAATCCTGGAGAGTATTTTTTTATGAACTAAATTTTCTACCAGTTCATTAATGTCAACAAATTGCTGGCTGAATTGCTTTTTAAGTTCCTCCAATGTGAATATTTCCAGTTCATAATCGTCTAATAACAGCATAAAATCAATTTGTTGCTGATTTAGATTCTCAGATATGTATGTACTTCTTGCCATTACTTACTATTGTATAATAAACCCTAATAATTGGGGTTTATAGTCTATTAAAATGTAATGCTAATGTATAAACAATATTTATATTTACAAACAGCAATAGTAATTTTTATAAAAAGAATGAATCAAGCTCCTTTATTAATTGGAAAAGTCGGGGACCCACTTAATAATGCTGTCATTTTTCTTTTCCATTTTTGCAAGGGAGCAAAAATGTATAAACAATCATTTCGGAATGGGCTTTTGCGCCGAAATGGTAGTGACTAACACCTTATTTGTATTGAAAAAATTCTTAGTCTATGTTTTTCCCCTTATAAACTTCTTTATTTCTTCAAAAAGCAACATTATGAATAGCGAAACACAGACACTTTACATAATCCTCTCATTCAGCACTTTAGTGCCCACATATTGAATTATCTGAAAATTATACAAATAAAATATGAATTTGCTTGTGAGAAAAAAAAGTATTAGAAGACTAGTTTTGAGAAATAAGCTCTTTTGGTATATGGTTTAAACTCAAAACATTCCAGGTATTATCCATGACTTGGCTCTTAAATGCATCAGTAATCTTCAGATATTTTTTCAAATCTTTCTCTTTTTTTGGAGCACCCATATCCTGTAAAGCTTTTATGTTTACCCCAAGCATTATGCTATTGGTAATAAAAGTCTTTCTGGCTGTATGAAAGGTAATAGATTCATGGAGAGGAAGTGATACTTCTGTCGTTTCACTGCCTATCACACTTTTTTTTATCACCAGCCGGTTAAATCCTGTTTTTGGAAGCTGTTTAGAAGCAATAATTCCACAGCCTTCTTTCAAATATTCGTTAATATTCTGAATGGACATTTTAGGAAGGGGATCTTCATCCTCTTCATACTTTTTAAGTATTTTAAGAGCGAAATCATTAAGGGGGAGGGTTTTAACATATCCGGTTTTTACTTGTGTTTTAGTTAAAAGCTTATTGTTTATATGCTCTCGCTTAAGAGAAATGACGTCACTATACCTGAGTCCTGTAAAGGATGCAAAACAGTATAAATCTTTCACTTTATTTAATCGGTGACTTTCAAAGTTATAATCCATAAATACCAGAAGCTCATCCATACTTAAGAATACAACCTCTCTTTCAGGTTCTTCAACTTTAAGCTTATCATAGATCTTGCCCTGATAATAGTTACGTTCTTCAGCCCAATGCAGAAATGTTGAAAGTACTCTGGTAATCTTGGCATAGTACCCTACTTGTTTCTTTTCCGTGAGAAACGTATACTTCTTAAGTTTATCAATAAACTTGACATCAATATTGTACCAGGTTAATGTATACTTTGTTGATTCTTGAAATCGGGTCAGGTAGTTTTTTACGGTAGTATATCCCTTTATGGTGCGTTCTGCCTTATCCGATTTATTCGATTCTATAAAGTCGCTGAAAACATCCATAAAAGAAGTTGATTTGAGCAAATCTGATTCTTCAGGAATATTGAGAAGATTTGTCAACTCAAATTCCGAAGGTTTCCTTCTTTCCTTGGTAACCTTATTAAAAAGCAACCTGGCCTGGGCTTCAACGTCATCGATAAATGCGTTCATTTTTGAGTTTTCATCATAGTCTTTTTCTGAAAGAGAAGTAAGCCTTAATCGCTGGTTTCTTTTATTCCAATCGCGAATTCGCACTTTTCCCAACTTCATTCTATAGGACTTATATTCGCTTGTGATTTGAGCCAGGAGAGAAACCTTACCTTGTTTATCAAGCTTTTCTGATTTAAGATAAAATACAATTTGTGCCATATTTGAGTGTTTTATACCTCTTTACGTAAATTAAAAGTAGGTGCTAATTAGGTGCTAATAATTATTCAAATGTAATAATATGAAGTCAAATAAACAAACAATAAATTTATAATACACTGTATATCAGGTATTATAGTAAAATGAAGTCAAATGCAATCAAATAGGTTCAAGTCCCGCTCCGGGTACCAAAACAGTGTGAGATTGAGAGCGAGTGTGAGACGAGCGATCACTCTCACACATACCCTTTTCCCTTCAGCTGTCTCACTATAAAATCTGATAGCTACACAATTATTCATTTGATTATCTTTGCATATATCATTAAAATTAATCCCATGAAAAAGCTGTTTGGCACTCTGATCATTGCATTTATAAACACCGGTATGGTTATCTGTCAGACCACAATTAATCTTACCTGGTTTGGTCAGTCGACTTTCTTGATGAGTACGGGTGATGCAGTTAAAGTCTTGATGGATCCGGTAAATCCAAACATGATAAAAGTGGAAATATCGGAAGCCATTGATCTGGTCACGGTATCACATGAACACGGTGATCACAATTATGTTGCCCTGGCAAAGGGAAATCCAACTATAATACGCGGACTCAATGGATCTGAATTTGCTAAAGTTGATACTGTATTTAAGGGTATTCACGTTTATACAGTCGGATCATTTCATGATAAACAGGAAGGGAGCCAGCGTGGAAAGAACGCGATTTTCATTTTTGAACTGCAGGGGTTAAAAGTCGTTCACCTTGGAGATCTCGGACATGTGCTCAATGAAAGTCAGGTTTCGGCTATTGGAGCAACAGATATTCTCATGATCCCGGTTGGAGCCGGACCCACAATTGATCTTCAGTCAGCTA
>Ga0315543_1004301_pt1 | contig 11998 bp, 11 predicted proteins | sample SalMarSW160210MG_2_FD_203098 | JGI IMG/M metagenome (GOLD analysis project Ga0315543, IMG submission 203098) | Salt marsh sediment microbial communities from the Plum Island Ecosystem LTER, Massachusetts, United States - Salt Marsh Sediment SW1601-210 ...
TAAATCAATAATATAACCATGCAATGAAAAAATTTACAATTGTTATAATAATCCTTCTTTTAGCGGCGACCTTCTCCACATATGGTCAGTTAGCTATAGGATATAATACGGATGGCAATACTCTCTGCCTTTCAACTAATCCCTTACAGAAGTTTTGTGGAGAATTCAGAGTCAATACAAAAGCCTATAACCAAGTCGATCGGCTTGGTTACTGGTCGTATAGCGATCGTGGGATCACACAGGCATATCTGCTGGTAACAATATTTTCCTCAAAAAATGTCAGTCTTTACTCAGGTGGTGGACTGGGAGTGAATTTTTTATCTAAAGGGAGCGATAAGTGGCTTAGTGTGAATATTCCGCTTGGTTTAAAAATGAATCCTTTCTCTACATTACCCTATTTATTTTTAATTGGAGAATATGATCCGATGATAATTACTAAGGAAGATATTCCTATTATTCATTGTATATCGTTGGGGTTTAGATATATACTCAGCAAGAAGGAATAGAAGGACATTTGACAATAACTAAAAAAATAAGCATAACAACCTGTACAGTTAATGCAATTTTGACGATATCTGCAAATCTTTATCCCTACTTCCCATTTTCTGTATAAATCAGAGTATCAATTATATAATATGTCTTATAATCCAATTTAAGCCCATTTCAAGTAAACTATTCGCATTTCATCTAACCGGAGAAAAAATTACCTGGCATCGCTAAAACCGGCTCTGATGGTTTGAAAAATTAATCCTGTAAAGGGTTTTAAGACAGACTGTCGTTATGGTTAATAGCAAACTACCTGCACATTAAATAACTTCTTAAGCAACTAACCATATCAGAAGAATATGATGTTAATAAGAATCGATAATCTATTATGAAAATAATATAACAGAATCAATTCCTGTGGTACAATTTTTGTTCACCATCTGTATACCTAGTACCTAAGATTATGAAAAATCATATTTCCGTATTTTCTGTATCCCCTAGCATAAAGACAATAAGATTAATAACATTTGTCGTCGTAATTTTTATCTTACTACCAAGTTGCGAGAATTCATATGAATTAGAAAATATTAAAATTGATCAAATCTCATTTGGTGATTGCAAACCAATAACCAAAAGTTCTGAAAACACGGAACGAATCGAATACAAGACTGTAGATGGGAACTATTTACCGATAAAACATGTAAACACCTATTTTAATTGCGAGCCAGGGCAATTACTTGTTAATATTAAAATTCAGAACGATTCCATTGTAATTAATGAAGATGAAGAACAGAGTATTGCTAACTGTATATGTCCTTATGATTTAAGTTTCAGAGTAGGTCCAATGGAATATGGGACTTATAATTTCATCATTACAAAAGGTTATTTGTATTACACAAAGTTCACTATTGTCTTTAATTCTCAGACAGATGGCACTTTTATGATAGAATAAACCCTAAGCAAATTGCTCATTACCAGAGATAGATATCCAAAATCTGAAAAAATAACGTTGGGTAGGTAAAGGGGAATTTCACCCCTAAACCTCCCTCAGAACCGTACGTGAACCTCTCGACTCATACGGCTCCTCGAACTCACGCATCCATTTAAGGTTGACAGGCTATGAAATTAAGCTCAGCCCAATTAAGGTTGGCCCCGATAGCCTTGAGTCCGCTGACCCCTTCACTACGATTGACTTTCACCAATCATCTCTTGGGTATAGTCACTACTACGGGTCAGTCCGCCACTAACAGACGCATCGCTATTTCTGCCTTTCCCTTCGGGTTCTCGGCTTTTTCACTTAACATCGACTGTTAGCTTCTCCTGTTCCGTAAACATGCCCAGATAGAGTTCCTGCCGTCTCAATGCCGGATACCATGCAAGCAATAATCAGGTTACATCTTGCACCCTGCTCTCTCGCAGCCGTAAACCGCTCGATTTTGATACCATGATAGTTATTTACGACACTTCAATAACGGTTCATTTTCATTCAGCTCCTCTATCCATACCAGTACTGAATATATCCAGACTTTTCCGGATTTTCAGTCATTAACCTTGATGCTAAAAGTACCCAACTCTTGAAAAGTGAGCACCACAAGGCGGTTTGGTCAATATGCCTGAACATCTTGACCGATAGACCACTTCAAAGTATCTTGACATATCTTTGTGCTGTGAGACCTCCAGCCTCTGGACTGGCTCGTTTCCCATTGACAATGACAAAATACCTTGACTATCATCATGTTTACAGTTACGTTGTTGCTTCAAAGAACTTTTTCCTCTTCGTACCCTGCAACAACTCAGGACACACTACGAACACCTAACACGGACAATGCTCGTCACAGTTTTTACAATTCCCCTCCCCAAATCCCCACATATCTCAAGTATTTGTCTATCAATCATATAGCATATTATAAATATCTCATTTAAGGCCATTTCTAACCTTTATAGACACGATCTACCTCTCATTAGTACATACCTATTACTTTGATTCAAAGTATCTTAAAGTGCTTTATATCAGCCTTATGCGGCATTTTACATTTTTTGCCAAATTGGCATTTATCTGATATTCAGTGCAATGCATTAGTCTATTCTCACAAATTTGCAGCCTACTAGTGGGAACTTGGGAGGCATAAAATAATATTGTTTTAATCCGGAATAAGATTTAATTTTGATAACAGTTCGAAATATGTATTTGTTTGGGTAAACTGTTATAAGACTGTATATAAAACACTTATTAGTTGGCGGTAAGGAATGTAGCAACTGCCCGACAATAATCCAATTAATGAAATAACTTAATACTAACACAGTCAACAGAATACATATGAAACGATTTTTTGTACCAATATTCTTGTGTTTAATAACAGGTATGATTAATAATATTTTCAGTCAGCAGATCCCTGTTTTAAATCTGTCTTCAGCAATTGAACACCCTGAGAATATTACACTAAGTGACTTTGTTGAATCCATTACATATATTCCTCTTACCACCACTTATGATTGTCTCGTTGATAAAAATCCGAAAGTTTATGTTACAAAAGAATACATAGTAACAGTTACTCGTTTAAGATGTCTTGTTTTCAACCGAAAGAATGGAGAATTTATACGGGAGATTGGGCGTTATGGTCGTGGGCCCGAAGAGTTTCGGTCCACCAGAGGGTTTATTAATGACCAAATACCTGCATGTTACTTAACGAGGTGGAATGGGAATCTGGTCAAGTATACAATGGATGGCGTTTTCAGGGGAAATATTAATATACCTGGTTATAAAGATAGTTTCGACTCCCCTTCTCTTCCTATGAATTATTCTTTTATTAATGATTCAATAATTGTATGTGATTTTTTGATTGCTACCGGTACTGAATCCAATTCATTAATGATATTTAATGAGAATGGTAAGGTATTAAAGATTATTCCTAATAGGAATATTTTAAAAACTAAGCAAAATTTTGTTCTTCGGACTGGCGAAATGAGCTTTCACCATTTTAACAACAATTTGTTCTTTCAGAGTATGTACAATGATACTGTATTCCAGATCTCCCTTGACAAAATAATCCCATCCTTTATTCTCAACCGAAGGAAACACAGCCCCCCGTTTGAATCAAAATGGTGGTCATATGGAAAGCAGCTGCAAGCAAATTTTATTTCTCAACCGCTATATTCTGAAAATAAGCGATTTATCACATTCAATTTCTATTTAAGTAAAAATAAATATTTTGCACTGTATGATAAGTCATTAAAATTACTTAAAGTCATTGATAACAACTCTGGAATAAAAAATGATATTGATGGATTCATCAATATCACATTTGACTCTATGAATTCAGAAGGAGAGCTAATAGGTCTCATTCAGGCAAATGAATTGGTAAATTGGATAGAAAAGAATCCTGAAAAATTTAAAGTGCCGAATCCCGGCTTACAGAAATTACAAAATATCAAGATGGAGGACAATCCAATTATTGTAATTGCAAAATATAAAAAATAAACGAGATAAACTTGCCCTTCCGCTAACACGGTAAATGGTCATTTGTTTGTCACGGTTTTTGCAATACCACTCCCTAAATCCCCACACAGATCAATTAATTGTATCTCAACAACATAACATATCTTAAACATTGCATTTAAGCCCATTTACAGCCTGTTTGAGACACTTTCTCTTATTGTATAGTATCTACCATTGGCTAACTCCTAAAGTGTCTTAAATTGCTTAATATCAGCATTATACGGGATATAGCACAATTAAGTCTTATCGTATATAATTGTATATCAATGTTATAACAAATATTAACAAAATATTAGGTAACAAATTACATGTCAAACCAATTAAACAATAAATATGGTTGAATACATAAATGGTTAGGAATTATCATGAATCCTTCTATTTGATTTGAAGCCGGTTGAGAAATAAAGCTTGAAAGGATGAATAAATGAACGAGTACGAACTCTTCAATGAAAAAACAGCCGAGTTTTTCGGTACCTATTTAGGTGATAAGATGCTTGAAAAGTGTGATGTTATATCTTTTCAAGGAGAAAATTACTTTGTATTTAATTTAATGATCCCATCAGATGGTAAACTTAGAATTGCTGTATGGCCTACAAAAATTAATCTTCCCGGGGATATTGAGGATCTTAGATTGCTGCATTGGATTCAACAGAATTTAATAAGCTTGAAAATCAGAGTATCCAATAACAAAAATTGTATCGAAGGGGAAGTAATTAATTATTGGCCAGGGATAAGGTTCATGTCATCAGATAATCTTAAGCCAAATGAAAGACCAGAGACTTACTTTGCTGAAGAGTATCCTAGCAGACTGGAGATTTTGTCCATAGAACCTGATAATCCGACAATGATTGACCTTCTTAGCTTTACAATGATCGAAATATTGGGTAATTAAAAAATCTTTTTATAACTGTGATAAGGTTATGTATAAAAACACAGTTAAGTAATAAGCCATTCAAAAACATCACAATATGAAAGTAATACTATTATTTTTTACAATAACATTGGTCAATACTCTAGCATCTGGACAAACAATAAATGGATTTAAAAGATTTGATGATTCTAAACTTAAGCCCTGGCTTCCTGATCAGATCCAGGAATATCAATATTTATATTATTTCGGATTTTCAAAATTGCAGTCATCTTTAATTTTAATTATAGACAGTAATTACTGCTGTGCCCAGATCAAATATGGGGAATGGGTAAAAAAAGATAAAGAACGTGATTGGATCTGGAATTATAAAACTTTGAAAAATGTTAGAATACATGGAAATAAAATCTTTACATACAAAACAAATGGAGAGTTTGTTATTTATGATAACACAAAAGGATTGGTTCTTTATAATAATCTCTGGAGCAGTGATGCAAAAATAGGAGAATACGAACTCGGATTTGCTTGTGGTTCCATCAGTTGTTATTATTACGGTAAATTCCCCTATGCATCTTTGAGACAATTAAACAAAGATGAATTAACAGAAATAACACCAGCAGATTTGAAAATGATGCGTAATGAGATTTATGCACGATATGGATACATTTTCAATCCCGGTAGTGAAATGGATACTTATTTTAAAATGCAAGGTTGGTATAAAGGCCAGCACAGGGATGTAAGCGCCTGCCTGACCGACCTGGAAAAAAGGAATATTAGATTGATTCAAATGATTGAAAATAATAAAAACGGATTATAACAATCAGTTTTTATGTAATTTGCTTTTAATACTATATGCATTTCCTACCCCAAATCTCCACTTTTATCAATTAATTGTATATCAACCATATAACTTATATCAAATACCTCATTTAAGGCCATTTAAAGCCTTTCTCAGCCACTTTTAGCACCTCAGTAGTAACTACCTATTACTTTGACATAAAATGCATTAAAACGCTTAATATCAGGCTTATATGGCATTTATGCAAAATAGCCTATTCGATAACAGCCTGTATATCAATGCAGTAACCTATGTCAATTATTTGTCTCATGGAGGGAAGTTGGGAACGGGAAAATAAAATTGTTTTGAATGGAACTAAGGAGTAATTTTGATAGCCATAGGAATTACTTAATTACCTTAACAAATGATTCAGAATAAGACTGTGTATAAAACACTTTTTAGTTAGCAACCATGCGAATATAGATTCCGAAATTTATTTACTTGTAAATTAATTTATTATGGAAAAAATCATTCTCTTGTTAGCACTGTTTTTTTCTACCTATGACACCCAAGACAAAGTCTCTGTGAATGTCATCGATGTCCTCACTACTCCAAAATCAACTATATTTAATCTGTCGGATATAGCTACTGATATAGAGTACATTCCACTTCAAACTACCGAAAACTCTTTAATAAGTAGAATTTTAGATTTAAAGATAAAAGGTAATTTCATCTATGTTAAGACAATTGAAAAGTTGTTCTGCTTTGATAAATCTGGTAAATATTTATTCCAACTGGATAAAAAAGGAAGAGGCCCGGAAGAGTATGAATATTTATCTGATTTTGACGTTGATAGTAAAAATTCACTTCTAGCTGTAAAATCAAGTAGAGAGATCTTGCTCTATCAACAGACTGATCATGGATTTACTTTTCTAAATAAACTAAATCTCTCATATCAACCTCAGACTGTCAATTTTACGGGCAATTCAAATAACATACTGCTTCAATATTCCAATACAGATGGGATTAAACCCTTTTCGAGGGAATTAATTAACATAAAAGGAGAGACTCTGATTTCATGGCTGAATTACATGAAGTACGATCTTAATGAAAAAATTATAGTTATGTCGAGGTATGAAAATACAAGCTATTCTTTTCAAAATAATTTAATCCTTAAAGAAGTAGGCAATGATACTATTTTTAAACTCAATGATAATAATACACTTGAACCATTTCTAATCTTTGATACAAAGAATAAAAGAGTAACCCCAGAGGCAAGATCAAATGTTAAATATTATGCCGAACACATGTATGAGTATTTTATTCTGCAGAAAATCTTTGGTTCCGAAAGGTTTATCTATTATACCTACAGCTATAATAAAAGATCTAACCATGAGATTTACGACCAATTAAAAAAAGTCAGATATAGTGTTCCTGAAAAAGAATATCTAAAGGACGATTTAGCTGGTGGAGTAAATTTTGAACCTCAATATTGTAATAATGGATTCTTTTATTCATGGATTGATGCTATTAAATTTAAAACTTATACCTCAAGTGATTTGTTTAAGAATGCAATATTTAAAAGTCCAGCAAAGAATGCCATGTTAAAAAGCCTTGCAGGAAAAGTTACTGAATTCGATAATCCTATACTTATAGTGACGAAGATCAAATAATAACTGATCTTAACATTATTAAAAATATCACATTTGTTAACATGGACAAGAAAATTAATAGGTCCGCCACACTTTTTGCAAACTGCTCCTGCTTTCTTGACCGATAAGTAAATATTATAAACCCGGATACCCGCAGCTGCTCCCAATAAAACTTGAGTACCCTGACTCAATTCTGGCTCCGTTGTAAGTTTGTACCGCGACACTGCGCAAGTGCCATTTTTAAAAGTACTGCAACATATTTCAATACCAATCATTTATTAAAATTGTACCGCGACACTCGTATACTCTCGGCAATATGTATCCGGACAGCAAAAACTGCGCCGTACCTATCTTGCACCGGGACTTCTTTGTGGCTAAAGATGATGCTCACTGGCCGGTGCTTCACCAGGTAACACCTACTAATTTTATTGCCGGGCCGTTATAGTGCATTCGCGGCTTCCTGCTAGACAATAAATTGACCTTAACGAACGCACTATAACTCACTTAAAATTCGTTTATCTGATATTCTTGTTTGTCTTTATAAAAGTTGATCATAGTTAATATTTAAACATCATTCGTCATGAAAAAGTATGTCATTTCGTTAATCCTGATTTTTATTTCGGTTGCTTCTTATTGTGATGTTATTTTTCATCCCTCATATCCCTCATATCATCATAATCAATTGTGTTATTCAGCTGAATTGATTTACAGCTTCGAAAAAGCAAAAAAATCTAACTGGACAACAGTCTTTTGGGGTGGAGCGGGTTGTGTGGGATCATTAAAATCTATCGGTCATCCTTCATATGGATTAGAAATGGCAGTTGAGAAAAGATTTTATTTTCAAAAAGATAATTACAAACATTTCTTCGCCAGCGCATATATTGGATCTGCCTACATGACCGATTTCAATGGTGCCTCTAACTTCGGCATGATTCCGGGTATTAAAATCAATTACAAAGCTGAAATTTCAAAGAAATTACTTTTAGAGCCTTATATAAGCTTATCTTATCCATTGTCATATGATTTCAAAGAATCAACTGGAATTAAACCAGTTCCTGTTGTGACACTGGGAGCACGGTTTGGACTATTTAAATTAAAAAATGAGAAATGACTTCTACGTGATTAATAAACAACGCACTATAACACGGTCAATAAAATTAATAGGTTCGTCACAGTTTTTGCAAACTGTTCCTACCCTTTTATAGATACGTAAAACAATATAAACCCGGACACCCGCATCTGCTCCCAATTAAACTTAGTGTACCTTGACTCAATACTGTTTTCATTGTAAGTTTGTACCGCGACACTGCTCAAGTACTCTTTTATAGTCTCTGCAACATGACTCAATATCAAATACTTATTAAGCTTGTACCGCGACACTCGTATACTCCCGGCAATCTGTACCCGGACGGCAAAAACGCATGCCATACCCTCCTTGCCCACCGGGACTATATTGTAACTAAAGATTACGGACACTGCCAGGATGGGCGTCGGGTAACGCTTACTAAATTTTATTGCCGGGCAGTTAGTGTTAATGCCAGTGACAGAACAATAATTTTGGATCAATTATATGGTTGAAGTCATACTATTATACACCTCTTACTTCTAATTAAAAATATTTTTAAATTTTTGTTATAAATTAACCTTATGAAAAACAGAATTTCCTTAGCTTTTATCCTACTTTCAATAACAATACTTGTATCTGATTGTAAAAAAGACTCACTACCTCCAGTCGCCAATTTTTCATTTACTGGTGATAACATGCCAGCACCTTGTGAAATAATTTTTACAAACTCTTCGACTAATGCAAGTTCATATTATTGGGAATTTGGCGATGGATTAACTTCAAGGGAACAAAATCCGAAACATACGTTTACTACCGAGGGAACATATAATGTAGAATTGACTGCTGAAGGAGAAGGTGGTAATAATTCTATTTCCAAAAATGTTGTAGTACTTGAACCAGAACCGACTGCTGCAAGTATAAATTTTACAGTTGAAGGAGATAAAAATTTTGAACAAACTATATATCCATCAGTTCTTCTAGGGCTTGCAAATTTGATAGCTGAATCAAATGAGGACTTTTTTGATTTCTCATTAATAAATCCAAAAACTAATTCAAATCTGAAAATTGTTATTGAGGCCTCCAATATTAATGATGAAACAATTTTCCTAACTCAACTTCCAATAAAAGGCAAACTTTATAAATTCTCGCCTTTAATTAAATGGAATTATACATATCTTAAGTCTCTCAAACAGCCGGGTAATGTTGATTTAACCTTTGTATGTATTATAAATGATGTAGAAATAGATAGGAAAAACCTGAGATTTAGTTACCGTTCTGTAAATGAATGCGTTTATGGGTTAATTAATACTGAAAACAATTATGTTGATCTTAAATGGATGTTCGCAGCATTTGTTAATGAGGACAATCCGAATATAGATATTTTGCTTGCAGATGTACTAACTTACAATATTATAAATCATTTCATAGGATATCAAGGATCTGAGAATGATGTATTTAATCAGGTATTTGCCCTTTGGTTCTATTTACAATCAAATAGCGTAAAATATAGTTCTATAACAGCAACGAGTAATCCATCAGAGAAAGTATTTAGTCAATATGTTCGTTTTTTTGATGAGGTGTATAATAACTCGCAAGCTAATTGTGCTGATGGTAGTGTTTTTTTGGCTTCAATATTAAAAAAAATAGGGATAAATCCATTATTAATTATTGTACCTGGGCATATGTATTTAGGATATTACACACTAGCTGATAAATCTAAAAGGAGGTTGCTTGAAACAACAAAAGTAGGTGAAGTAAACCTTGCAGAAATATATGAAGATTCCCAGTATGTTTATAATTTATCAAAGTATGAGCAATACATGAGTGATGACACATGGAATAATTATTTTGATGGTATAGTAACACTGGATTATGTAAAAAATGAAATTTCATATAATAGTTTTATTGAAGCAACCAACTATAACGTTGATAGTTATAATAATAATATACCTAACTTCAACGATGTAAATAATTATGACTATTGCATTTTTGATATTGAATCCTTGCGGAATATTGTCCAACCAATTGGAACTAAAAAATAAATGGCACTAACACTAACACGGTCAATAAAATTAATAGGTTTGTCACAGTTTTTGCATCAGTTCCTGCTACCCAGACAAATCAGTTATCAGGACTAAGCTGACCGCTCCACTGCTGTTAACAAAATAACAATAAGGTTACAAATAACCTGCTCTCCATCAGCATTATACCGCGACACTCGTATGAGCCCGAAAACTTGTGCCAGGACGGCAAAAAATGCGCCATGCTTCGCTTATTACGGCCTCAAAGCATTGTGTTGTAAACGCTTTGGTGCTTCGGCCTTCTTGCGCTCAGCAACGTTTACACCCTTTATAGCCGGGCCGTTAGGCTTAATTTAATGCTCTAGTGACTAACCTCAACGCTTATATAGATGAATCCGGAAGCTACGGATTTAGCTTTAAAAATCATGATACTCATTTTGTGGTTACAGCTCTTTTAGTGAAAGATGGAGAAAACACAAATCGACTTGAAAGCACATTTGTTAACATAAAAGAGAAATTATTTCATGGAGCAGAGGTTAAATCTTCCAAAATAAAAGATATAACACGTACAAAAATCTTTAACGAGATTAAAAATCTTGATTTTTCGTATTACTCTCTAATTATTGACAAGAGATCAATATATGATGATTCTGGAATCAGAAATTGGAGAAACTCATTTTATAAGTACCTATACAGACAGTTATATGAAAAGCTTCATTCAACTTTTACAAATATAACCTGTTATGCTGACGAATTAATTGATAAAAAATTCATTACTGGATTAAAATCTTACATAGAGAAAGAAACTCAAAATACTCTATTTCAGCAAATTAATTTTACTAATAGTAAAGATATAAACTTAATTCAACTTGCTGATTTAATAGCAGGTACCTTGAACAGGTATTTTTCGAAGAAATCTAGGCTTGATATATTTTATCTTCTAATAGATCAAAATATAGGATACATAAACTGGCCTGATAAAAGAACCTTTTACTACTCTCATTTTGAAGATGATGGATTGTTCACAACTGAAATTACCAGATTGTCAATCCTAAGAGCAGATAGTTATATTGAAAAGTACAAGAAAAGTAATGATCCTGACATAATCTTAAGAGTCCGTATGTTAGAATATTTAAAGGATGTATTTAATTATAGGGGAAAGTATGAATATGTTCACGGTGCAGAAATAATCGCCCAATTATCACTTGGATATCCTATTAGACTTACTGACAATTACTTTAAAACACATATTGTTGCACCTCTTAGAGATTCCGACGTATTAATTGCCAGTAATAGAAATGGTTATAAGCTTCCTGCATGCAAAAAAGATATCTATGACTTCTTTGAGATGTTCTTTGCTAACATAGATCCAATGGTTAAACGCATAAAGAGTTGTTATGATTCGGTTAAAACAGCAACCTTCAATCAACTTGATTTACTACAGGACGAAAAGTTTAAGTATTTAAAAAGCATAATCTCCAATGCTGACTAAAAGAAAACTAAGCCTAATACATAGGGCTTCATACGGTGCGTAGCACCCAGTAATGAAGCCCCGGTGTGCGCCTTGAATGGTGAATATTGATAAATTCATAGAATCATTAAGATCCCTATGAAAGTCCAGAGGGTGAAAG
>Ga0315543_1004307_pt1 | contig 11986 bp, 8 predicted proteins | sample SalMarSW160210MG_2_FD_203098 | JGI IMG/M metagenome (GOLD analysis project Ga0315543, IMG submission 203098) | Salt marsh sediment microbial communities from the Plum Island Ecosystem LTER, Massachusetts, United States - Salt Marsh Sediment SW1601-210 ...
GTCGACGTTGCACACAGTCCGGCTTGAACAGGACGAGCGTACGTTCCATATCCTGAATCCTGAGAATACTCTGAAAATACTGCTGCCCGTGAATCACCTTCCGACGGCGGGCCGCGTGTCGACAAACAAGGTATTCTACGAGAAGTTTTCGGAAGTCTCAAGCTCTTCGGCGCACGTCCGTTTGCCAAGATACTGATTTTTCGGATGCGCCTTGGGCGGGACTTTCCAATTCTGCCGATATTTCCCTTTGAGCCTGCCGCGTTGGCAGGCAGCCGATCACAACACGCCGTAGCCGCCAACACGCTTACCCAGCCCGGAAAGTCCAGCTTTCTTGCCCAGGCGCGCAAAAAGATCCAGAATGCCGACCCCGCAAACCTCGCTGAGGCTGCTGGCCTGCAGCCTCGTTTTGTTGCTCTGTTCAGCCGTCTGGCCGCACCCGGCCGGCGCGGCTGCGCCGACCCAGTGGGGTAGTGCCGGGACATGGCCAGGCGGAATGCACCCACCCTATCCCAGCGCAAGCATGGAGCACGCGTTGGGACCCTCTCCATCTTCGCGCCCGATTGGACGAGCGCCGGCCACAACGATCTCCGCCAGCGGCTACGTCTTCGGTCCGGCCAGCCGAAACGATCGTCCGCTGCTGGCTTCCGCGGCCAGGCCTCACGGCCATCCGCAGGTCTGGACGTGGCAAGTCCTGCCCGAGGGGCTGATGTACACGTCGTACCTGGCCGGGGTCAAGGAGCCGCGTTTTGCGGCCCAGTGGGTTAGCGAGCGGACCGCCGGCTGGATCTGGGACCTGGCGTTGGGTGGTCGGGTGGGCATCGTGCGTTATGGAACGTGCGACCCACTGCATCCCCAGGGCTGGCAAGTCGACATGGAAGGGGCGGCCTTTCCCCGGCTCGATTTCGCCGACGAGATGGGCCTGGTCGCTTGCGACTATCGATTCGGCATTCCGTTGACCCACGCCCAGGGTCCCCACCACTACAAGATCGGCTATTACCACGTCAGTTCCCACCTGGGCGATGAATGGATGATCCGCCATCCGGAGTTCACGCGGATCAACTATGGGCGGGACTGCGTCGTGTTGGGCTACTCCTACTATTGGACGCCCAATCTGCGGCTCTACGCCGAGACGGCCTACGCCTTCGAGCGGGGCGAAAGGGCCGAGCCTTGGGAATTCCAGTTCGGCGTCGACTACAGCCCGGCGTGGCCGACCGGTCTGCGGCCGGTGCCGTTCGTGGCCGTCAATGGTCACCTCCGCGAGGAAGTCGACTTCGGCGGCAACGTGGTCGTCCAAAGCGGCTGGCAATGGCGTGGGCTGTCCGGGCATCTCCTCCGCATGGGCATGCAGTGCTTCGTCGGCATGAGCGACCAGTACGAGTTCTACGACCAGTACGAGAGCAAAGTCGGCCTCGGGCTCTGGTACGACTATTGATCGGTCTGCCCCGGAAGCTGTTGCGCCTTGGGGAGTACTCGACCGGGCACCCGGCGGCCGCAGGCTTCCGCCAGCGGCTATCATCCAGTTGTATCATCCAGTTGACTGTCAGGCACAGCCTGACCTACAGTTATCGTCGACCTTTGCCGCCGCTGGGGACCATCCGAATTCGCATGTCCGGTGCCACGGGCGATCCACTTCCGTCGGAGCGCGTGGTTTCCGACACTCCGATCGCCACGCTCGTGCCGTCAAGCGTATTGCCCGTGCCGCCCGGATAAACGTCGTCGCTGAGCTTGAACACCAACTCGGCCGACTTGCACGAACTGATCGCCGGCACGCTCGTGATGAAGCCGGTTCGGCGGTGGAGATTCGGGTCGTTTTCGGCGCCCTGGAGGTAGTAGTAACCGGCCTCGGGTGGCTCGGGCCGCATGTCCCTGTATCGAACGCCGTCGACGACCAGATAAAAATTCTTGATGTGGTAGCAATCGGCTCCGCCGCAATAGTCGGCCGATACAACGTAGTCGTGCTGCTTGCCGTCGGCCAGAATCTTGCCGCGAACGTCGATTCGTATCGTCTTCCAGGCGGGTCCTTGCTCGCGGTAGGGTCCCATGTTGGCCACGGGCCGCTTGAAGCGGATGTCCTTGAGCTTGTCGTGAATGTTTCCTGACTGGTCGATCTCGAATCGGACGGTTGGATCGCCGTAGTTCAGTACGTCGATCTTCTTGACGATGTGGACGGGAATGGTTGCCTCGCCGAAGAGCGTCGCCAGCTTCAGCCGCCCGAGGTTCACCGAGCCGCTGATCTTGTCGCCGTTGACCAGGTCGAAGGATGCCGACTCGCGATTCTTATGAAGCGCGACGCGTCGTATCTGGTCCAGGGCAAGGTCCATTTTGACGTAGGGCGTCTCGACCATGACGGACTTGACGCTGGGCGAGCCGATCACCCGCGAGCCGTCGACAAGGCCAACGGCCAAGCGAAGTCCGGACTCGGCCCGGTCTTCCGCCGCCCATGCGACGCCCATCGTGCAAGAGACCAGCAGCACGACGGCAAGACTCCCAAGTGCCGGGCTAGCGGCCAGCCAGCCGACCGAGGCGCCCGGGGCGAGGCGGACGTGCCGCCCGGCGGTTCGACATTTCACCGGTTTGTCCATTTGCCTCTCCTTATGATTGCCGGCTCACGAAATACAATGATTCGCTCGCTTATTGACCCCTGCATAGCTAATGGCCGGAGGGCGACCAACGGGAGCCCGATTTTCGGGGCATTTTGCGTTGCCTTACCAGATCATTTGAAATGCAGCCATCAATAGACGCCCATCGGCCGGGTTGAGTTCCCAGGAATTCGCAACTCATGTCGCAGTAATCGGTTAGGCATTATGGGTGTTGAGACTGAGCATTCCGAGCACACCGCCGGCCGCCATGGACGTACCGAGGAACAATACGTTATCCTGTCCCCGGGAGTGCGACGCAATAGAGCCAACCGGTGAAAACCACCCCGATGGAAGACCAACCCGCTATCAAACGGCTCCTCTCGGGCCTCAATCCGCAGCAACAGGCGGCCGTCACCCACGGGCGTGGACCGCTTCTGATCGTTGCCGGGGCGGGCACCGGCAAAACAGCCACGCTGGTCCACCGCGTCGCATGGCTCATCGCCGGGGGCGTCGACCCGGGCCGGATCCTCCTGCTCACCTTTACGCGCCGTGCAGCGGCCGAAATGCTCCGCCGCGCCGACGGTGTCCTGCGACAACTCTCCACCGGCCAGAAGCGATCTCCCTCTTCGCGGGTCTGGGGAGGCACGTTCCACGCCATCGCCACGCGGCTGTTGCGGCGCCACGGCCGAGCGATCGGGCTAGCCGAGGGCTTCTCGATCCACGACCGGGGTGACTCGGAGGACCTGATCAACGTGGTGCGCACCTCGCTCGGGTTGGCCAAGACGGACCGCCGGTTTCCCAAGAAGGGTACCTGCATGGCCATCTACAGCCGGTGCGTGAACAGCCAGACGAAGCTCGGCCCGCTGCTCGAAAAGGCCTTCCCCTGGTGCCACCCATGGGAAAAAGAACTCAAGAGGCTCTTCGACGCCTACGTCGACCGCAAGGAATCGCTCGGCGTGCTCGACTACGACGACCTGCTGCTCTATTGGCACGCGCTGCTGGGTGACAAGGCGGTCGGACCACAGATCGCCGGGCAGTTCGATTGCGTCCTGGTCGACGAGTATCAGGACACGAACAAGCTCCAGGCCGGGATCATCTATCGTCTCTGTCCCGACGGCCAAGGGCTGACCGTCGTGGGCGACGACGCCCAGTCGATCTACTCGTTCCGCGCGGCGACCGTGCGTAACATTCTCGATCTGCCCAAGCGTTATCCGGACACAACCCTGTTGACGCTAGAGCAGAACTACCGCAGTTGCCAACCGATCCTCGAGGCGGCCAACCGGATCATCGGGCAGGCCAAGGAGCGGTTTACCAAGAATCTCTGGTCCGAGCGCCGCGACGGCCCACGGCCCCGGCTGGTCACCTGCGAGGACGAAGACGATCAGAGCGAGTATCTGATTGAGCAAATCCTCGAGCATCGCGAGGAGGGCATCGACCTGCGGCGCCAGGCTGTTCTTTTCCGCGCCTCGCACCACAGCATTGCGCTCGAAGCCGAGTTGGCGCGTCGCGAGATCCCGTTTCACAAGTACGGCGGGCTGAAGTTCATCGAGACGGCCCACATCAAGGATCTGCTGGCCTTCCTACGCCTGGCCGAGAACCCGCGGGACGTCGTGGCCGGCCTGCGCGTCTTGCCGCTGCTGCCCGGTATTGGTCCTGCCCGGGCCCGACAGCTTATGGAAACGGTCGACCGCTCGGGCGATCCTTTCGCGTCCTGGAAGGCCTGGAAGCCGCCCGAGGCTGCCCGCGCCACCTGGCCGGCCCTGGTCGACTTGATGGCGATGCTCTGCGGGCCGAAACGAGGCCTGCCGGACCAGGTCCACCAGGTCCGCGTCTTCTACACGCCACTGTTGGAACAGGTCTACGACCACCCCATCCCGCGCGGCCGCGATCTGGAACAACTCGAACAGCTTGCCTCGCGCTACCGCAGCCGCCGGGCGATGCTCACCGAATTGACGCTTGACCCGCCCAGCTCGACACAAGACCTAGCCGGACCGCCGTTGCTGGACGACGATTACCTGGTGTTGAGCACAATCCATTCGGCCAAGGGTCTCGAATGGGACTGTGTCTACGTGATCCACGCCGCCGACGGAAACATCCCCTCGGACATGGCCACCGGCTCGCCGGAGGAAATCGAAGAGGAGTTGCGGCTTTTCTACGTCGCGTTGACCCGGGCGAAGAACTGGCTCTATGTCTGCTGCCCGTTGCGCTACTACTATTATCAACGCGGCACAAGCGATGCGCACGGCTACGCGCTGCGGACGCGGTTTCTGCCTGAAGAGATCACCAAGCACTTCGACTGCATCACGACCGAGTCGGCGGCCGAGGACGAGGCGGACGAATACGCGGGCCCGGCCGGTGGGCTGACCAGTGAATCGATCCGCCGCCGTACGAAGAGATTGTGGTAAGGAATAGCATCTGATGGCCACGCGAGGATAGGCAGGTAGGGTGAGCGCCTCGCAGCCTGACTCTATTGCTCGTCGTTTTCTCGAAGACCGACCATCTCCAGCAGCTTCAGGGCATTCGTCGTGGTCGCCACACCGGGCCGCAACCGGTAATCGAACGTCATCGGCCGCTGGGCGTTCCGGCCGTGCAGAGTCTCCCGAAAATGGACACACCGGCACACGGCGGCCAGCGGCTGGCTAGTTGCCAGCTCCACGTCGTGCGTCGAAATCGCGCCGATGGTCTCGCGCCCGATCAAGTAGTGGAGCACGCGCACCACAGCAAGATGCCGTTCCTTCGAATTCGTGCCGAGCAGAATTTCGTCCAGGAGGTAGAGAAGCAAACGGTTGTTTCGCGACCCGGCGTTGCCCGCGAGATCCACAATCTCCTTCAGTCGCATCAACTCGGCCATGTAGAACGACACGCCGTCGGAGAGGGAATCGCGAACCCGCATGCTGGTGGCCAACGCCACCGGCGGCATCACGAGTTGCTCGGCACAGACCACCGCGCCGGCCTGTGCAAGGACCACGTTCACGCCGACCGCGCGCAGTAGCGTGCTCTTGCCCGACATGTTCGAGCCGGTCACCAGGAGGAACGAGCCGGGCGGCCCGATCTCGACGTCGTTGTCTACCCGGCTCTGGCATGGCAAGAGCGGATGCCCCAGCTTCTGAGCCCGCAACTGCTCCGCTCCTTCATCGAGCGCGGGCGTTGCCCATTGGGGATGGTCGTAAACGAGGGTGGCCAGCGAGGCCAGGGCCTCGAATTCTGCCAACGCGGCGAACCAGTCTCGCACGTACCGCCCATACCTCGATTGCCATGCCTCCAACAGGCTCAAGACGTGGAGATCATAGAGAAACGTGACCTGCAGCGGCAGATAGACGAAGATGACCAGCGCCGCCGAGCGATGGATCATCGCCAGCAGCGCAATGCGGTTCAACTGGCGCATGCGACGCAGCACGCCTCCGCCGAGGTTTGTCACCTCGCCCTTCAGACCGCTGAGTTCGGCGCTTCTGTTCGGCATCGAGTCCATGAGCCCAAACATGCGCAGAAACCGTGCTCCTTCGCCGTAGCGCAAGCCGAGGCGAGCGAAGATGTCGTAGATTCTTCCCCCAAAAAGTGCTATGGTGACACAGTTCAAGCATAACACCGCGAGAAAAGCCAGGACGCCGACGTTGGCCGAAACAGCGCCACATGCCACTAGAACGGGAATCATCGCCGCAGTGGCGGAGAGAATCCGAACCAGCCACAACAGCGCCGGCCGCGCCGCAAGCCAAGGATCGCCCTGGGCCCACTCGACAAACCGCTCCGTGGTCCGTCCTCCATCGGCCAGCAGACGCCCTTCGAGGATTAGGACGTGACGCAGATCGAGCCACGGCGCGAGTTCCGCCGCGGCCTCCTGCCTCCGCCTGACCTCCTCCGCACGCGCGGGCTCGAGGAGCCAATCACGCAGACATCGGATTCCCATCGGCGTATGGGCCGAGCACAGCAGGTGAAACAGCGAGGCATGACCAAACAGGTCAAGATCACCAGCCGTGGCACGGTGTTCCGGCCGAACGGCGACGCGCGTCTCGCGTAGGGCCTTCCAGTCACGATGCAATCGGGCGATCGCCTGTTCATTGATCTGGCGCAACAGGCCACTGCGCCGCATCGCGCGCAGGACGTGTTCGTGGTATACGACCAACGCGAAGAAGCCGACAACCGCAATTCCTCCCGGCAAATATGAAACCATCCCGTGTCCCATCTTCCCGCCAAGGACAAACAAGGCGACGGCAACAAGAAAGGTGGCGACACGCAGATTCATTACCATCCGGTCTCGACGAGCGTACCGCTTCTCGGCGGCGAAGAATTCGTCCGCGCGTCGTCGATAGGTCGCCTCAATCGTGCTCAGGTTCCAATCCATCAAATCGACTGTTTCCTGAAACGCTTCAATACCCGTCCGGGTGCGTCTTGAACCAATTCCATGCGGTCTCGACAATCGATTCGATATCGAGGTAAGTCGGTCTCCAGCCCAACTCGCGCTGGATCTTCTGCGAATCGGCGAACAGTACCGCCGGGTCCCCGGGCCGCCGTGGGCCGATCTCGAAGGGGATATCCCGCCCGGTGACTCGTCGGGCCGCGTCGAACACCTCGCGGACCGAATACCCCCGGCCGATGCCCAAGTTGTAGGCTTGCAGCCGGCCTGGCTCCAGCGCCTCCATGGCCACAAGGTGCGCGGCGCAGAGATCGTCGACGTGGATGTAGTCGCGGATGCACGTGCCGTCGGGCGTGGGATAGTCGTCGCCGAAAATGGTGAGCTTCTCGCGACGTCCCAAAGCGGCCTGCAGGATGGCCGGGATCAAGTGCGTCTCGGGCTCGTGGTCCTCGCCCAGCGAACCGTCGGCCGCGCAACCGGCCACGTTGAAATAGCGAAGTGCCACCGCGGCAAACTGGGCGTCGGCAGCCGCCGTGTCGCGAAGGATCTGCTCGATCATCCATTTCGAGTGGCCGTAAGGATTGATCGGCCGCTGGGGACACGTTTCGGTGATTGGCGTTTCGTCCGGCTCGCCGTAGGTGGCCGCCGTGGAGCTGAAAACGAACCGCCTCACGCCCGTCTCTTGCATCGCGCGGAGCATGCTGATCGAGCCGGCCGTGTTGTTGGCATAGTATCGCAGCGGCTCGCCGACCGACTCGCCCACGTAGGCCAACGCCGCGAAGTGCATGACGCAGTCAATCTTCTGCTCGCGCAGGACGTCAGCCAGCGCGGCCGTCTCGTTCAGATCGAGCTTGAGGAAGGGCGTTCCCTGGGGCACGGCCTCGCGATGTCCGCGAAACAGGTTGTCGACGACCACGGCCCGATGACCGGCCGCCAGCAGCAGCTTCACCGCGTGCGAACCGATATAGCCGGCCCCGCCGGCGACCAGTACGTTCATGTCGATTTCCCTTATTCGCGTGAAGCACGGCCGACACGCTGTAAGCGTGGTTCTAACGCGCCGCCGTGCTAGATGTCAACCGGAGCGCTGGCCGTCGAGGTGTGCTCGGTGCTTCACGGCCGCTGTTGCTTTGTCCGCCATGCAGCGGCAGCGGCTAATCCCGACAATCGGCCTTTTCCGCGAGATCCGTCCAAGTCGTTTGAGCTTCTTCCGACCCATTGGCCCTCAGAAATGCCATACTACAGGAGATAAGGGACCTTGCATGTTCTATTTAGCCTTGCATAGCCAATGAACGGCGGGCGACCAACGGAAGCCCGGTTTCAAGGCATTTGGCCATGAACAGCCGTCCAATGAAAATGCAAACATCAATAAAGGAGATCTATCCTTGCACGATATGCTCACACTTCCGGAGGGCGCCGACAGCGCGGCTTTCGCGCCGGCTCCCGACTTTGTACCGCCGCCGACCGTTCAGGTCTGGGGGCTTTCCCTGGCCCGAATCACCTCAAGCCAGTTGATCGACCTGGTCGAGCGGCTCATCGAGCGGGGCAAGCCCAGCTACTTCATCACGGCTAACCTGCACTACGCCATGCTCTCGGCCCGCGACGGGCGTCTGGCGGCCGTAAACCGTCGTGCCGCGATGCTGGTGGCCGACGGGATGCCGCTGGTCTGGTATTCCCGCCTGCTCGGGCGCGGCTTGCCCGAAAGGGTGACCGGTGCGGACAACGTCTATCGTCTTTGCGAGTATGCCGCCCGGCGCGGCCGGCGCGTGTTCCTGCTCGGTGGCCAACCGGAGGTTGCCTGGGCAGCCGCCCGGTGCCTGATGGAACTCTATCCCGACCTCCCCATCGTCGGCGTGGAAAGCCCGATGCTCGACGATCTGTCGGCCCAGCAGCACGCTGCCTTGATCGACCGCATCCGCAGCGCTGAGCCCGACTTGCTCTTGGTGGCGTTTGGGCAGCCCAAGGGCGAATTGTGGCTGGCCGAGAACATCGACGCGCTGGGCGCCGCGGTGTGCGTTCAAATCGGCGCGGCGTTGGATTTCGTGGCCGGCCGCGTCCGCCGGGCGCCGCGATGGTTGCGGCGCCTCGGGGGCGAGTGGCTCTACCGGATCACGCGCGAGCCGCGCCGCATGATCCCTCGCTATTGGGCCAACGCGAAATTCATGATCAGGGCCATTCTCCGCGACGCATTCCACCCGGCGCGTTGAATTGGGTCGCGGCGCCGGGTGCCATGCTCACGTCCCGGCGCGCCGGGACGTGGCCATGGCACCGAGCAGAACACCCTGCCAAAATGGCACGTCCAAAAAGGGCTGATGCTCCGCCCAAAGTGTCCGACTGCCACCTCGACAACGCAAGGTGCCTTCCGGAAAAGACTTGTGGTCCACCTCGCCGTCTTGGCACGCCGCTTGCAACATAAGGGCACTCATTCGTATGCGGCTGCCAAAAACAGGACGCCGCCGCCAAGCGCAGAGTTATCCCGCCCCGAGGGTTAAGGCGATGGGCTCGATGGGGTGGATTCGCATTTCCGCCAGCAACAGGAGGAATCCGCTGTGGCAAAACAGATGGTCTTTGAAGACGAAGCACGGCAGTCGTTGGCCGAGGGAGTGGCCAAGCTGGCCCAGGCCGTCCAGAGCACCTTGGGCCCGCGGGGCCGTAACGCCGTGCTGGACAAAGGTTGGGGACCGCCGAAGGTGACCAAGGACGGGGTGACCGTGGCCGAGGACATCGATCTGGACGATCCCTACGAGAACCTCGGCTCGCAGTTGGTCAAGGAAGCCGCCAGCAAAACGAACGAGGTAGCCGGCGATGGAACCACCACCGCGACCGTCTTGGCCGAGGCGATGTATCTCGAAGGTCTGCGGATGATCGCCGCGGGAGCCGACCCCATGTCGCTTTCCCGAGGCATCAAGAAAGCCGCCGGCGTGGTTGTCGAGGCCGTCGCGAAGGCGGCCACCCCGGTCGACGCCAAGAGCAAGAAGGAAATCCAGCAGATTGCCACGATCGCCGGCAACAACGATCCGGCGGTGGGCAACGTGCTGGCCGACGCATTTGTCAAGGTCGGCAAGGACGGTGTGATCACCGTCGAAGAAGGTCGCCAGAACGAGACGTACGTCGAAGTGGTCGAGGGGATGCAATTCGACCGCGGCTATCTTTCACCCCATTTCGTCACCCACGAAGAGCACCAGGTTTGCGAGCTCGAGGACTGTCTGGTTCTCATTCACGAGGAGAAGATCTCCAACGCCAAGACGCTCGTGCCGCTTCTGGAGAGTGTCAGCAAGGCCGGTAAGCCCCTGTTGATCATTGCCGAGGACCTCGAAGGTGAAGCGCTGGCCACGTTGGTGGTCAACAAGATGCGCGGCATTCTCAACGTTTGCGCGGTCAAAGCGCCGGGCTATGGTGACCGTCGCAAAGCCATGTTGGGTGACATTGCCGCAGTGACCGGCGGTGAGGCCATCTTCAAGGATCTGGGCATCTCGATCGATTCGGTAAAGCTATCCGACTTGGGCAAGGCCAAGAAAGTGTATGTCACTTCGGACGACACGACGATCGTCAAGGGTGGTGGCTCGAAGAACGCGATCGAAGGACGCGCGGCCCAAATCCGCCAGGAAATCGAAACGACCGACAGCGACTACGACCGCGAGAAGCTGCAGGAGCGGCTGGCCAAGCTCGCCGGCGGCGTCGCACAGATCAACGTCGGGGCGGCTACCGAAACCGAAATGAAAGAACGCAAGTCGCTACTGGAGGATGCCCGCGCCGCGACCCAGGCCGCCCTGGAAGAAGGCATCGTGCCGGGCGGCGGGGTTACCCTGCTGCGCAGTGCCAAAGCGCTCAAGAAGCTCGATTTGGACGGCGACGAGGCCCTCGGCGCGAAGATCGTCGAGAAGGTCTTGGACGCACCGCTAAGGGCCATCGCCCAGAACGCCGGCCGCGACGGCGCGGTCGTGGTCAACCGGGTCCGCAACATGAAGGGCAAGGCCGACGGCTACGACGCCGAGAAGGACACTTACTGCGACCTGGTTACCGCGGGCATCATCGACCCGGCCAAGGTGGTCCGCACCGCCCTGCAGAACGCCGCCAGCGTGGCCGCATTGCTGTTGACCACGTCGTGCCTGGTGACCGAGATTCCAAAAGAAGAAGACGAAAAAGCGCACGCACACGGCCCTCCCGGCGGAATGGGCGGTGGAATGGGTGGCATGGGCGGTGGAATGGGTGGCATGGGCGGTGGAATGCCCGGTATGGGCGGCATGGGCGGCTTCTAGCCGACATCATAAGGTGCCCTGTCCACGGGGTGCCACTGCTGGCTTGCCCAGCAGTGTTTTGCCCGGGAAATTCGCTTCGCACTGCTGGACAAGCCAGCAGTGGCACTCTTGGAAGAGCTATAATCATTTTCAGAAAGTGAACCAATTACAAGGAATCGTGCCATGAAGAATACGAAGCTGCGTCCCTTGGATGATCGCGTTGTGGTCGAGCCGGTCGAGGCCGAAGAGATGACCGCCGGCGGCATCGTGTTGCCCGACACCGCCAAAGAGAAGCCTCAGCGGGGCAAGGTGGTCGCGGTCGGGCCGGGCAAGCTGTTGGATAGCGGCCAGCGCGGCGAGCTATCGGTCGCCGTCGGCGACGAAGTAATCTATGGCAAGTACGCCGGAAGTGATTTCGAGGTGGACGGCCATGAAGTCAAAATCCTTCGCGAGAGCGACATCCTGGCGAAGGTCGTCAAGTAGGCCGTGCCACGCCGATCGGCCCCGCGCCGCCTGTCGCGCCGCCCGGTGCCGCATGCGGCGGCAGCCGTGGCTTTCGTTGAAATAACCCAAAATCATCAAGCATGAAGGACCGCCATCGTGGCTAAGCAATTACTCTTTGAAGATCACGCCCGACAGCGGATGCTTCGCGGCGTTGACAAACTGGCCGATGCCGTGGCCGTAACCATGGGACCCACGGGACGAAACGTCATCCTCGACAAATCATTCGGTGGCCCGACCGTCACGAAGGACGGCGTTACGGTCAGCAAGGAAATCGAACTGGAAGACCGTTTTGAGAACATGGGCGCGAAGCTGGTCAA
>Ga0315543_1004308_pt1 | contig 11982 bp, 9 predicted proteins | sample SalMarSW160210MG_2_FD_203098 | JGI IMG/M metagenome (GOLD analysis project Ga0315543, IMG submission 203098) | Salt marsh sediment microbial communities from the Plum Island Ecosystem LTER, Massachusetts, United States - Salt Marsh Sediment SW1601-210 ...
CAAATTAGCGGTGGGAATAGATGAGGTTTTAAGCAGAATGTTATTTAATACTTGTTCATGCCCGGAACGGAATGCATTGACAAGCGTTCCCTCAGCACGGGTTGCAAATGATTCTGTATTCAGGAGTCTAGCACAAAACCATAACTTTTCATGTAAAGTAAAAGCTTCGGGTGTTAATATTGCGAGTATTGGAATAATTTTATGCAGTTGAAAAGTACCTGCATCAATGTGAGGCCTAACCAAAGTCTTCAAATTGTTCTTTTCATGCTCTGTAACGGAGTCAACCTTGAGGTAGGCCCAATTTTGGAAAACAGCTTCTGTAACTGCGCTTCCTGCAAAAACAAATGGATACCTTGGGTCTAAATACCGACTAAAAAACCAATCAAAGCCAACTTGACTAGCCAGGATTATCGATTCAGCGATAGACTTGGCTGATTGTTGCCGTTCCTCCCAGAATATATGAAGGGGACGTGGCCCAATTCGGTCTGCATTGTTTATAAAAGTTTTGGCAAGTGATTCATCTTTCGATTCGCTGACAATATAACTCGCAGCCGCAGTGTTGGCCACTTCGCTCAGCAATATCTCTATGAACTGAGCTAATCTTGGCCTCAGCTCTTCAATAAGGCCTTGCCTTCTGATAGCAGCCGCTGCAAACGATACTATCCTCCAATGGCCTGTTTTCAGCCAAGGTACAATTTCAGTGGACTGCCGCCATAGATGTGCTAAACCTACTCCGCTTAAATACTCAAAAAAAGGCTTTATTGTGAACTGTAACTGATCATCAACAGCCACAAGGCCGGATTGTTCAAAAAAGGCCAATGCTTCCTTTGCTAAAACATTCTCATTGGAAACTCCTCGAGCCTTCCCAAAGGACTTCATATGCATCAATGCCTCTTCCCTAGGCATACCTGCTCTCTCACCTAACTTAAGAGCTATCATAGCCAAAAGATCGGTACGGGATTCTATATCAGGGAATTCAGTCTCGAAATTTGGCGTTGCAGACTTTTTATGGTCTTTAGCGGCCCATTGGCCCATTCTGTCCCTGATCAGTTTGCTAATAAGATCACCTAATGTAACTGATACGCTTTCAGCCTCTTCTGATAAGCTTGGATAAAGGAGGCGGATAGAAAGAGGAGAATTTGCTAAGAAGTATAGAGAAGGGGTTGACTTGAGTTTCTTGAGGAGAAGGTTTGCGATGTCCTTGGCTTCCTTTCTGGATTTTCCATCACTAACAGCTTCTTCTTCAAAAAGGCGGGAGCGCTCTTCATCAATTAGATCAGCAACAGATAGTAACTTCCAGTCCCCATAATTTACGCCCTGGAGCTCGACAGGCCGACCTGTGGCTAATACTTGCACACAGGGCCAATGATCCACCAAGGCCCCAAGCTGATTGAGAATAGAGGCGGCTTCCTCCATCGTAACCTCATCAAGGCCGTCTACAACGATAGTAAATTCTATTCCTTCTTTAAGTAGTGATTCGAGATCTATTGGGTCCAATGCCGGGGCAATCTGTCCATTGAAGTATTCCGATGCCTTTTGCAAAAGTGCTTTCATTGTAAAAGGCCGGGGAAGACGGAGGGCTCTTGCTGGGATAAGACACGATACCAATCGGTCGTTCGCTTTCATTGTTTCGATCACAAAATTTCCAGCAAGGGTGCTTTTTCCTGCTCCAAGATCTCCCAGCAAAAGCGTTCGCCTATGCTGTCTTGCTGCTTCGAAAAGAGGTAATAAAGTTCTCTCTTTTTCCACCTTAGAAATCAACTCGCCTTTATGTGAAAAACGGGCGGGCCTGATTTCGATTTCAAGCGACACTTGAAGTGGAACCATTTCAGGCAGTTTCCCAAATGGCTTTAAGGCCCTAGATTTTATTTCAATTAAGCGATTCGCATTATATTCTGCTCTTGATCTGTAAGCCTGAAAATCAAAGAAGGACTGTCTATGGTCTTTTATCAAAGAACGGCCGGCTGGTGTTCTGAAGCTCAGTTCACTCGCTCCTCCCTTTTGCTGCCAGCAGTTATCTGTGGATCGAGGATCAAACTCAAAAGATCGATAAATAGCACTTTCATCTTCAATGCGAATAAGCCGGAATGAGTTGAAATGGCTAGCACCAGCAAATGCGGCTCCACCAGATAGATGCCATGCCCCTTCAGCAAACTGATCTGCTTTTCTCACCTCGCCGTGGGTATGTCCTGATAAAATTAAGTGGGACCTTTCAGCCATGTAATCGAACGTATTCTTCCGATTTGTCAATGTTCGGATTTCCTCATCATGTAGCCATTCCCGAGGATGATGAATAAGAGTAATAGATATTGGCCACTCATTTTGCTTTTTTGGGCTGGGGATTTGATTGTTTGCTTCCAAATGCTTAATCAGAGGTAACCCTATCCATAGCTTTCCCTTATCGTCATCATCTTTTGAAAACCAAGCTGAATTAATGCAAATGTAATTGCATGCGCCCAGTGTCCTTGCACCAAAGAGGTATGAGTCTTTATCACCAATTTTATAAGGGGGAATATCCATCTCTCGGCAAAACGCGATGTAGTCCTCAAAGGGTTTCTGGAAATGTTTTGGAATTTCTTTATTCGATAAAACTTCATCTGCTTCTTTAGCGGTACTCGGCCGTGGGTTCATTTTGGCGAGGTGCCGTTTCAAGTCATGGTTGCCGGGGCAAAGAAAAACAGCTTCTATTGAAAGTCCTAATGTATGCAGTAATTTTGATAGCCAAAGCTTGAAATCATGGTAATCATTTTGTTCTCCTCTCCATCCAATATCGCCAGTTAAGCATAAGACATTGGGTTTCCATTCAGGTTCTAATTCCTCAAGCCGGTTTGACAATCCATTGAGGGCGAGAATCCTATCGGTACTTTGCATTTCAGTTCCATCCCAACGAAAATGGAGGTCAGAAAGATGAAGAATGATAGTACTTTTCTTTATACCTTGGCCCATTTTATGAAATACTCCTGTCTATCTTCCAACTCCTATTTGCATCGAGAGTCTTCCTGGCATCTAGATAATTTCCCCTCCATCATTTGAATCTACGCTTTTACTGACGAATGCGCTCTAGCTAAAAAATAAACCTATTGGTCATAGCCACGCTTAGTGCTATAGCTCTTCCTTGGGTGCAAATCAAGGTGACGTCTCAATCTGTGATTTGTAAATATCAAGATATGAACTCTTAAACTCTTATAAATCGCAACTGGTTATTAATTCCTCAGCGTTTTCAGTCCCCCGGGTTTCCGCTGGGGCTTGATATTTTTTCGTTGTGCTTTTATTTTGGCTAGGAGAACAGAGGCCGCTTCATATGAGCTGCCTTTTGGTTGGCCTACTTCAGCCCTAGCGGTTACCAGTTCACCTCGGAAAGCGCGTTGGACGAGGGAGTTGAAGAGGTCGTCCTGATGGTGAATTGACTCAACCTGTTCGGACTCTAGCTTCATTATTTCCCTTACTCGCTCCACAAACTCTTTCTGCAGCGAGAGCGGAGGAATAGGGATAACAATTTCCTTTAGTTTCACACCCGTCAGGTGCGCGATCGTCGCTGACGTAACATGTTTCTTGAAACCACCGTTATGGGCGTAGAACCACATCAAATTTACGATATACTCAGATGTCATTTTTGTTGGATCGGGTCGAACCCGATGAAGGGCCTTCTGGAAGTAGCATTCCGGCAACTGATCATGCCACAAGGCCGCTCTACCAACCTCACCACCTTCACAGATTAAAACATCTCCATAACGCAGGCGGAAAATTTCGCAGTCCTTTTTGTCAAAGTCCATCTCTAAGACTTCAGAAAGATCTAAGCGGTTCCATTGGACATTAGCGTTTCGTAGGTATGGTCGCTGATGCTTACCAGTTTGTTGCTTTGCATCAAGCATCTTTCCAAGACGAGAGTCGCAGACCTCCCCTAAGCGAGTGGTTGGCCAGTGTTTTGAGTTCCTTACAAGATTTCCGAACATGTCGAGGAAAATGCAAGGTTTCAGATTGGTCAAGCACCGGACTGCCTCCTGCCGCTTCTGGCGGATGGCATCGGCCTTGTCGAGGATGGCGGCAATACGGCGTTGCTCGGGGAGGGGAGGAAGGGGGATACGCATGGATTCAACTGCGTCTCTTGATACTTGTTTGAAAGTGGAGCCTCGTGCTTCCCGTGCCAATACTTTTTGGGAAGTCTTTAACCAATACCAAACATATTGCGGATGCAGAACATCTTTATGCGGAGTCAGGCCAGCCACGCCCCGACCAAGGCAATACGTTCTATCAGACCAGTTGACATCACCTATGGTTGCCCTAATGCAAAGAATAATATCACCAATGGAAGAAATCCTTGTAGGGGCTGTCGTGTAATTCTTTGGTATCGGATTCAAAGCTCCGAGGTCACCAGCCCCCGCGACAAGAGGCAACCCATCATTTCGAGTGTTGTAAGAACTCCCTGGAGGGGCTTGCCCCATTGTTACATCACACACATCCTTAAGATAAGCCATTTTCATCCCAACATCCCCTCCAGTTCATCCATATCCCTGCGGATTTCATCCTCCAACTCCCGCAGCCGCTTGAGGATGACTTTTGGCGGGTCGTACTTGACCTCTTCATACTCGATTTCTTTGTAGCGGTTGATGGAAAGGTCGTATTTATTATCACGAATCTCTTGGGCCGGAATAAAAAATGCCTTGGCCTTGCGGTCGGTGTCCTTATCCGGGTTGCGTTGGTTCCATTGTTTGATGATATCGGGGATGTCGTTGTCTTCTATTTTGTCCCGCTTGTCGTCCAGAGAATAACCATCGGCCTGCATATCATAGAACCATACGTGTTCCGTCCTGCCGCCTTTGACAAAGACAAGCACAGCCGTGCTCACACCGGCATAGGGTTTGAACACGCCCGATGGCATGGATACCACTCCTTGAAGCTCGCATTCCTCGATCAGCATCTTTCTCAGATCCCTGTGGGCATTGCTTGAGCCGAAGAGCACGCCGTCCGGCACGATGACGCCTGCCCTTCCTCCAATCCTGAGCAGGTTGATCATGCGGTTGACGAAAAGAAGTTCGGTCTTGGTGGTCTTGAGCTTGAGGTCTTCATTGATATCGCCCTTGTCGATGCTGCCCTTGAAAGGCGGATTGGCCAGGACCACATCATAGCGGTCCTTTTCGTCATATTTCTTTGAAAGAGTATCCTTGTAACCCAGGTTAGGGTGGTCAATGCCGTGGAGGATCAGGTTCATGAGCCCGATGCGTACCATTGTGGTATCAAAGTCAAAGCCGTAAAAACTTCTATCTCTTAAAACCTTCCACTGCCTCTCATCGGTGAGCCGGTCGCCCACAAGGCCCCGCTCCATTCCGTTCTCATCTATCTGGCGCAGTTCAGGGCTTGTATGTTGAGTGAGTATATTCTGGTAGGCCCCTAACAGAAACCCCCCTGTGCCGCAGGCCGGGTCGCATATCTCATCGCCGAGCTTTGGGTCCACAAGGGCGCAGATCATCTGGATGATGTGGCGGGGGGTGCGGAACTGGCCGTTTTTTCCGGCAGTGCTGATCTCGGAGAGCAGGTACTCGTAAAGGTCGCCCTGTGTGTCGTGAAAGGTCTGGCCGTTGTCCAGGCGTTCCCGTTCAATCTCAGTATAGATGTCGTCGATAATGCCAACGGCCTCCACAAGGAGAGACGCCTTGGGGATGATAAACACGGCATCATGCATGTATTGGGAGAAGGCATGGTCTTCACCGCCGAGATTTTTGATGAAGGGGAAAACCTTGTCCCGGACATGGGCCAGCATCTCGTCGCCGGGCAGGTGGCGGAAATGGCTCCACCGAAGCTGGCTTTTGTTATAGTCCCTTCCATCCGGGGCAGTATACGTCCCATCGAAAATCGAGGTGTAGGAGTGTTTGAGCCACTCGGCATCCTCCTCGCGTTTCCGGTCCGTTGCATCCAGCCTGCGCATGAAAAGCAGGTAGCTGATCTGCTCCATTGCGGTCAGCGGGTTGGCAATGCCGCCCGACCAGAACTTGTCCCAGAGGGCGTCGATCTTTGAGCGTAAGGTTGCGGTTAGCATGGTTTTCCTTCTGAGTAATGAGTGATTAATAGGGGTAATGTCAATCAAATATTACCCTATTTATGCTGTCTGTTGCCCTATTTCTTTCACAAATGTCATGATTTCCTGTATTTCAGAGGGCTCAAACATTCCTCGGATTCCCTGGGGGTGAAGATTGGTGAAGGGCTGGGCAATAAGATTTTCTCTTTCGACCTTACCTGTCTGGAGGATGAAGGTTCTTAACGTTTGTAAGAACCGGATTTGAAGCGCTGAAAAGGTGGTGTGCCGTGCGATGAATTCGTCGAATGCGTGGGTGACCGTCTCCGGCCAGGACGCTAACCTCTCCAGTCCCAAAATATGCCGGATGAACTGGATGAACCGGGCCGTCTTGTGGTCGTAGACCTTGCGGAGCCTCTCCTCTGTGATATGGAGAGACTGGGCCTCAAGGAGCCGCGCCAGATCCCGGATCTCGGATTCCGATATCTCATCGCCTTCCTGTAATTTCCGGAGCACCGGGCTGTCAGCAACAAGCCCCAAAATGTAAACCTCTACCTTTTCGCGGTAGACCGAGGTGCTCATCCGTTCCTGTTCAGGCCCGAATTCAATCCACTCCTTTACTGCCGTAAGATCAGCGATATCGAGCAGCATCATCGGGTCTGGCCGCCTCTGGCGGAAGCGCATCAAAGGAGCGAGGCGTTCATAAAGAGAACGGGACTTCTCTTCGGTTGGCCTTGCCCACCAATGGGCTTGCTGGACCTCCTCAATAAGATCCCTTTCTTTTGCCACCAGGTTGACGGTCAGGGGAAGTTCCGAGACCTGCGCCAGGATGCTCTCTTTGATTGCCTCAAAGGCATCCATGTTCCCTGAGAGCAGGGCCGTTCCTAATTCCACAATCTCAGTCTCAAAACGCATGGCCTTGAAATCCGCATCGGATCGCGCCCGGAGTATGGAAGCGATCTCAGAGCGCAGGAACCCCAAATCTTTCGCCTTTAGTTGGTTCCAAAACTGATCTGGTTCGACAACGGCCAGTTCGGCCTCTTTGTCCGAGACAATCACGTTGTTTTTGGGAAGGGCATTCAGGTCCATGCGAAGATCAGCCTTTACTGTCTCGACCACATCAAAGCGAGCCACGCTCAAGGCAACTTGCAGTTTGTCGAGACGGGTCTTGAAGAGCCTGACCGGAAGTGATTCTTGCTGGCCAGGCTCCCGTCCTTTTGGCTTCATTTTAAAGAATTCAAAGTTCCCCCAGCAATCTATAATAAAAAACTTATCCTTTTCAGGACACCATGGCTTTCGCCTGGAAGGATCATGTTCAAGCACGCGGGTTCCGCGACCTATCATCTGCCAGAACTTGACATAGGAATACACGGGCTTGGCAAAGACCAGATTCACCACTTCATGGACATCCACGCCGGTATCTAACATATCAACCGAGATGGCAACACGAGGCATATCCCGGTTTTTGAATTGGTCGAGCAGACCACCCTTGCCGTAAACAAAGCGATCATCAGAGACGAGGACTCGGGCCAGTTTGCCCTTTTGCTCAGGGTAAAGCCTGTCGAACAGATCCTGCAACCTCCGGGCATGGGCCTTGGAAATGGCGAAGAAGATGCTCTTGCCGGGGATCGTGCCCGAAGGGTCCTTGATGCACTCTTCCATAAACTCGCGAACGATGAGCGCATTAGTACCAGCGTTGGTGACCTTTCTCTCCAGGTCGGTGCCCTCGAAATCGATATCCTCTATGTCCTTGCCCTCTGCGATGAGCTTCTTCTGGACAGCGGGAGGCAGTGTGCCGCCCTTGATACCTTCAAGTTGAAACTTTGAGCGGACCTTCAGCACTTCAAAGTCGCAGAGGTAGGGCGGATCGTGATCCACTGCTTCCTTATAGTTGTATGCGAATGTGGGGTCGTGTATTTCGCAGTTAAAAAGCTTGAATGTATCGTGATCAATGTGGTCCTTCGGCGTGGCTGTAAGCCCCAGTTTGATAGCATTGAAATAGTCCAGGACCTGCAAATAGATATTATAGATGCTCCTGTGGCTCTCATCGGCGATGACCACGTCAAAGAAATGGGGAGAGATCCAGGTCTCGGGGGTGGTGCCATTATGTATGAGGTTAAGCATGGTCGGATAGGTCGTGACATAGATCCGGCGGTCCTTTGAAAACGCCTTCTCTCCGGGCTGAGGCCATCGTGGCTCAGATGGGGTGTAGTCTTTGAATGCGTCCAGGGCCTGGTCGCGTAATGCGACCCGATCCACCAGGAAAAGTACTCGTTTGGCCCAGCGAGCACGCATGAGCACGTCGAGCAGGGCGATTGCCGTACGGGTCTTTCCAGTGCCTGTGGCCATGACAAGCAGAAACTTGCGGTGCTTGTCCTCGATGTTTTCCAGCATGGTGCGGATTGCGGCGATCTGATACGCCCGATCCACGATTTTTGTGCTGATCAACTCGACGGAGAGCGGCTTGCGGTTCTCCCGGCGCTGGTCCATCCACTCAAGGTCGTCACGGGTTGGGAAACCGTGGATCTTAGCAGGTGGGTAAAAATCAGACTCCCAGCAGTAGATGTCGTAGCCGTTGGTGTAAAAAATGAATGGTATCTTGCCCCCGTATATCTTCTGGAGGTTCCGGGCGTACTGGAGAGCTTGCTCCTGCCCGAGAGCGGCGTCCTCAGAGGTTTTCTTAGCCTCTACCACGGCGATGGGTTTTACATGAAGCAGGAGACCATAGTCAGCAAATTGATGACCACTGTAAGGGGTTTTGGGCTCGGTCAGCTTTGGAGCACCCGCTTCAGATAAATCAATGTCCAGCTCTTGGATAACCTGGGAGGCGTCCCGAACGTTCCAGCCCGCAAGACCTAGTTTTTCGTCAATGAGCTTGGCCCTGGTTTCGGCCTCAGTAAGTGTCATAGGAACATCACCATTCTAAAAACAAAGTCAACGGGTCAAGTCCCGGTGAAATAGTCTTCACCTCAGTCGAATAAGCTAAGGCCCCAGTTGAATATGCTCCGCATTCCACGGGGTGAACATTCAACGGGGTGAAAATTCCACGGGGTGAAAATTCCACGGGATAAATCTGCTCTTGAATCTTAAACCCGCCATTCAACATGCAACTCACCGCACCCCTGGCAGGCATAGCAATAATTAGGTTAGGATACTCACAATTCGCGAATTGCCACTACTTTATATTCTTCGATAAGACCCTCATCTGCAAAGCTAAAGTAGCTGTTGTCTCCGATAATAATGTGGTCGAAAAAGCCGATACCAGTTGCCTTGGCTGCCATCATGAGGCTTTTGGTAAACCGTTTGTCAGATTCACTTGGGTGTACCGATCCGGATGGGTGGTTGTGGGCGACGATGATCGACGGGGCGTTGTAACGGATCGCCATCTGAATAATATCCCGGATGTAGGGATTTGCCTGATCAACCGTGCCATACTCAATATCCATTACCTCTGATACGGCATTTCTCTTATCAAGCAAGAGCAGTAAAAACCGCTCCTTGTTCAAGTTCCCCATGAGGGGCATCAAGAAACCCACCACGTCAGAGGATGATTTTACCGGCCCTTCAAGGGCCTTCTCCTCGCTCAGCATTCTCCTTCCCAGTTCAATGGCTGCCTTGATCTGGGCGATCTTCGCATCCTTGAGTCCGGTGATCCTCTTGAACTCCGAGGTATCAACACCGCTCATTGCCCGAAGAGATTTAAAGCTGTATCTGAGGGACGTTGTTGAATTCATTGACTAATTTCCTGCCAATATCGACCGCGCTCTTTCCCGGTGCGCCAGTTCTGATCATGATGGCCATAGTAAGCTCATAGATGATAGCTCCCCAGTGGAATATGCCCCTCTGGTTAATAACAGAAGGGGCTTCCGCCCTCTGGCGGAAATTCCACGGGGCAAACAAAGCTGAAAGCACAGATGGGCTGTATGCTCGCCATACTTGAGCAGCTTCTCACGGGGCCGGTCATCCTCCGACCACTCCCGTATGGGCATGGGGTATAGAGATTTATTCTTAGTCATTTTTGTGTATGAACCGCCCACTCCCCTTCGATCCCGCCATGCGGGACTAAAGGTCGTTAGAGACGCAGAGCGCGCTGAGTTTATTATTTCTTTTTCCTTTCTGCTGACACCGTAGGAATAGGCTCCGCATTCCACAGTGAATTGGGGTCACATCTTCACATGTCATTTATTATCTTATCGACCCTTTTGTCTGGACAGAATCTCCAGATTTTACCAACGATGTCAGCCATGTCTTCCCCGCACGTATTTGACATGATTAACATGATTTTTAGTTATTAGCGGCAGACTCAGCGTTTGTGCTTGTAGGCTACCTCGCTTTCCGCCACAGCGGGCTTTCTCTTACCTCTTCCCCGTTGAATTTGGACCCGAACTGAGGCCCCCATTACTTCGGCAACTCGACGCAGCATGCTCAGGGAATGTCCCTCATAGCCCGGAGACTCCAGGCGGCTGATCTGCTGCTGAGAGGTTCCCACTCGCTTGGCGAGCTCTCTTTGAGACAAGCCGGATTCCTTGCGCAGTGCAGCGATTTGCATGGCCACATCCCAGGCCTCACCTGCCTCTTCGAAGCGCGCTGCAAATGCGGGATCCTTGAGATTATCGTCAAGATAGCGATCAAAGTTGGTTCGTTCCTTCATGTTGGACTCCTCGCAAGCCAATCCCTTTTTCTTTCCAGGGCAACCCCTCGATCTCGCGCCGAGAGCGCTCTCGTCTTTTTCCTGATGCCATGGACAAGGATGATTCGCCGACTCTTCATGAAGAAGTACAAGACTCTCGTGTTTAGCTTGCCCACGTGCCGCAATTCGAAAAGATCGTCTCCGATAGACTTTGATAGTGGTGGTCTGTGATACACACGACTTCGGAGCTTTGCGAGACCTGCCAGTACCGCCGCAAAATCATCGGGATTGGATGCCTTTAATTCATCGAGAAATTCACGGACGGGACATCTACCCGCGCCTGTTTCATAGAATTCTATGGTAAATTCCATTGGAAGTCAACATCAAATTTGATGTATAAATTGAATCTACTGGTCAGACCTGCTCTTGAATCATATTGTCTTTCTGGGCACTCCCTTGAATTCATTGACTTATTCCCTATCAATATCGACCGCACTTTTCCCTGGTGCGCCTGTTCTGATCATAATTGCAAGAAGCTCAGCGTTGCTCAGGGTATGCTCACCATATTTCAAGAGCTTCTCCCGGGGCCGGTCATCCTCGGACCACTCCCGTATGGGCATGGGATAGTTAGATTCCTTTTTCATGACTATTCAGCCACTAAGCCGTTCGACAGGCTCACGGCCATGAGCCTCTCGGCCATGAGCTCGAGGCCGAATGGCGAAGTCGAATGGACACCAAGACACAAAGATCCTATAACTGGTCGAGGGTCAATTTTCTGTTTGGCTTTTGTTTCCCTTCTTGCCATATCCAGCCTCAGGTTCCTTGACCTCAAATCCGATTTTTCTTTTCGGTTTACTCTCAATGTCTAGTAGTTGCTTTATGGCATCAAATACCACCTTGAATTGACGGTCGTATTTCCTCTCCATGGCTTCGACTTCTCTCCCCAGGTCCTCATGGGTAGAGAGCATTTCCCTTAATTTGGTGAAAGCTCTCATGATCAGAATATTGACTTGAATCGCTCTCTCGCTTTTCAAAACACTGGAAAGCATGGCAACGCCTTGTTCGGTGAAGGCAAAAGGAGGGTATTTGGAGTGCTGGCCCCGCTTTAAGGTCACATTTTGTGACCTTAAAGCCTTGTTTTCCTCTTCGGTTAACTCAAGCATAGAATCGTAAGGAAAACGGTTAATGTTTCGTCTTACTGCTTGCTTCAACACTTTCGTTTCCACTCCATAGAGTTCGGCAAGATCTCTATCAAGCATAACCCTGCTATCCCGGATGAGATAGATTTTGTTGGCGATTCTTTCGATGGGCACAAAATCTGTCATCTTGGCACCTCCGCCTT
>Ga0315543_1004311_pt1 | contig 11977 bp, 12 predicted proteins | sample SalMarSW160210MG_2_FD_203098 | JGI IMG/M metagenome (GOLD analysis project Ga0315543, IMG submission 203098) | Salt marsh sediment microbial communities from the Plum Island Ecosystem LTER, Massachusetts, United States - Salt Marsh Sediment SW1601-210 ...
TTTACATCTGGTTCACTATGAAAACGGCATCAAGCCTCGCAACATCAAGGCATATCTTTTCCGCTCAGCAAGCAACACAGCAATTTCAATCTTAAGGCACCGGCTTATCGAACGAAAAAATCTGCCTCAAATCGCCGCTACCGCCAGAACTGAAACGATAGCGAATGATTTGGATTCGAACCATTTGCAGCAGCAGCTTCGATACAACATTGCCCGACTGCCTCAATATTTGCGGGACGTCATTGCTTTGCATGATTTAGCTGAATTTCCGTATGCACAAGTGGCAAAAATACTCTCAATAACCGAAATCAGTGCAAGAGTTTACAGACACAAGGCGATACAATTATTAGCGGTATGGATGAATAAGGAAGAGTAAAAAATGAAAAACAAAAAAACAACAAACTGTAAGGATATAAGAAGTCGGCTGAATAAAATAATCGCGAGCTGCATAAGTCTTGACGCAGCCTGGGTTCAAAATCATATCGTCAAATGTCCTAAATGCCAGAAGCGGTTTTCCTCCGTCGGCAAAGTATATCTGGCACTGTCGCTTTTAAAAGCCAGACCGCATCAGCTTGATTTATTAAAGCAGGCTAACGTCCAGACGATTGATACTCTCGCTCATTCTTTACGCCGGCATCATAAGGCCGATAAATTGAAAATTGCCCGCCCTGAGCCGAAATTTATCGAAAGACTGTCTCTATTGAGAGGTTCGCTGGTCAATACGGCAGCCTGTATCGCGATTCTGTTTCTTGCAAAAACGGGAATTTTCAATTCGATGGAAAAATTCCAGGCCGACAGTCAAAAGGTAATTAAGAATTACTATCAAAAACAGGTAGGCCAGGAGCTTTCGGATGAGATTTTCTCAAGCTGATTTTCTGCGTTTTGCCATTTCCTCAAGGCCGCCCAGGCACAGACTCGACCATGTTTCCATAGTATCTTTAACCTGTTGCAGCTCTGCCGGCGTCATAAAGGCCATCTGTGTAATCATTTGTTCTTTCCTGCTGACCTTCGGCTCAGCCAGAGTCCAAAAGTGAACTATGCCAAGGTGCACGCTTCCGACCTCGTTGGATTCGTCATTGAGCAGTGCAACTATGCAATCAGTATGGCTCGTTTCAATGGATATTTCCTCCGCTACTTCCCGCTCAACTGCAGCGCGATAAGCTTCGTAAAAATTAGTGAACAGCGGTAAATCCCAGTCAATCGGATTTATATGACCGCCTATCCCGATTGACCTTTTTGCGACAAGCCGTTTTTCGCCGGCGCGAGCCCCTCTGATATAAGAAAGATATTTGCCGTTGTGGCTCATAATTACATAAGGAATAAGCTGCTTGAAGGATGGGTCTTTTTCAACCTGCGACCTTAACATAAATCTTGGAACGCCCGAATTAAAAAACTCTTTGATATATTTATCTACATCAAATTGCAAACCCTGGAACGTCCCGACATTTTCAAAAACTTTTCGCTCGACAACTAATACCTGCTCCTGCTCTGCCATTTAGATTCCTTTGTTTAATTTCGAGTTTAGGATTTTCGCAACCACCTGCGGATTTGCCGTACCTTTGGTTTTTTGCATTACCTGACCCATTAAAAAGCCGTGCGCCTTTTTGCTTTTCTTGTCGCCGCTTTTGACGTCGCGAGCAGCTTGCGGATTCGACGCTATTACCTTATCAACAATCTTTCCAAGCTCGCCTTCATCGTTTTTCTGAAGAAGATTTAAACTTTCTGCAATCTGTTGCGGAGAATTTTTGCTTTCCATCATTTTCTCAAATATTGTAACAGAAGCGGTAGCGCTTATCTGCCCTGTTTCAACCATCCCGGCAAGCTCAGCAAGTCTTTGCGGGCTTATTCCGAGCTCTGACACCTTGTAGCCTTTCTCGTTTGCGATTTTCAAGCCTGTTTGTGTGATAAGATTACAAACCCTCTTCGCATCGCCGCCCGCCTTTACAGCATTGTCAAAATACTCTGCCGTCGTCCTATCGGCCGTCAATACGCCGGCATCGTAATCGCTTAAACCATAACCGCTGACAAAGCGTTCCTGCATCGTCAAAGGCAATTCACAAAGTTCAGCTTTAATTTCTGCCAGCCATTTTTCATTTATCACAACCGGCACTAAATCGGGGTCGGGAAAATATCTATAATCATGTGCCTCTTCCTTCTCCCTTTGCAGAACAGTTACTTCTCGTACATCATCCCAGCCGAAGGTCTTTTTATTGCCGCTCTGTAACACTATGCCGCTTTCGAGAAACTCGTCAAGCTGCCTTCGTACCTCAAATACCGCGCTTTTTTCAAGTACCTTGAAGCTGTTCAGGTTTTTTATTTCCGTTATCGGCGTTTTGTATTCGGTATCGTCTTTTTTAATATGCAGATTGACGTTCGGCTCAAACCGCATATGTCCCTTTTGCATATCCGCTTCAGAAACGCCGAGAAACCGTACAATCCTCTGCAGCTCAATCGCAAGCAGTTTTACTTCTTCAGCGCTGTTTATATCCGGCTCAGTTACAATCTCCAATAGTGGCGTGCCCGCCCTATTAAGGTCAACCTGCGAGCAATTCTCAGCAGTGTGCAGATTTTTTCCCGCATCCTCCTCCAGATGCACCCTCCTGATTCTGACTTTTTTTACTTTGCCGTCCGGCAGCGGGATTCCAATAAAGCCGTTCGAGCCGATCGGCAAATCGTACTGGCTGATTTGGTAATTCTTCGGCAAATCGGGATAGTAATAACTTTTTCTGTCCCATTTGGTAAATTCCGCGATTTTGCAGTTAATCGCGACCGCCGTAAGAATCGCAAATTCAACCGCCTGCCTGTTCATCACCGGCAGCGCGCCCGGCAAGCCAAGACATACCGGACAAACCCTGCTGTTCGGCTGAGCGGCAAATATAAGTTCACATCCGCAGAACATCTTCGTCCGCGTCGCAAGCTGCACGTGAATTTCAAGTCCCACAATTATCTTATAATCAACATTTGCCATTAATCCGCCTTCTCGAACATTCGAGCTATTCGAAGCAGTTTATCTTCCGCAAATGCCGACGCTATAATCTGCAATCCTATCGGCAATTTATTTTTATCGAACCCGCAGGGAATACTAATGGCCGGCACCCCTGCAAGATTGACAGCAATGGTATAAACATCCGAAAGATACATCTGCAATGGGTCTGCCGTTTTTTCGCCGATTTTAAAAGCAGTTGTAGGGCTTGTCGGCATTATGATACAATCAGCTTTTTCAAACGCAGCGGTAAAATCGCCGCGGATAAGATTTCGCACCTTAAGCGCTTTTAAATAATACGCATCATAATAGCCGCTTGAAAGCGCGTAAGTGCCGAGCATAATCCGTCTTTTGACTTCCGCACCGAGCGCCTCGTTCCGCGATTTGGTATACACCTCAATATAGTCTGCCGGTCTTGCAGTTCTGTATCCGTAATGCACGCCGTCGTAGCGGGCAAGATTGCTCGACGCCTCAGCGGTGGCGATTAAATAATACGCTGCTATCGCATATTCGAAGTGCGGCATCTTTATTTCGACAATTTCAGCGCCAAGTTCCTTATAAACCTCGACTGCACTTTTAATTGCATTGACAACTTCGCCGTCGGCCCCTTCAAACAACTGCGGCACAACAGCAATTTTTAACCCTGTCACAGGTCGGTTGATTTTTTCAAGCCAGTCGCAAAGCGGCGCCATTTTCTCATCAACGCTGGTACTGTCTTTCTCATCGTGCCCCGCTATAACATTAAGCATCAAGGCACAATCTTCAATATTTTTTGTCAGCGGCCCAATCTGGTCGAGGCTTGAGCCATACGCTACAAGCCCGTATCTTGACACTCTTCCGTAAGTAGGTTTTAAACCCACAACGCCGCAAAAGCTTGCCGGCTGTCTGATTGAGCCGCCAGTGTCGCTTCCCATCGCCGCAAAGCACATTTTTGCCGCTACCGCAGCAGCCGAACCGCCGCTGCTGCCGCCCGGCACACGCGAAGAGTCCCACGGATTGACCGTCTTTTTAAGATCTGAATTTTCAGTGCTTGAGCCCATCGCAAATTCATCGAGATTTGTCTTGCCGATAATGATAGCATCGGCGGCAAGCAGTTTTTCAATTACCGTTGCATTGTAAGGTGAACGGAAATTTTTGAGCATCTTCGATGCGCAGGTGGTCGTTCCGAATGTCGTGCACATATTGTCTTTAACGGCCATCGGCACACCTGCAAGAGCGCCGACAGGTTCACCTTTACCGATTTTCTCATCAATCTCCTTTGCTTTTACCAAAGCATCTTTTTTAAAGGTGTCCAAAAACGCGCCGATTTTAGCATCGTGTTTTTCAATCTGTTCAAATACCGCTTCTGTTGCATCAGCACTTTTGACGCTGCCATTCTTGATTCCATTTCGCAACTGTAACGCAGTTAAATCAGTTAAATTCATTTAAAAATCGCCGGTATCTTCCAGAATTTTCGGGACTATAAAAAATTGTTCATCTTTATCAGGAGCGTTTGAAATCGTTTTTTCAGTGCCAAGCGATGGTTTAATTACATCATCTCTGAAGCAATTATTTACCGGCAGGCAATGCGCCAGCGGCTCGACATTTGCCGTATCAAGCTGGTTAAGCTTTTCCACATATTCAAGTATTGCACTTAGCTGAACGGCAAACTGAGCAATTTCAGCCTCGCTTAAAGCCAGCCTGGCAAGCTTGGCAACCTGTTTTACCTGCTCGATATCTATCTTTTTAGGACCCATAGTCTTTCCTGCTGCATACAGTACCCAATCGGTGATAATTTTTCAAGTATTGACAACATTGTTTTATTAAAGTATTTTCACTGAAATTAATTAAAATAGGAAATAAATATGGCAAAGGAAATCAAGCTGCCGCGGCTCGGCGAAACGATGGAAGAAGGGATTATTGTAAACTGCCTGGTCAAAGTCGGTCAGAAAGTCAAAAAAGGCGATTATTTATTTGAAATTGAAACCGATAAGGCGACATTCGAGATGGAATCGCCCGAAGAAGGTTTTGTAAAAGTAATCGTTGCCCAACCGGGCCGGACCCTGTCGGTCGGAGATATCCTTTTAGTCCTTGGCGATGAAAATGAAAAAATTAACACAGAAAAAACCGCCAATAAAAAAACAACTGCCGACACACCGGCTGAAAGAACACCAACAGAAAAAATATCGCAGGCTGATTTAACTGCCGCTGCACAAAATTCAACCGGCTACAAGCTCGGCCAAAAAGTGCCGCTAAGCAGAATAGCTAAAATCACTGCTGAAAAAATGCTCCAGTCAAAACGCGAGAAACCCTGTTTTTATCTTAATATCACCGTTGATGTAACTGAACTTACCGCGTATCGCGAGAGACTAAATAAATCAGCCGAGATTAAAATATCAATTAATGATTTTATAATTAGAGCTTTGGCACTTGGCCTTACACAATGGCCGATTATGACAGGCAAGCTCGAAAGCGATAATATTCTGCTTGCCGATTCGATTGGCATAGGTCTTGCCACTACCATAAAAGGACAGATAGTTTTCCCCGTCATCAAGAATGTCGACAAAAAAAATCTCACTCAGATTGCACAATACCACATTGCCCTTATCGAGCGCACCGAAGCGGGAAAATTAACGCCGGACGACTTCGAAGACGGTTGTATCACCATAAGCAATCTCGGCCAGTTAGGCATAGATTTATTTATTCCCATCGTCCAGCCGGGGCAGTGCAGCATTCTCGGCGTTGGAAAAATATCAGATACCTGCTTTTTGGAAAAAGACCATACTGTTGTGCACAAACTTATGAAAATGACGCTTGCCGTCGACCACAGGATAGCAAACGGCGCAGAAGCATCGCAATTTCTAAGCTGTGTCGGAAAACTATTAGAAGACCCTCAAAGGCTGGTAGAGGAATCACTTTGAGACGTTTACAAGTCTCAAAATCGTCAGTGCCGTCCTGGGCAGCCTTTCAAGGATGAACGTTTCATACTCAATCAAAAGATTTTGCATTTCAACAAGCGTTTTACTATCACAGCTTAAAACCTTTGCCGGCTGGTTCAAACACTTTGCACATTCGCTGCTTATCTTTTTTTTGTCAATAAAGGCAGATTCGCAGTCCCGGCAGACAAGGGCGCTAGCCGATGGGCTGAAGAAAAACTCTCGCCAGTCGTCGGCAAATTTTCTTTTGCAGTTCGCGCAGCAATCGCAAAGAGGTTTTGAGCCTGTTTTACCTAATAGTGCAAACTGAAAAATTATCAGATATGGTAAAATCTTATCATCGGGATTATCTTCAAGCCTCTGCAAAAAAACAACCGCTTCATTAAACATCGCAGGATGCGGGTCGAGCTCCTTGGTAAATAAATTCAGCAGCTCGCAGACAAAAAATGCACAGTTTAGTGCAAAAAGTCTCTTGCGCAGTGCAAATCCGAAAAAAGTCGGGTTAAACTCGGTCAGCGTTGCAAGTTTCTCACCGTCCCTGAAGGAAAAAACCATATCGCCTGCGGAAAAAAGCTCAACCGGCCCGCCGAAAGGCGATTTGGGCCTCTTTGCGCCCTTGGCAATTACGTTCAGCTTACCCAAACAAGCGGTAAAAAAGGTAAGTATCTGAGAACTTTCAGAATAATCGGTCGTGCGAATACAAATGCCTTTGTCTTTTTTCAGCATTAAAGCCTCTATCCTCTGCGATTATATACTATGCCGTAACCGAATTTTTGGAGTATCTCATCTTCGGTTTTGTGTATTTTCGCCGCTTTTTTCGCCGTGGAATCATCGAAACCAAGATTGTGAAGCAGGCCGTGCAGAAAATAAAGTGCAAGTTCCGACTGCAGCTTAAGCCCTCTTTTTTTCGCCTGCCGCCGAGCCTCTTCGGCGTTTACCGCAATGTCAAAAATCTTCAAACCCTTTGCAGCATCAGAAAGGTCAAAACTGATAACATCGGTAGCACCGCTTTTTTTCAGAAATTTACGATTCAGCCTCGTTATTTGGCGGTCACCCAGAACAGCAAAATTTATATGAGCTTTTTTTGTCCCGAACCGCCAGGCAGTTTTTTGAACCATCTCAATCATCTTGTGGCGGTTAAAACGAACAGCATCACAGCCAACATTTATATTAACTATGATACCGGATATGACGTTCTTATCAGGCGCCTTCTTTTTCATTCTCATCAGTCTGCTGACCTAGTTCGGCAGGTTTCGGATAAGCAACCCTGCCGTGGTGATGAGCCGCAAGACTTTTCGAAAGCGATTCTTCTATCCGGCTCAGTTCGCGAAGGGTAAGCTCACACTCGTCAAACTGGCCGTCCTGCAGCCGCTTCATAGCCATATTGTGAACTACCGTTTCTATCCTCGTCGGCGTTATTTCTGTAAGGGCACGCACCGCCCCTTCAACCGCGTCGGCAAGCATAACTATCGCGGCCTCTTTTGTCTGCGGCCGTGGGCCGGGATACCTAAATCCGGCCTCCGACGTCATCTTGCCGTCGGCCTTCTTCTTCGCCTCCTCGTAAAAATACTCTATAAGCGTAGTGCCGTGATGTGTCTCGATGAACTGCCTTATAACGGCAGGTAGCCTATATTCCCTGGCCATCTCAATGCCGTCCTTGACATGGCCGACAATTATCAACTGACTCATAGCCGGCGAAAGCTGTTCGTGCCGGCTTGCGGTACCCATCTGATTTTCAATGAAATAACGGGGCTTGCCGATTTTGCCGATGTCGTGATAATAAGCGCCCACCCTGCACAAAAGACCGTTCGCAGCGACAGCCTCGGCAGCGGCCTCAGCTATTGAACCTATAAGCAGACTATGACTGAATGTGCCGGGCGCTTCCATTGCAAGTTTCTTCAGCAGCGGCTGATTGGCATCGCTATAATCCAGCAGAGTCATACTCGTCGCAATTCGGAAAATCTTCTCAATCAGAGGCAGAAACGCCTGGATAATCACACCCACAAAAACCGTCAATGCCGCCATCCTGCCGGCACAAGCAAAAAGCGAACCAGCCGGTTCCTTTTCAAAAAAGCCCATTGCCACACAAACAACAAAAACCGCTATGCCGGCAAAGGCGCCAACTTCAAGAAGCTTCATGCGGGTTCTTATTTCCTTGAGCATAAAACAACTCGTCAGAATTCCCGCAGCCATCGTCAAAAATAAAGCAAAATCGCTTTCTTTGCCGGCGGCAAAACAGACAAGCGGGGCAAAAAAAAGACTCATCCCTATTGCAAACCGCTGGTCATAAGCAATAGCCAGAATTACGGCACAGGCTATCGAACAGGCTACCGCCAGATAAACACCGTTCGGGAAAAAAGAGCCGAGCCTTGTAATGACCAGCAGCAAAATGAACAAACCGCAAAGTACAAGAGCCCTTAAAGGATTTTTGATTATCCTGTTATTGTAATGATAAACATATACCGCCATTGTGAAACCGACGCCGACGACGATTAAACATACCGGGATTATCTGCTGCCAGGGACGGAAACCGAATATGTCCTGACCGACAGCAATACTCAAAAGCACGCAGCACGCTGTGATGAAACCAGCCAGTATCAAAACCGCAGCGGGAATACCGCTGTTGACAACTTCGCTTATCCTGGCGAACCTTTCGGCTGCAATGGTCTCTCTGAACTGCTTGCGGCGCGGACTTATTTTTTTGAGTATTGCCATAAACTATTGACTACGCTTTTTCTTTTTTGCTTCGTAAGCCTGAACTATATCCTGCACAAGATTATGCCTTACAATATCGGTATCATCAAGACCTATCAGAGATATTCCTTCTGTGCCGGCAAGAGTCTTCATCGCATCGAGCATTCCGCTTTTCTGTCCTCTTTCAAGGTCCACCTGGGTAACATCGCCGGTGATAATCATCTTCGAACCTCTGCCCATCCTTGTCAGAAACATCAGCATCTGTGCCGGCGAAGTATTCTGAGCCTCATCACAGATAATACACGCTTCATTAAGCGTCCTGCCCCGCATAAACGCAAGCGGAATCACCTCTATTATATCCATCTCCATCAGTTTGTGCATCTGCGAAAATTCCATCATATCTTCAAGACTGTCAAACAGCGGCCTTAAATACGGATTAACCTTGGCCTGCATATCGCCCGGCAGGAAGCCGAGCTTTTCACCCGCTTCGACCGCAGGACGGGCCAGCACTATCTTGCGTATCTGTTTTTTCCTCAGCATTGAAACGGCGACAGCTACCGCCAAATATGTTTTGCCCGTGCCGGCAGGTCCCGTGCAGAAAGTCAAATCGTAATTCAGCATCGCTTCTATGTACCGTCGCTGGCCGCGAGTAAACGGTTTTACCATTTTCTTCGGAGAATAGACCTGGATACCAAAACCTTCGTCAGGCTCGATGCTGACCTCTACCTTGCTTATCAGGCCGATGATGTCGTTGGCATTAAGCTTGCCGAATCTGGCCAGATGATTCTGCATCAGCTCGACAACCTTTGCGGCCTTGCCGACCTCCTCGTCGCCCCCTTTAAGGATAATTTCATCGTCCCTTGCGGCAATCCGAACACCACAGCGTGCCCGCAATATCCTTAAATGCTCGTCGCCCGGGCCGAAAAGCTCCAGCCGACTGCCGCCAGATTCAATTTGTATCGTCTGGTCCATTACTTAATTAATCAGCATAAAAAACAAATATGCAAAAACGCCGGTCGCAAGCGGAGAATCAATAACATCCAGCACTCCACCGAAACCGGGAACGGAATTTGACGCATCTTTCTGCTCGGCGGCGCGCTTCAACATCGACTCCGCCAAATCTCCAAACTGACCCAAAAAGGCAAAAATCACACCAAATAAAATCGCTCTCATAAGGGACATTATATCAAAAGCCAAGGCAAATATCGAGGATACAACCGAAGCAAAAATCACTGCCCCCGCCATACCCTCCCATGTTTTTTTAGGGCTTAAAACGGGTGAAAACTTGTGCCTGCCGAAAATTCGCCCGGCCGTATAAGCCCCTATATCCGCACACTTTACGACAAAAATGTACATTAAAAACGCAATCGGGCCAAAATCAATTCTCACTGCCATAACAAAGCTTGTCAGCACACCAAGATAAACCAAAGCAAGCAGATTAGCGCCGCAGTTGGCAAATACACCGACGGCTGCGAATGCCAGGCCCTGCCATAAGAAAACCGCAAGAAGGGTAAAACAAACAACAAAGGCAAAAAAGAATACGGCAAACTGATACCGCTCGGCAAAAAACTGCGACAAGTACCAAACCGCAGCCAGTAGAATGGTACTTACGATTGTAACTGGTAAAAATATTTTCGCACCTGCCGACCTTGCCAGTTTCGCTAATTCAAGATTTGCGGGAACAGCTATTATAATTAAAAAAATCACAAGAAGCGTTGCCTGTATAGAAGCCTCGGGTTTCTGCGCACTTAAACTGCCGTCAAGCCAGCCATCAAACAATATCAGCGCAACGAAACCGATAGTTATCAACGTGCCGAAGATAAGCCTGTATTTAAGCATTAATAATCCCGATTAAAATTTCAGATTAAAGACGGTTTAATATCGCCCATACGCCTGGCTCGTTTCGAATACTCAATTACAGCTTTATCGAGGTCCTCAGCAGTAAAGTCGGGCCACAGCGTATCGGTAACATAAAATTCCGTATAGGACAGCTGCCACAAAAGAAAATTGCTCAACCTTATCTCGTTCGAGGTCCTGATGAGCAAATCAGGGTCTGGCAGAAAGGCACTATAGAGATTTTCGCTTATGCAATGTTCATCAATCTGTTCAACGGCTAGTTTCCGGTCGATGCAGCTTTGGCAGATTTTTTTAACCGCATCGACAATTTCTTCTCTGCTGCCGTAATTGAGGGCAAGGGCAAGTGTCATTCCCGTATGTTTTGAAGTAATCTCAACTGTTTTGCGCAGTTCCCTTACAAGCTTGGGCAGCAGCCTTTCCGTTCTGCCGAGATGCATGAGTCTGACGTTATATTTTTTGAGCGTTTTTCTTATGCCGACAAGGTATCGTGTATAAAGCTGCATCAGGAAACTGACTTCTGTTTTCGGCCTTTTCCAGTTCTGCATGCTGAACGAATAAAGCGTAAGGCACTCCACGCCGAGCCTGACGCAGTGAAGCACAATCTTCTCAACTACTCTTGCGCCCTGCTGGTGGCCCTGGAACCGCTCAAGGCCGTGCCTTATTGCCCATCTGCCGTTGCCGTCCATTATTATCGCTATATGTCGCGGCATCTTATCAGCGCTAATACCGAGTCTTTTTGCCGCCGCGATGCGATTTTCCTGTATTTCTGTTTTTTCCTTCGGACCCAAATCCTATTTCCTGAAGATTGTCTGATTCCTGCCGGCGCCTACGCCGATAATCGTCACAGGCAGTCCGAGAATTTTCTCAACGGTTTCAATATATTCTTGCCCCTGCTTCGGCAATTCGTTGAAACTGGCGGCCTGCGTAATTTCCTCACTGAAACCTTTGATAGTTTCGAATCTGCATTTTACCTTTGCCAGTATGTCAATATTCGACGGAAACATTCTGACTTCTTTGCCATCGATAGTATAGCCTATGCAAATTTTAACCTCCTTAAGGCCTGCAAGCGTATCAAGATGCATCATTGCTATTTCATCTATTCCGCCGATTTTCGCAGCGTATTTAACCACCATAGCATCGAACCAGCCGCAGCGTCTTGGCCTGCCTGTCGTTGTGCCGTATTCGCTACCTTTGTCGCGGATATATTGGCCAATTTCATTATTAAGCTCTGAAGGAAAAGGCCCTGCTCCCACGCGGGTCGTATAGGCCTTGACAATACCGATGAATTTGTCAATCATCGCCGCCGGCACGCCGCAGCCGGGGCCGACGCCAAGGGAGCTGGCGTTTGAGCTTGTAACAAACGGAAACGTCCCGTGGTCAAGGTCAAGAAGCGCACCCTGAGCGCCTTCAAAAAGAATTTTTTTGCCCGCATCAATCTGCTCGTGCAAATACTCCGTAGTATTACAGACATATTTTGAAAATCTCTGAGCGTATATTCCACATTTCTCAAAAATCTCTGCTGCGTTGA
>Ga0315543_1004312_pt1 | contig 11973 bp, 16 predicted proteins | sample SalMarSW160210MG_2_FD_203098 | JGI IMG/M metagenome (GOLD analysis project Ga0315543, IMG submission 203098) | Salt marsh sediment microbial communities from the Plum Island Ecosystem LTER, Massachusetts, United States - Salt Marsh Sediment SW1601-210 ...
CAAATACTCTAAAGATATCAATACCCACTTCGGCAGCGTGATGTACAAATGCGGTAACCACGTCATCAGCATAGTGACGATAACCCACCAGGTTCTGTCCCCTGAGTAGCATCTGGAGAGGGGTATTGGGCATTAACTTTTTAAGGATGCGCGGTCTTTCCCATGGGTCCTCATTCAGAAATCTGGTAGCCACGTCAAAGGTGGCGCCGCCCCAGACCTCCATGGAGTAGAACCCGGCTTTGTTCATCTCCTCGGCGATGCCTTCCATATCCTCGGTTCGCATTCGCGTGGCTAGTGCAGATTGGTGCCCATCACGAAAGGTAACATCCGTAATTTTTAGCGGATTTTTCTCGGTGGAGTGTTTCTGTGTTTCTGGTCTGGCTGGTTTATCCAGTCTATCTCGTGTTGTCATTGTAAATTGTCGGTTCTCCTTTTAATAGGTAAGTTTACCTTGAGGTTGGCAGGTAAGTTCCCTTAACAGTATAGCATATTCTCCTGTGTTAATACTTGATAAGTGGTGAAAGGGTGCTAAAATATGAATGTGGTCTGGTGAGTAGCGATGTTATTATATGAGGAGGGTCAATTGGAGATTGAATCAGCGGCAGTGTATCTTGGTCTTGGCTCAAACCTGGGAGAGCGTCAGGATAACTTGGATAAAGCACTGGAGTTTTTGTCGCAAAGGTTGCGGGTGGTAAAGGTTTCATCTGTGTATGATACCGAGCCGATAGGTAATATTGAGCAGCCCCGCTTTCTTAACCTGGCGTGTCAGATTTATACCACCCTGGCCCCGACGGGGCTACTGGCTCTGGTTAAGGGCATTGAGAGCAGATTAGGCAGAATACCCGGTAAGCCTGATGCCCCTCGCCCCATTGATGTAGATATCCTATTTTATGGCGACCAGGTTATTAATACCCGGGAGCTGGTTATTCCTCACCCCAGGTTGACGGAAAGGGCCTTTGTTCTTATTCCCTTAAACGAGATTGCTCCGGGCCTGGTGCATCCGGTAAGCGGCAAGACTATTAAAGAGTTGTTGGACGGAGTCAGTGGGAAACAGGGTGTATTGAAGCTAAAGGATAGTTGAAGGAGAGAGAATGTACCAAATATCCGTAGAGAATCATTTTGATGCCGCCCATTTTTTGCGGGGTTATCAGGGTAAGTGCGAAGCATTGCACGGGCACCGTTTCCGGGTGGTTGTCAGTGTAAAGTCCTCTGTGCTTGATGATATAGGTGTGGCTTATGATTTTACCGAGCTAAAGCGGCACTTGGCTGATATCATGGCGAGGCTTGACCATACGTGTCTCAATGACGTACCGCCGTTTGATGAAATAAACCCGTCTTCGGAGAACATTGCCTCTACCATCTATGGTGAGCTCAAGCCGAGATTGGCTGATGCCCCTGTTGCTCTTTCCTGTGTGGAGGTATGGGAGTCTCCCCAGAGTGGCGTGACTTATAGTCCTGACTAATCACGCTGGTCAGGAGGTAGTAGATTAGGGATGGTGTCCACAATAGGGTAGTGCTCATCGCACCTGGTGCAATGCAGGGAGCCGGTGACTATCTCCTGCTCATTCTCCTCCTCTACATTAAGCTCCAGTTTCCCCTTGCATATCGGGCAGGCTAAGATATCCAGTAGTTCCTTTTTCATAGCCCGATTATAGCACAATTACGGTTTGGTTGACTTCCTGTAAATGTTGCACTATACTCCTGCACTACTAACACCTGAATTCTTGCTTGAGAGGAGGGTGCAAATGAGTTACGAGAGTCAATTTGTGAAGCTGCGTGTCTACAATGTTTTCATGGGGTTTCTCCATCTGGCTCAGGGGGTTGTCGTATTACTCCTGAGCAACGATTTCTCGCTACCGATTACCACTTCATTCCTCAGTTTCATACCCGAAACCGGCAAGCTTGGTTCGGTTACCAATACCATCTTCGATTTACCCTTCGGGGTAATGGTGGCAGTGTTTCTTTTCCTGTCGGCCGTTGCCCATCTTACCATCGCTTCGCCCGGCGTATTCGGGTGGTATGTAAAAAACCTGAAAAGGGGTATCAATTATGCCCGGTGGTATGAGTACTCGTTAAGCGCCTCTGTCATGATTGTGCTTATCGGCATGTTATGCGGTCTCTACGATGTTGCCGCGCTTGTCATGGCCTTTACGCTGACGGCTGTTATGAACCTCTGCGGGTTGATTATGGAGGTGCACAATCAGTTAACGGAGAAAACGAACTGGACTTCGTATGTAGTCGGGTGCATGGCTGGCATAGTACCCTGGATTGCCATTGCCGTCTACTTCTTCGGCTCGCTCTCGACGGCTGAAGGTACGGTCCCCACTTTTGTCTACTTCATTCTGCCCACGCTATTCGTTTTCTTCTTCAGTTTTGCCGTCAACATGGTGTTGCAGTACAGGAAGGTCGGGCGGTGGCGAGACTATTTGTTTGGCGAAAGGGTTTATATATTGCTGAGCCTGGTCGCTAAATCGGCGCTCGCCTGGCAGGTCTTCGCCGGGACACTGAGGCCGGTATAGCAATTTAGAAGGCAATTACGGGCAGAGCTTCTGGGGGTGGTGGGGTTGACGGCGTATTGTCCGGGCATTACGATTGTCTTAAATGAGACGTTTGTGGTTCTACTTCCCTCTGGTCTTTTTAACCCTGGCCCTGCTGAGCTGTGAAAGCACGGCATCGTCTGTTCCCCCCTCTTTCCCAACCGATAAGCCTGCCCTCAATGTTCCGGTCGCATTTACCCTGGACAGTCCAAATGAAGTTTTCCGTGGCGAAAAGGTCAACATTGACAGCGATGTAGCGGATGCCTTGTTTGAAGACTGCGAGGTCTGGGTAACCGGTGACGACATCACGATGGTCAGGACCGAGTTCAGAAATAGCCAGGTATTTGTTGAAGGGAAAAGCGATGTGACTTTTGACAGGGTCATTTTCAGAGACTTGAACCAGTACGAGAGGGCGGCGCTGAATGTTAGTGACTCGAGTAATGTATCTGTCAGGAACTGCCAGTTCCTGAATAATTATATCGGTTTTGGCATACACAGCAGTAGTGCTGAAGTAATACAGACCAGGTTTGAGAAGAACAACGGACACAATGCCCTGGTGATAGGGGAGGGTTCATCAGTGCAGGTAAGAGAGAATTACTTCTATGCCAGTTTTCCCCATGCCATGCTGATTATGAACAGGGAAGATTCTCCGCAGGCGCAGGTCGAAATCAGCCATAACCTTATCGACCAGACCGGGGAGGATGCCATAGATTTTGAGGACTATAGGAACGCTTCTCCCAGTATCGTCAGCGATAATGTGGTAACAAATACCGGCTGGTCAGCTATTATCGTGGAATACAATAGCTGGCAGGCAAACGTAACCATTGAACGGAACTGGATAGAAGGTACCGGTATTGAGTGGGACCTGTCAACCCATGACCTGCAACCTGAGATGTTCCAGCTAGGGTGGGGCCACGGGATTTTGGTTGAGGATTCAAGTGTGGTAGTGGTTGCCAGTAACCGCATTATATCTGCGGCTGAAAATGGGATAGAGGTAAGGAACGGGCGGGACGTAACGTTACAGGGTAACAGCATAGACTGTTCCGGTGTTGGCATCGGGGTTTACCGGTATGGAGACTATGCATTGCATCGCGATTTTTCGCCTGTAACCGAGGAGAATGCAGGTGACTCACAGGTGCTGGCTATAGATAACGTTATTGATAACGCATCAGATGACTACGATGTGGACCGGCTTTCCGAGCTTATAACGCGGTAGTAGGGGATAGTTGCCTGTCCTATTCTAGCGGCAGGTCGTAGATTCGCCAGGTCTTGTAGCGCTGAGCCCCCATGAATTCCGATGGGCGGAGAATCAGGTGGTTGTCCTCTAATAGCAGTGAAGCCTCGCATTTTTGGTAGTCCCTGCTGATTGCGTATTTTTTGACCTCGCTGAAGAGAATGGCATCAATGCCCAGCTTGCGGAAACGCGGGCAAATGCCGAAGAACATCAGTCTGGTGAGGGGGATATGCCGCCGCTTCCAGAGTAGCCTGGCCACACGTACTATATCCGAGTCGCCATACCAGCGCCAGCGCGGTCGTAATACATAATTGGGGTCGGGCAGAGCACCGAGGACAGCCGCCGGTTCCCCTTGAACGAAGGCAAATCTTATCAGACCCGGGTCTGCAACCATACGCAGTGAGTTTGCCAGGGCGATAGCCTCCTCATTGGTGATGGGCAGGAACCCCCAGTTCTGCGCCCAGCTTTCGTTATATATTTTTACTATTAGATGTACGTCGGAGTACAGGTTCTTAAGGTTCAGCGGGCGCGTTTCAATGTCCCGTCGCTGTCTCACCTGTTCTTCCAGCCTTGCCAGCCGGGGAGGGGTGGGGGTCTGTACGTCCAGCATATAAGCATGATAATCTTTTGCCTTGCGGAAGCCATACCGCTCCAGGAATTCGTTGTAGTAGGGGGGATTGTGTGTCATCTCTACGGTTGGGGGGTGTTGAAACCCGTCTATCAGTATACCCTGGCGTTCGTGGGTAGCGTTAGAATATCCTCCCGGACCGCGCAATATTTTCATGCCGTGCTCTGCCACCCATGCCCGTGCCTTATCCAGCAGAACCCTGGCGACTTCGTAGTCACGGATAGCTTCAAAGAAACCGAAGAAGCCGATGCGGGTGGAATGGTAGTCATTGAATCGTTTGTTAATGGATGCTGATATTCTGCCCGCGGGTTTGCCCTGCTTATATGCCAAAAAATGTGTTACTTCGGCATGACGGTGGTAGGGGTGCTTCGGAGTCAGTAGACCGGTAAGATTCAGTAATCTGTTGCCTATCAGGTCGCCCCGTAACGGTGGTGTCCAGAGGGGGTGCTTTTTATAAAGAAGCCAGGGGAGTTTTGCAAACGTCTTTATTCTGGAGGTACCCAGGGGAATCTCTTCGGTGTGTATAGTTGGCATTTGGTTGCGGGTTGCCTCCTGTAAATAGTTCTGGTAATTTTACCACAAATGCCGAATTTAGGCACCTGTTACCTGTTTACTATAGCGCGAAGCTGGGAGTTAGGGAGCGGAGTGAATTTGGCGTATATTTATTGACTTTTAAGGTAATGTATTTTATAATATAACAGATGATTATCACATTCAAAAGCAGAAAACTTAAAAGAATCTTTGATTCTAGAAGGAATTTATGGAGAGTTTACGGGGAAGTAAGAGGTAATAAAATATTAAACAGGATGTCAGTTTTGGGAGCAGCAACTTGTCTCGCAGAGGTGCCAGCAGAAAAGCCGGACCGCAGACATGAATTGTCACATGACCGAAAAGGACAGTTTGCCGTAGATATTACTGGAAATTACCGACTTGTATTTGAGCCAAATAATAATCCTATTCCTTTAAAAAAAGATGGAGGGTTGGATTTAAATAGAATTACCAAGATAAAAATACTTGAAGTGGAGGATTATCATGGCGATTGAGCATAATTATGCTCCGGATTATGCCGCAGCACCCGGCGAGATATTGGAAGAGATGCTAGATGTGAGGGGAATATCAAAGGGAGATCTAGCTGAGCGTTGTGGCCTTACTCCTAAAACAATTAGCTTGATAACTGCGAAAAAGGCGCCAGTGACTCCCGAGACAGCGATACAACTTGAACGTGTATTGGGTATGTCTGCCAACGTTTGGAATAATCTAGAGGCAAATTATAGATTGTTTCGCGCAAAAGAGCAGGATTACAGCGAGTTAGAAAAACATGAAGATTGGCTGAATAGGTTTCCCATTAAGGAGATGGTAAGACGTCATTGGGTAAACAAAGGCAGCAATTTAGCTGAAAATGTCGCTATGTTGTTGAATTTCTTTGGTATTGGGACTGTTGCGTCATGGGAAGAGAAATATGGAAACCTATGTGTACGTTTGCGAAAAGCAGCTACTTATCAACCATCTCGGGAAGCATTAGCAGCATGGATACGTAGATGTGAAATAAAGGCAGCTGAAGTAGAGACCGAACCATATAGCAAAGAGAGAATGGGAAAAGTGTTAGATGATATGAGAGGGTTAAGCTGTGAAGACCCGGAGGTTTTTGAGCCTGAGATGGTGGAATCAATGGCCTCGGCTGGAGTGGCACTGGTTTTTGTTGGTGAATTACCAGGTACACATCTGAGTGGAGCTACTAAGTGGTTGTCTTCGGACAAAGCCATGATGGCTCTGAGCTTACGATATAAGACGGATGACCACTTGTGGTTTACCTTTTTCCATGAAGCAGCCCATCTGAAGTTGCACAGTAAAAAATTAGCATTCATTGATGGGACTGATAAAAACAGTCAGGACCAGCAAGAGGAAGAGGCAGATAAATTTGCATCAAATACCCTCATACCACACAGAGTTTACAATCGTTTTATAGAAAAGGGCATCTTTACGGCAGACAGTATAAGGGGACTTGCCGGGGAACTCGGGGTAGCACCTGGTATCATAGTCGGTAGACTTCAGCATGAGGAATACTTAGGCTGGAAGACTCCTTTGAACTACTTGAAATGCCGATTTCAGCTTGTGGAATAGAATGTATCCGAAGGAGGAAAGTATAGTGAAAAGAGGGCACCATAGAGATAGTAGCCTTAGCCGAAAAGGTAGAAGGGTGAAACGGGAAGCGCTAAGCACATTTGATGAGGCAACATCGTTTCTACCGGGAGTTGGATTCGTAAAGACGACATACAATACAGCTAACAGAGCAGCGAGAACCGTGAGAGCTGCTAGAGCCTATGCTGATGAATTATTAAGGGAGGCAAAACGCCGGATTAGAAAAAGCAATCCATTCAATTAAGGGAAAAGGCATGCAATCAAATAAAATGGTCTGCACACTGAGAGGAACTACAACAGCAGTTGGGCATCCATAGTTTAGAACGCAGTTACATGAACTTACTTAGCAGGACATCGTTTGGGTGAGGGCTGAATAAGGCTGGCGGAACATCCAGCATCGTGAATGCCCCTTTGTACCCTTTTTCTTTTAGTCTGAAGGCGGCACGGGCACAGGCAACGAGAACGCTGCCCGTGAATTCAGGGTTACTTTTCAACTGGCATTTATACTCGAGAATTTGCAGGTTATTTCGGCCGGTTACTCCCGATGTCAGGACAAATCCACCATGAGGGTAGGTAGAGTGATTTTTTGCAAGCTCTTCTTTGGTGACAAAAATCACCTTAGTGTTGTAGTCGGCGTAATAGTTAGGCATTTCTACTATTTCTCGGCTTATTCTTTCCTGGTCGGCCCCCTCCTGAGCTACGACATAAACCACGCGTTTGTGCATCTCTCTTTTTGAAAAATCTGATACGCTACCACTTCTAACCTGCTGGAGAGTGTTATCAATTGGGATAGTGTATTGTCTCGCGTCCAGAACCCCCTCCACTTTTCTCGCTGCATCGGAATGGCCCTGGCTAACGCCCGGACCCCAGAAAGTGTATCCTTTACCCCTAGGTAAAAAAGCGTCGCCAAGCACCCTTTCCAGTGAGAAAATCCCGGGGTCCCAGCCGGCGGAAATTATAGAGACGTTCCCGTGCTCTTTGGTTGTGGAGTCCATTTTTTGAAAATAACCTGGAATATCGGCGTGGGTGTCAAAACTGTCAACGGTACTGAAGCTTCTGGCAAAGAGTGGACCTTGAACCGGCGTATCCTCCTTTGAGCCGCCACAGAGAATGGCTACATCTATTTGTAAGTCTCCGGGAAGTGAGAAATTTTCACTGTTGAATACGGGGGTATTATGAGCCTCTCTCTCTAACAGCTTGTCCCTTCTTGTAAAGAGGGCGGTGAGTTTCATATCGGTGGTTTTTTCTAAGGCACTTCTGACACCCTGTCCCAGGTTACCGTACCCGATGATAGCAATGTTTATCATTTCAATACCTCTAATGTGAATTCTACTATGTCTCCATCCTGCAGGTCGAGAGTACTACGAAGATGATGGGGGCTGATTACCTCTGCGTTGGTGTATGGGTCGTCAACCCATGTGAAGAAGACAACGCATGCAGGGTACTTTTTAGCGATGAGCACCCGACTATAACGCATACCGATTTCGCCGTCGTATTTTATTCCCTGTTTGGGGAGATTGATTGTCCAGCCTAGCTCAACAAAGGTAACGTAGTTCAGTAGAGCTAAATCAAAAGGTTCGGTGAGATCTATATTTAACGTTCCGGGTATGACAGAAAGCCCGGTCAGGCGTTGAAACCCTTCCAAACCGCCGGGTGCTGACATCTCTGACGCACCTGCACCACGTCCGGTCTTGACCATTCCTCGATAAACCTTGGCTTTGTCCAATTCACATTTCCACTCAAAATAATGATATGCTGATTATACCACTAATTATGCTCTAAACACTCAGCTATCATTGTTTTTGGCGGCCAGCTGAACTAGAAAGTCGGTGGGATTATACTGTTGTCGTTCATGATTCTTTTAACTTCTCCTATCGCATAAATTGCATAATATGGTAGATTGTATGACAATGGTTTACCGGAATATGAGGCAATTATGCGAATAATTATCTATGGAGCTGGAGGAATTGGGTGTGTGGTGGGGGGCCACCTGGCGCGTGCCGGACATGATGTAGTCTTGATTGGCCGTCCTGGTCATGTAAAAGTCATTAACGAACATGGCCTTCATCTTATTACGCCCACCAGCACCTATAGTTTACGGATACCGGCTGTCACCGGCCCTGATAAAATTGACCATGAGGCGGATGACGTGGTCTTCATCTGCATGAAAGGGCAGAACACCGAAGAAGCTCTCCGTGACCTGAAGGGGGTAACTGAGGATGTGCCCGTTTTTTGCTTTCAGAACGGGGTGCGGAACGAGGAGATTGCAGCCCGGTACTTTCCAAGGGTGTATGGTGTAATGGTGCGGGTAGGCGCGGTCTACCTTACTGACGGCGAGGTTATCGCCCGCCGTGACCCACCGGGTTTGGTGGTCATTGGCTGTTACCCTGACGGAACTGATGAACTGGTTGAGGCAGTGGCAATGAAGCTGCGTACGGCTAGCTTCTTGGTGAAGACAACCACAGACGTTATGCCCTACAAATGGGGCAAACTAATCGGCAATATAGCCAACGCCATTGGTGCTATTACCAATGTTAGTTGGGGTGATACCAGCATTAGCCCGATTACTACTGCTGCAAGACAAGAATTACAGGGTCTTCTGACTCAGGCGGGCATTCGATGGGTACCAGGAGAAGAAGTGACACAGGAGTGGCCGGAGCTCACTGCGCCACCACGTGGCAGGCTCGACACTGAAGCACAAAGTTCAACGTGGCAGAGCCTGGGCCGCCGTCAGGGTACTGTTGAGACCGAGTTTCTTAACGGGGAGGTTGTGCGATTAGCTAAGAAACTGGGTAGACAGGCACCAATTAATGAAATGCTGCTGCGTATCTCTCAGGAGATGGCAGCCAACCGTGAGCCCCCCGGTAAATATACACCTGCCCAGTTGAGCAAGCTACTGGGAGTAAACCAATAGGGGCACAGACTCTGCAATCTATGCCCTGTCATGCTTGGTAGTGGGGGTTGGATTTGCCTCAGCGACCTTCGGGTTATGAGCCTGGAACGCCACTACGCTACTTTTTTCATTTGCCTACCCGTACCCTGCCCCAGATAGCGATAGCCCGCGCCAGAGATTCAACATCAATAGACTCTGGCGGTGTTTCACCTGTAAAGCAAATTTTCATATAGTTTCTTAGTATAAGACCAGCAACACCATCAATGGCAGAGCGCGCTGCCGCCAACTGGGTGATGATACCCTCACATTCACGGCCACCTTCTATCATCTTCTGAATACCGCGAATCTGGCCTTCAGTTCTTTTTAGGCGTATGATTAATGCCTCTTTAGATACCGTTTCTTCAGCCATTCCGCCCTCCACAGTAAATTTAGGACTTACATATGTGTTGACATACCCTACCCCTATAGGGTATTATAGTTTCTTGGTTACTACTTTTATCTTTCTTTATTCTACCACATAGCGAGTCCGGCTAGTGGACTCGCAGCCGAAGATGATGATAATGGGTGAATTTGAGCCAAAGATAGTTAGTTTCTTCTGCAATTGGTGTACATATGCTGCTGCTGATTTAGCCGGTACCTCACGAATGAAATATCCGCCTAACATAAGGGTGATAAGGGTGATGTGCTCGGGTAGGGTGGATGAAAGGTTGATACTGAAAGCATTCGTTGCCGGCGCCGATGGTGTCCTGGTTTGCGGCTGTCACCCTGGAGACTGTCATTACCAGAAGGGGAACCTGAATGCCAGAAGGAGAATTACGGGATTACACCCCTTCTTAGACGCTGTAGGTATCGGTAAGGACAGACTCAGGCTGGAGTGGATATCAGCATCTGAAGCTCCAAAGGTGGCTGAAACAGCCAAAAGTTTTACCCAGACCATAAAGGAACTTGGCCCAAATCCAATGGTGAGGAGAATATCTGGGAGTAGCGGCAAGCTGCAAAAGGCAGCCGCTACCTGAGGGATAAGACAATTGTTTGGTGTGTTTGACTATTAGCCTAGTCACAACACGGGGTTTTTTAAAAGGAGGTTTTTACATGGCTAAAGTAGCAATTACAGTTAATGGAACGGCATCCGGTAACATTTTCCCACCCATGATTCTGGGGTCCAGCGCTGCAGCAAGTGGGGATGATGTAACCATATTTTGCTGCCCTGGTGGTTCACCTACTATGGTGAAAGGAGAGCTGGAGAAAATTAAGGGTAAAGGTCTCCCTGACATCGTAGAGCTATACGATGGTATACTTTCACTAGGTGGAAAAGTCGTAGTCTGCGAGCTTGCACTGGAGAATAAGGACCTTAAAGTCGAGGATTTCAGAGAGGGCGTGGAAATTGTAGGAGCAACTTCATTTCTGGCCTCAATTTCAGACGCTACTATAACTTTCTCTTTCTAAAATTCATAGCGGTAAAGGCTAAGATAATAAGGAGGTAAGCATGGCAGTACATAATTTAGATGTCCTGGGGCTAAAGTGCCCCCAACCCGTGCTCAAGTTAGCAGTAATAGCCAAAACTATTCCCGCTGGAGACACGGTGGAGGTACTGGCTGATTGTGAGTCTTTCCCTAAAGATGTTGAAGCTTGGTGCGGCAAGATGGGAAAGACTTTGCTCTTCTGTGTAGATGAAGGCGGAGGCAAGCACAAGGCTCAAATACAATTCTAACTTGAGGGCTCTATGGAAAAAGACGGATTCAAACCCAGGCTAGTCGGGTTCCTTTGCAATTGGTGTTCTTACAATGCGGCTGACCTTGCCGGGGCAGCAAAACTGGACATCCCTGCATCCTTATCAGTTATCAAGGTGATGTGTTCTGGCCGAGTTGACCCAACTCTGGCGGCTACGGCACTTCTACGGGGTGCAGACGGCGTGCTTATTGCCGGATGTCATCCCGGTGATTGCCATTACAGGAAGGGTAATTACTACGCTCGTCGGAGATTTGCCCTTTTGAAAAAGACCTTTGAGACGCTGGGACTGGACTCGGACAGGTTCATGCTGGCGTGGATAGCGGCATCAGAGGGACAAAGATTTGGTGATGTAACTAACCAATTTGCGGAACGGATTAAGAAAATGGGCCCGAACCCCATGAAAAAGAAAATAACTTTATGAGCGCTGGAGTTGATATGGAAAACAGCGGACAAAGCACTGCGGTGCTGGTCATTGGCGGTGGTGTTGCCGGTATGGAGGCCAGCTTGTTACTGGCTAACTCGGGGAAGAAGGTATACCTGGTTGAAAAGACTTCATACATCGGCGGCAACGTAATAAAGTTTGAAGAAGTATTCCCCAACATGGAATGCGCCACCTGCATGATAGCGCCAAAACAGCAGGAGCTACTGCAGAACAAGAATATCGAACTGCTAAGGCTCAGCCAGGTTGAGGCTGTCAGCGGCTCCGTGGGTGATTTCACAGTAAAAGTCAAGAGAAAGGCGAGCTACGTTGATTTAGAAAACTGCATTGGGTGCAATGCTTGTTTTGACCCCTGCCCGGTAGAGGTGGACA
>Ga0315543_1004314_pt1 | contig 11970 bp, 8 predicted proteins | sample SalMarSW160210MG_2_FD_203098 | JGI IMG/M metagenome (GOLD analysis project Ga0315543, IMG submission 203098) | Salt marsh sediment microbial communities from the Plum Island Ecosystem LTER, Massachusetts, United States - Salt Marsh Sediment SW1601-210 ...
GGCCTTTATAAAAAAGGTCTGCCATCACTCAGCGTCATTTATGTAAATATCGCAAGTTTGCTGATAATGCCGGTATTCGGTTTTCATTTACTTGACCCCGGCCCGGCCTGGCGTTTTTGGAGCGGGCTTATCTATGGAAACGCCGTTGCGTTTCTACTGCTGCCCGCCACTTCAATCATTTGTAACCGAGGCAGGATTTCGCAAGTTTCGCGACTATACCGTCATTTCGACCGAGCGAAGCGAGCGGAGAAATCTATTCAAATAGCCAAATTCCATTTCCCTTATAGTCGTCCCATTTATGAAAACCAGTACGAGGGCAGGATTTTTGGCCAATATACAAAAACCTCAACGTTATGGTTTTTTGCACTCTTTGCCTTCTTAAACACGCTCCCATTCTGGTTTCCAATACAATCGACACTTCTTTATTACGTTGTCCTTATCCTTGCACTTACAGGCCTGTTCTGCGTCCTGCTTTGCCTGCTCGTAATAATTGTCTTTTTGATCAAAAAAATCACAGCCTCTTTAATCTCGAACCCTATTTCCCGTATAAAATCGTGAAAACCAAATAAAACTTGTCAAAGCATAGCGTGGCGAAGAAGTAATAAAAAACCTGAGTATAAACTAGGGACAGCCACCTATTAATGGCTGGGGACAGTGTACGAAAAACTCTGCGTCCTCCGCGGTTAACAATTCGTGTTCATTCGGGTCAATTCGTGGCAAAATCCCTCCGCGTAATCTGTGAAATCTGTGGCAAATTTTTTCAAAAAAAGTTAGATTAATATTGAACATTTAAGCGGAGTTTGGTATAATGTAAACAGTAATGTATAATTGAGAATTTAGAATGTAAAATTGAGCAATCAGAGATCAGGAGTCAGCAGCTAATTACCAGTTACCAATTACCAGTAACCATTTACCAGTTATGAGCATCGAGAATCCAACTTTAGTTCACTTTAGGCATTTTAGACACTTTAGCTCACTCTTAGCTATCTTTCCCTCTACACTTGTAGAGAGCGCTTTACAAATCAACCTTTTTATGCAAAACGAACCCAATTTTCGAAAAAGTCAAATGAACGTAAGTTATTATATTACAATGGAATATGAAAAAAGGACACTTGGTGAACGTGGGAAAAACGAACCCAAAACGAACCCAAACGAACCCAAACTAACCCAAATTCAAAAAGGCCAAAATGAACGTAAATAAAGTATTAGTAAAGGATTATGAAAATATAGCCAATTGCGAACCGTGTAAAAACGAACCCAAAACGAACCCAACCTGTAGTGAGCTTGTCGAACCTGTTTCAGAATCAAAAAAATACCGCTCTCCACATTTATGTTGTGGGATATATAAGGAAAAAATGATATTCTATAACCGTTTAATAAGAAAATATCATTTTGAAAGGATTAAGCAATGGATACGCAAAAAATTGAAAAAGTGAGCCACAGTAAAGCTCTGATAGCCGCGATTGCGGCGGTTTCGTGCCTTGTAATCTATATCCTGGCCTGCGTTATGTCGCCTGTAACGTGGTCGCCGGATTCTTCTAAGATAGCTCTGCTCGTTACACCTCCCGGCGACAACCCGGATGTGTTCGCCATCTTTACCTATGATATCGCAGCGGGCAAGCATCTGTTACTGGACAAGGCCCAAAAAGATGGGGTCCTGTCAGTCCCCTCCTGGTCGCCCGACGGCAAGTGGGTAGCCTATTGCAAAATAGAGCCAACCAAAGAAGAATCCGAATCCTCACCTCAGGTGAACAAAAAAACCGCTGATGAGCTCTTTAGTGAAGAAGACAAAACCCTGATTCCTTTTTTGTGGGAGATTGTTAAAGAAAAGATGTCCGAAGAAGACGTCGAGACTTTCGATGTGAAGTTGATAGTTGTCAGGCCGAATGGCCAGGATAAAAAGGTCCTGCGAACTATGAAGTGGGCCGGTGATGAAGACAGTCGTGTGAGGATAATCTTGGCCCAGCCACAGTGGTCCCCCGATTCCAGCCATATCTTCTATGCCCGCAGCTTTGATGACGGAGAAGTGTACTATATAGCCGGCTTAAACCTAAGCACAGACAAGGCCGAAGCTCTTATGTTCAGCTCGATAGGTACGCCTGCCGTATCACCCGACGGCAAATGGGTCGCTTCTCTATTAAGCCCTAATGGTTCAGACGAAGCCCTTTTGGCCGTTGCACAAGTCGATGGCGGCGAGCACAAATATTACAGGCTCGACCTTAAAATAGACAAGGAGCAGATGTTCTTCATCACTTTAATGTGGTCGCCCGATTCGAAACGCATCCTGATTGCGCCCAACGAACAATTATGTGTCGTCAACGCCATGACAGGCCAGGTGCGGAAATATCGTGACCCCGACCCCGAACATATCGCTTACGGGATATTTTCGCCACAGGGTGATAAGCTGTATTACCTTGCCGGATATGAGAAAGAAGACCCTAATTCCGACAAAGAGAAAATTAACTTGATAAGTATGAACCTTGAGGATTCAAAAACGCAGGTTGTGTTTGAGGTTTCCAAAGTTCCTGACATTGAAGGACCCGGCAGGTTCTCTATCTCGCCCAACGGCAAGATGGTCCTGCTCAGATGCGTGATGAAGGATAAGGCCGGCGGGGAAAAATCGGTGTTACTTTTCTGGGACGGCAAAAAACATAAAATCGTCGAAACAGGCCCCTGGCTGGCAGAAATCTTTCCAGAGGCAGGAAATTGAGCTTTGAAATAAAGCTGTTCGACCGAAGTAATGTTACGAACAGCACCAACTTTTCACCGGTCGTGGTTGTTAATGCCGCTAACGAAGTAAGTGAACGTTGCCTAATCGCACACGTTTTAGTCCTGCGGCCTTGGCAGCCTCGAGGCATGCCTCGGCCTGCTTCAAAGAGGTGGCCGGCAAATCCGTCATAAGAAAATCGCTATGAAATCCAAGCAGGGCGTATGGAATGTCAGGATTAAGACCGGCGATGAATGATGCTATCGCCTTAACTTCCTGCTCGTCGATATATCCCGGCACTAACAGCGTGCTGGCAACAAGTAATGGCGGCTGAGGCCTTTTGGGTATGTGCTTGGCCGCCACTGCAAAATTTTCCAACGTCCGGGTGTTGTCTACGCCGCAGAGAGCATAGTGAATGTTTTTGTCCATAGCCTTCAAATCGAACTTTACACACCCGCCGCTTTCCAGAGATAAACTCATCATCTCCTCCAGGTTCTCCGGGCTCATAGAGCCGTTCGTTTCCCAGCAGATTCGCAGGATGCGTTTCTTGTTCTGTTTGCGTGCCATTTTCGCAGCAGCCAAAGCATGAGGCATCTGAGGCGTCGGGTCGCCGCCGAAAAAGCAGATGCAGGAAGTGCCTGCATTTACACTTTCAGCAAGTTCGGCGGCTGTATGTGTTTGTTCGGTAAGCGAACGCTCGCGATAATGCCAGTTCTGGCAGAACAGGCAGTCAAAGGTACACGCCTGATAGAATACCGCCAGGTTCACGTAGCCGTGTTCGGCACCCTTGCGATATGCCCACTTCGGGAATCCTGCGCCGGTTCCCCCGGCACAGACCCAGTCGGCAACGCAGTTTGTCGGCAGGGGGTCAAAGTACCAGGATACGGCGGCCCCTTCGGCCGTGCCTCCTTCCAAATGTCCCTGTTCATTTCTTCGCACACCGCAGTAGCCCCGCCCGCCAGCCGGTATTTTGCACTCGTTTTGACACAGGCCGCAGCGAACACCTCCGACAGCCGACGGCGGCGAACCTGCCAAGCCAAACCTCTCTCGACTTCGGGCGTGAATTTCTCTAAAATGCGTCAGGTATTCGTCACCGGCCTTGCGAATACACTCGGCACAAAGCGATAGGACTTTTGCCACTTCCGGTGAACTCCTGTTGCATTTTTTGCATTTTGTCATAACCAAACAGGCCGAACTTCTATTTTCTGCTTCTAATTGCCTTGGCAGCGCTCTTGATGTTGGGCGTCCCTACGACAATATTGGTTTTTCCACGGCCTGTGCCGGTGCTGCCATACACAAAGTTCACATTGATTCTTTTCGAAGCCAGCCCGGCGGCAAGCTCGGCCAGAACGCCAACTTTGTTGGGCAGGTCAACCAGAAGCACATCCATCTGGGCACAGGTCATCGGGCCGCACTCAGCGATTGCCTTCAGGGCGGCCGCCGGCTTATCGACGACCATCCTTACCACGCCCTGCTCGGTTGTTTCAGCGACCGAGATGGCAATGATATTGATTTTTTTCTGTGCCAGACATTTGCACAAACCCGCCAGCCTGCCGGGCCTGTTCTCCAAACATACCGATATTTGTTTTGCCGTTTTCATTTTTGCCTCCTTTCAAAATAATTGTATATATTCTTTTCCATCGACCTTTCGACATCAATCAATTCACAATACTATAGATTCAGGATAACAATCCATCTTTGCCGAGTCAAACAGCAAAGCAGCAATTCGCCGCCGGAAAAAACTTAAATTCCGGTCCATTATTTTGTAGTATTTAACGATAGGTTCAAAAGCTATTTTCTCCGGCGTTTTCAGGATTGCGAAATGAAAAGGATTATTTCGGTATCGCGCAGAACAGATATCCCGGCCTTCTACGGCGATTGGTTTATGGGTCGAATAAAGCAAGGTTTTGCCGGCGTAGTCCATCCGTTCGGCGGGCAGAGGTATATTGTCTCACTCAAGCCCGAAGACGTTGTTTGCTTTGTGTTCTGGTCCAAGAACTTCACCCCATTCCTTGAGAACCTCAAGACGATTGAGGATATGGGCTATAAATTCTATTTTAACTATACCGTTACCGGCCTGCCGTCTGTTTTTGAAAGCAAGGTAGAAAAGGGGGCAGCCATCGAAAGCCTGAAGCAGTTGAGCAAGACCTATTCGCCAAAGCATATAAACTTACGATTCGACCCAATCGTTATATCAAGTATCTGTGGCCGCGATTTTTACATCAGGGCCTTTGAAGAGCTGGCCTCCGAATTCGCGGGGTACGTTGAGCGCTGTTATTTCAGCTTCGTGGCCAGGTACGGCAAAGTCATTCACAATTTCACCGAATTCGAAAAGTCGCACAGCCTGAAAATCTTCGATTGCAGCACCGATTTCAAGATTGAATTGGCCAACGAACTGGCAGCTATCGCCGCCCGTTATGGAATCCGGATGTTTGCCTGCTGTGGAGATTATTTAGTTAATGACGGGATTCAAAAAGCACACTGCATCGATGGACGGATTATCGAGCAGCTATTTTCCCCGAAGGGTCTCTCTTATAAACATAAGCCGACAAGGGCTGAGTGCGGCTGTACGGAAAGCACTGATATCGGCACGTATGATACCTGCCCCCACGGCTGCGTATATTGCTATGCAAATACAAACAAACAAAAGGCCAACAAAGCCTTCAAAAACCACGACAAAACCAGCGTCTTCTTAGGCTATACAAAAACCCAATCAGACAAATGGCTTGCAGAAATCCAAAATCGCAAAACACGAGATGATTATGAGCAATCAAGAATGTTCTAACAGTCGCCGTGTTATTACGAATATGCCTAAGCCAAACCTGCGTGTTTCTGGCCGCACTTTAACGGATATCGTAGACGGCAGCGAGTTTGAGTACCAGTTGTTCTATAGCGACCTGTGGTTTTGTTCGGCCGGTTTTTATGGCGTAATCAATGCCGGCTAATTGCTCTATGCCGTCGCCGACTTGCTTCAGGCTCATTTTGCGAAGCTGTGCAAAGAAGCTGTCTTTATTGCCCCATATTCGCAAATTTTTCGCAATCGCATCCGGGCGAACACCCTTATCAAGCAAGACCCTGGCGTTGAACATCCTGCGAAAATGAAATGCGAACGCACCGACCACCGTGAACTCGGTCGATCTGTCCGATGCGAACATACTTCTCAGCCTCTCCACCGCCGCGCCGGCGTCGCCGGCCAAACATTTATCAATCACCGCAAAGGCATTGTACAGCCGATTATGGCCTATCAGCTTCTCAACGTGCTTTACCGTTATTGTCTTTTCGGAATCTGCAAACAAGGCCAATTTATCGACTTCGCTATACAGTCGGACAAGGTCGTCACCGGTCAGTTCAACAAGAAGTTCAGCGGCGTCTTTGCTCAATCTTTTCGAGTGTGCATCTGCTGTATATTGCACGAGACGTCCGGGCAGCTGCCAGGTCTTGGGTTGTGTAACGGTGATTAATTTACCCGTGTTGGGCAGCTTTTTGGCCAGCCTTGTATTGCTCGGCCAACTGCTTACGTTCAATATAAGTATGCCGGTAGGGCAGGGATTATCGAAATACTTTTCGAGCAGCTCTCGGTTTTGGGATACGAAATCGTCGGCGCCCTTTATAACAACAACCCGCTTGTCTGTTAAGAACGGGGCCGTCCTCAGCTCATCCAGGATATCGGCAGCCTCGACTTCTTTGGGGTCGGCGTTAAAAAGGCCCGTAGCCCTTTGCGACGGCTCTACAAGCTCGTCGAGCATTTCCCGGCACGTCTGGTTTACAAGCGATTCCTCCTTGCCGGCTATGACATAAATGGGTTTGAATTTTTTCATAACATACAACGGCCGGCAAAAAGATAACGGACAGAATTCTGCTTTTACCTCCGCCTTTTTGCCTTGCGTTTAGGTTTTTCCCCACCCCTCACTGAAGTTCGAGGCTCTGTTTTCGGTTCCGGTTTAGGTTTCGTTTCTGATTTTGGCTGCTGATTACCGTTGGATTTCTCTTTTTGATTATTCGCGTTTTCGTATACAATTTTCGCAGCCGCAACGAGCTTATCATCGGGCTTTAGCTTGATTAACCGCACACCCTGCGTATTCCTGCCAATCGAGCGGATTTCGTCCAGGCCCGTGCGGATAATCATCCCGCTGGCCGTTATCAGCATCAGCTCGTCCTTGTACTGGACGGCTTTGAGCCCCACCACCTTGCCGTTGCGGTCGCTCGTCTTTATATTCTTGAGGCCGACGCCTCCCCGGCCTTGTGTTCGGTAATTATCAAGGCCGGTCCGCTTTCCATAGCCGTTTTCGCAAACCGTAAGCAGCGCGGCCTTTTCCTCGGCAACCACCATATCAACGACGGAGTCGCCGGAACGCAGCTTTATTCCTTTGACCCCGCGTGACACTCTGCCCATCGACCGGACCTGCTCCTCGTTGAACCGTATAGCCATCCCATCAGATGTTCCCAGTACAATCTCGTCGCTGCCTGTTGTCAATGCCACGCCAATCACATCATCGTTGGGGTCGAGCTTGATGGCAATGACGCCAACCGACCTCGGGTTGCCGTAGGCCGACAGTTTTGTCTTTTTAACCAGCCCGTTTTTCGTGGCCATAATAAGCTGGCACTGCCCGCCCTCGTCGCTGTCGTCATCAAACCTTCGCACATTGATAATAGATGCCACTTTCTGGTCGCCCAGCTTAAGCAGGTTCACAATATTTCTTCCCTTGCTCTGCCGTGACATGCTCGGAATATCGTAGACCTTCAGCCAGTAGCATTTGCCGCGGTTTGTAAAAATAAGCAGATAATCGTGTGTGGAAGCGGTAAAGAGGTGCTCGATAAAATCTCCCGTCTTGGTATCGGAGCCGATAATCCCCCTGCCACCTCTACCCTGCCTGTGGTAGGTATCGAGGGGCATACGTTTGATGTATCCGCTGTGGCTTACCGTGACAATCACTTCCTCTTCGGCAATCAGGTCCTCGATATCAAACTGCTCAATCTCGGTGGTAATTTGGGTCCGCCTTTTGTCCCCATACTTTTCCTTTATCTCGTAGATGTCTTCGCGAATGATATCGAGCAGAACCTGCTCCTTGGCCAGCACCGCTTCGTAGCCTTCTATCTGCTCGGTCAGGCCGGCGTATTCCTGGGCGAGCTTTTTCATCTCCAGGCCGGTCAGTCTTTGAAGCTGCATTGTCAAAATCGCATCGGCCTGTGGGCCTGTCAGGAAATGTTTCGATTTCTTTTTCTCTCTGACAAAAGCCTTCGGCAAAAGTTCCCGCAGCGCAGCCGACTCGGTCAACTTGAGCGGCTTTTTCATCAGGTTCAGCTTGGCCGTCGGCGCATCGGGCGATTTCTTTATCAGGTTTATGATATCGTCGATGTCACTAACCGCCAGGATTAGGCCTTCTAAAATATGCGCCCTGTTTCTGCATCGTCTTAACAGGTAGCTGCTTCGCCGGCGTACAACCACCTTGCGATGCTCGATGAAACAATCGAGCATCTGCTTGATATTGAGCGTTTCAGGCCTGTTATTGACAAGCGCGATATTGGCGATAGCGAACGTGTTCTGCAAAGGCGTGTACCTGTACAGCTTGTTCAATACGATTACGCTGTCGGTGTCTTTTTTTACATCCACGACAATCCGCATGCCATGGCGGTCGGATTCGTCCCTGACGTCGGCAATTTCCGCTATAGTTCCATTCTGAACACAGGCTGCGATTTTCGAGACAATCGTGGTCTTGACGACCATATAGGGTATCTCGGTTATTACTATACGCTCCCTGCCCCTCTTGGTCGTTTCGACATCCACCTGTCCTCGGACCGTCAAATGTCCCCTGCCGCCCATATAAGCATCCAGGATGCCTTTTTTGCCGCAAATGATACCGCCCGTTGGGAAATCGGGCCCCGGCAGCCGCTTGATAATGTCCTTGAATCCGCAGTTCGGGTCTTCGATGACCAGCAGCAGTGCGTCGCAGACCTCACCGACATTATGCGGTGAGACATTGGTCGCCATACCCACGGCAATTCCTGTGCAGCCGTTGACTAATAGATTCGGGAATTTAGAGGGCAGTACCGTCGGCTCATTACGGGTTTCGTCATAGTTGGGGACAAAATCGACGGTGTCGTGGTTAATATCTTCGAGCATCTCCATGGCCGGTGCAGTCATTCTCGCCTCGGTATATCGCATAGCAGCCGGCGGGTCGGCATCAATACTGCCGAAGTTGCCCTGCGGGTCAATCAGCGTATACCGCATACTCCAGTCCTGGCCCATCCGCACAAGTGTATCGTAGATAGCCTGGTCGCCGTGCGGATGGTAGTTACCGCCCGTATCGCCGACGATTTTCGCGCATTTGCGGTGCTTGCTTCGCGGCCCAAGATTCAAATCGTTCATCGCGGTCAGTATTCGTCTCTGCGAAGGTTTTAGGCCGTCCCGAACGTCCGGCAGGGCCCGCGAAACGATTACGCTCATCGCATAGTTCAGGTATGATTTTTTCAGCTCGTCGAGGATACGCATATCCTCAACACCAGCGTGGTTCTCCACGGCTGTCTCGGCTTCCATACCGTTCTGCGGTATCTCTTTTGCCTTCCTGGCTTTCTTCTTTTTCATAATACTTTTTTGCTATCCTTAAATCATTTTTTATACGTGATAAAATAACTGCGACCACCCCAAAAGTCAAGAAATTGCACATCAAAATCCCCGCAAATCCAATAAAAAAAGCTGTAAGCATAATGCTCACAGCCCTTTAAGCAAGGCAGTTCGTTTGCGAGCCTGGATTTCCATAATTGGCCAGGACGACCATTTTTATAAAATCGGTTTTTTTAATTTTTGTTCGTAGTTCTTACTGCCTTTTTGACCACGTTTGAATCCTGCATATTCCTGATTTTATCACGGTTGTTTTATCCCCAATTTTTTGGCTATACGGCGGATTTATTGTATATTTTATATGCTAATGTGTGTGGATGTGGGTGTGGAAATATGACGTTATTTGGGCAGGATGCAGGTCCCATTGTTTATCTGTGGACCGGGATAAATCTGTATTAAGCACCAGCTTATAATCCGGAGGAAAAATCGTGAAGACTATTGAAATTTCAGAAGAGCTCTATGACAGGCTCAAAAATTTTGTGGTTGACCCGTTCGATGACAGCCCGGAAATTGTTATCAGCCGTATGATAGATATTGTAGATAAAGCCAGGAGTTTGTGGTCTTCATGGGACACATCAGAAGAAACAGAACAGCAGGCGCACCCTCAAAGCCCAAAGACCAAACGGTCAACCTCAGGGCAGGAACAAGTTGGCGTATTATTATAAGATAGTGCTTTAGTCCGCAGCGTGGACCGAAAGCTCAAGCTCTGCAAAGCCTGCGTCGGATGCGATTGGCAGCCATCATACGTTTGTATCGGCTTCCAGCGGTTTTTTTGCAATGTCATTGCGCGTGGACCCCGTTAGAATTTCGGACTCCACTTACTGACTATAATCCTCCAACCAGTGCTGTGCCAATATCCCCAAATCGTAAAAATTGACTATACCATCACCACCCCGCCGTGGAGCAATATCTCTATAAACGTTACCGGTGAGCCAAACTTCGCTCAAAATACTCAGGTCGAAAATATTCGTGACACGGTCCCTGTTGAAGTCCGCCTCAAAGGGCAGAATCTCCGGCAGAACACACATCTGGGTTGTAAAGTGATAATCGTATTCATCCGGATTCAGAAAGGGGCTTTCATAAATCAGCTCCACGAAAAAGGCCGTCCATCCACTCTCAGGTTCATCAACCTGTCCAATGTAAATCCCGCCCCCCTCATCGGCCAACGAGGAACTTGACCACGCAGCTCCAATCGTAACGAGCCGGAAGTCCCTTGTTACCGGGTTGGTTGCCTGCCATAGATTAACGGCCTTGGGAGTGTCGATGGTTTCTATTCGAATGGAACCATCCTGCTGCAGAGACCAGGAAAACTCAGGCCGGGTATAGCCGTTTAAGAATGCGTCGTAATACGGCACCATACTGTTCAAAACATCATCATACGCATTAGTCAAATAGTGGTCGGTGTTCGGTACGTGGCGCAGATAGGTCTCTCCTGAAAGCCCGTCGATGTAAAACTGAATCGAATCCATTACAAAAAAATCATCACCAGCCGAGTTAATAATAAACTTGGGCATCTGCAGGCGGTCGCGATACTCATAAGGGTCGACAATCTCCAAAAGCTGCGATGCCTGCGGTATATCGAACCAGTCAAAGATTCCAAGCTCTTCGTAAGGCCAGAGTGCATCGGCCCAGAATCCATAAGCGGCCCAGTGATGTGCAAATGACCGTTTCATATTTAATAAATCGCTTACAATAGGCGCTATGGCGGCTACGCGATTATCCGGGTCGACCGCAGCGGTCAACCACGCCGTCCACCCACGCTTTGAACCGCCTGTTAAGACAAATTGATTAACCGGCCTGGCCCCACCCGTAACCGCATCTATAAAATCCTGAACGGCATCCATACAGCGTACCACAGATTTCACCATCGGCAGTTGTACGGGCCAGTTGGCGTCGCCGCTGTGCAGGAACTTGTCCCAGGAATAAGCGATAATCTCATCCTCGCTTCGTGGTGTCACCTCATCGGAAAACTGCAAAGGTTGATTCGGTACCGCCGACAATACTACAATAACCGAGCCTGTTCCTAAAGATAGCTGCCGAAGCTGTTCGTCGTATGGCGGCGGGGGGTCCGAATTGTCTCCGCCGTTGATTAAGAGCAAAGCCGTATCAGTGGTAATCAAAAAGTTATAGCGAGGCTTATAAACCGTTACCCAATGGGTCCAGACAACCGGGGCTACTTCTGAAGAATCGCGCCAGCCCAGCGACGTCAATTCGAGAGTGTACGCTGTCGTAAAAGAGTCGGAAACAGAGTCTGTCTCTATATATGAATAATTGGAATCCGGAGCAGCTACGTAATCATCTAAAGCTGTTCCTCCCGCCGGAATGGGGAGCATAAAACCAGCGAACAGAGCAAATATCAATGAAAAAGAATATTGACCGGATTTCATCTTGTGTCCTCCAAATTTGTCAGGCTTTTCCTGTCAACCCTCACTCTCGGTAGTTTAACATTCGCCGGTGACTCTTTGTGGACGCCGCAGACATCTGTGGCTGGATTCACAGCGGTACAAAATCCGGCTTTTTATACTTTTCCCCAGCGGCGCATCGCTTCGAGGCATTTCTCTATACTGACAAGCGGAGGATAAGCGTCGCTCTCGTATTCAACAATGTACCATTGGGTACCGCCGATTGTCTCGCAGAACTCGAA